>Ga0164293_10001863_pt1 | contig 17792 bp, 18 predicted proteins | sample GEODES118metaG_FD_111487 | JGI IMG/M metagenome (GOLD analysis project Ga0164293, IMG submission 111487) | Eutrophic lake water microbial communities from Lake Mendota, Wisconsin, USA - GEODES118 metaG | ecosystem: Environmental > Aquatic > Freshwater > Lake | place: USA: Lake Mendota...
CCTGAACCATTGCAGGGTTCACAGGATTTTTCAGTGGTGAATTCGATTTCCTTTTCCAAACCCTTTAAGACATCTTCCAGATCCACTTCGGAAATGTAGCGAAGATCTGCCCCGCGACGTGCGCCGCCCGATCTTCGCGAATCCCTGCCCGCACCTTGCGCCCCACCAAAAAAGTCAGAAAACAAGTCCCCAAAGGATGAGAAAATATCATCCATGTTTTGATATTGAGGCCCACCACCGCCAGCAAAAGCTTGATGACCAAAGCGGTCGTACTGAGCCCTTTTGTTAGAATCACTTAAAACTTCGTAAGCACTTGCGGCTTCTTTAAACTTTTCTTCAGATTCTTTGTTGCCGGGATTTCTGTCAGGATGAAACTGCATCGCAAGCTTGCGGTAAGCTTTTTTGATTGTTTCACTGTCTGCGTCCTTTTGAACGCCTAGAATTTCATAAAAATCTCGGAGAGTCGCCATATGTGCAAAAGAATATGGAGCGGGCGTGGATTTTTGTCAATCAGCTCTCGTTCAGCCTCATTATGAAGCGACTCGATCAACTTTTAGAGATTGGCTTTTATTTTAGGATCCAGTAGTTTTAAGACTGGAGGACTGAAATTGGCTTTAGATTTCTCAACCCTTGATAGTGCAACCCGTCAGCTTGAAAAGGCCCTTCAATTTTCTGTTTCAGATCTGGCAAAAAATCCCGAGCTTTTCGAGCAGTTTAGGAATTCCGCTGTACAATGTTTTGAATACACTTACGAACTCGCCTGGAAATTTTTGCAAAGGAAACTAGAAATGGTCAATCCAAACCCACAAATCGTTGATGAGCTTGAGTTCAAGGATCTCATTCGTGAGGGAGCTCAGCGGGGATATATTAAGACCCCTGAGCTTTGGTTTGAATTCAGAAGACTCAGGAGTATTTCATCCCATGCTTACGACAAATCAAAAGCCGATCTGGTTTACTCAAAGTCCAATGAACTTTTATTTGAGGCTCGATTTCTATTAAATGAAATTTCAAAATGAAATTGATTGCAATCTCAGATCCACAAAAGAAAATCGTGTTAGAAATTCTCAAAAAAAATTTTCCCGAGTCTGTTTTTTTATTTTCGGCGCTCGAGCAACTCAAAAAAACTTAAAGCCTTTTTCGGATCTCGATATTGCCATCCAGGGTGCTAAAAAAATAAATCCTGATGCTCTTAACCAAGCTCAAGAGGATTTCTCACTCTCGAACCTTCCATTTAAAGTCGATCTCATAGATATTGACTCGATTTCAGATAAATTTAGACAAAGCATTATTTCAGATTTTTTTAGACTTGAATGAGAACTGGATCCTAGAAATAGAAGTTCAAAAAAGGGATGAAATCGTCTCTTTGTCAAACCTGCAAAATAAGGAGTTTTGAAATGAAAAAAAAGAAGGAACTCATCGCTCTTGATCAGGGACCCCTCATTCAAGAAGCCATTCAGAATCTGGAATCTTGGCATGAAAAAATTGAATTATTAGAAATTGAAATTCAAAAATTTAATGATACAGATCTTAAGCTCTACAACGATTGGCATTCCCTCACCTCAAAGGATTATGCAAATGAAGTGAACGCGCTTATCGATCAGTATGAAAGGCTTGTGTATTTTCATAACTGGGTTGTTTTCGAAGCCAATGATAAAAACATCTCGATGCCCCATGCTTTTCATCTTATGACCGAAGAGGAAATTAAATTTCAAAAAGGCTCACAGATCGAAAAAGAGCAAATTGCAAAACTGCGCCAAGGAAGAAATCAAAAAATCAAGCTCGAGCAAGAACCCGATTTTGATTTGGAACAGGACCAGGCTTACGAGGAAGCAGAAGACTCAAAGGATGACGAGCAAGAAGATCCCAACCAAAGGCTCAAAATTGAAATTGAACTGGCCAGGGAAAAATTCAACAAAGAACTCAGATACTTTGAGAATCTGACAGATAAAAAAATAATAAAGCTCATGCGAAACTTTGAAGATGGCACCAGATTGTTAGCTGAATGTGTCTTTATCTGTATTCAGTGCTATCGTTTTGAACTGATTGAAAAAATTTGGATTCAAACCCCAGTTAAGCTGAGAGCTCACTTTAACTCTGATTTTAAAAAGCAAATGGGAATGACAATGGAGCAGTATTTAAAAGAGATCAAAGCTGAGGCTCTAGGAAGCTCTCTCAGTGACGAAGACTCAGATGCTGAATTTGATTTCAAAGCCCATTTTGAAAATCTATTTGATGATAAGAAGTCAAAAATCTCTGAAGATAAAAAAGAAACTGCTAGAATCGTCTACCGCCGCATTATGATGAAAATTCACCCTGATAAATTAAGTCCTGATTTTGCGGCTAATAAAAAAGCTTGGCTGGATCGACTGTGGAAAAAGATCCAAGTCGCCTATGACCACGCCAATGTTCAATCACTTCAGAATCTGCATTTGCAAGTTCTCATCACACTCAAGAAGTACGAGGAACTTGATTACTCCGAACTCAGGTCAGGCTCTCTGCTTTTAAAAAAAGAACTTTCCAGACTTGAGCGAGTCAACCAAGACACTCTTGAACATCCGGCCTGGGGTTTTTCAAATTTGAAGTCCTATAAAAAACTTGAGAAAGTCATCGCAGAACCATTTAAGGATAATGCAAAAGGAATAAAAAAAGAGATCAAGCGCATCGCCAAGATTCATGAGACTTTAAAAATGCATGTCCACTCAATTTTGGCCCGTGGTGGTTTTGGCAAATCAAAAAAGACACGATCAGTTTCAAGGCGAAAAAAGAAAGGCCCTGCCCACAAAGATCAGTACCCTTTGTTTTCAGATTAATGCCACCAGCAAAATTATCGAAATGGAGTTGCAGCTACAAGCTCGTGTTCATTTTTTTTTCGATGCGCTCTTGACGTTCAAACAAATGGGAAAGACCATCGAGAACAATTTTATTTCGATTATTTTGTTCTTCTAGTAGCAATTCCATTCTATGAGAGGATTTTTCAATCCTAGCGATAGTAGCTTTGACTTCGTGGATTTCAGCTTTGACTTCGTGGATTTCAGCTTTGACTTCGTGGATTTCAGCTTTGACGCCGTTGATTTCAGCTTTTAGCCCTTGGATTTCAGCTTTGACGCCGTTGATTTCAGCTTTGACTTCGTGGATTTCAGCTTTGACTTCGTGGATTTCAGCTTTGACTTCGTCAAATCTAACTTCAGTTTCTTGAAATTTCATTTCTGTGTGTGAAATCATTTCGTCACGGACGGAATAAAGCATTTTTTGCGACACAAACGCATCCCCTGCTAAGCGAGGATACGTGACTGCTTTTCGGGTGTTTTTGGGAGCTTTCGATGATGTTAGTTTTTTAGACTTTTTCATTGGGTTTTAATAGTTTGTTTTGGGTTTTAAGTCCATTTTAAAATCAAAGATAAGTTGAAATCCTGTGGGCTTTTTAGTTGGACTTATTTTAGTTGAACTGAGCCTTTCCATCTTTCTAGTGCAACTAGGCATTGAGCCTGTGGAAAACTGAAAATAAGGGGGATGCCTTGTTTCTGATTTTATTAGACTTGAATGAGAAATGGATTGCATAAGCTCATAATGCATGTAATTATGAGCTTATGATTGACAGAATATTATCACGCGCTGTTGGAAATTCTAAAAAATCAGCCCTTCTTTTGGGCCCTAGGCAGACTGGAAAATCAACACTCGTCAAGTCACTCAAACCGGATCTTTCCATTAATCTTGCAGATGAAATTATTTACCTCAACCATGCTCAGGACTTTAGCCTGTTAAGATCATTGATTGAAAGATCCCATGCGAAAAGAATTTTTATCGATGAAGTTCAACGAATCCCAGAACTTCTGAACACTGTCCAAGCCTTAATTGATGAGTCTTCTGGACTTAAATTTTACCTCACAGGATCAAGCGCTCGAAAATTAAAGAAAGGTGGAGCCAACCTACTTCCTGGACGTGTCATCAATTACTCCATGGGACCTTTAACTTTAAAAGAATTGAATTACTCATTTAAAAAAGAAGATCTCATCTATGGATACTTACCAGGAATTTATAATTCAGAAACAATAAAAGAAAAAAGTGATTTACTCAGTTCTTATTCATCAAGCTATCTTAAAGAAGAAATAAAAGCTGAGTCCTTAGTCCGAGATGTTCCTTCCTTTGCGCGCTTCTTAGAAGTCATTCCGCAATCAGTGACTTTTTTTATCGACTACTCAAAGCTTGCCAAAAGTGCAAAAGTCTCTAGACACCAAATTTCCCGCTTTTTTGAAATTTTTGAAGACACCATGATCGGCACTCGAATTTTTTCTGATCCGCTTATGACAGAAAAATATGACCTGATTAAACACCCCCAATTTTACTTCTTTGATGTGGGGGTTTACAATGGTCTGCAAAACTCATTTGATTTATCACCCGAAAGGCTTGGAATTCTTTGCGAGCAAACAGCCTTTCAGCAACTTTTTCACACAGCTCATGCTCTTCAAAAAAACATTCAAATTTCAACCTTCAGAACCCGAGGGGGTGTTGAAATCGACTTTTGGGTCAAGTTAGAATCGAAGGATTATGCAATTGAAGTGAAGGCTACCGACAAAATTATCGATGACGATCTTCGACATCTCGCCTTGCTGAAAAAGCAAGAACCTCAAGCCCAATTTTATCTTTTTCATTTTGGCAAAGCTGAAGTTAAGAAAGGGGGCATATGGTGCCTGCCTATTGGAACAGGGCTGAAGGAAATGGGGCTGTAGCTCTGGACTTCTGTTTAACCGGCAACTTTCACTTGAATAGCTTTGTTGGTAGACGACTTATTTGAGTGACTTAAGGAATGAGCTTTCCACTCCAAAGTAATTCTATAAAGAGATTTAATGGAAAGACTTCAATGGAATTTCGAGTCAGCCTTTTATCCCCCGTATAGATTCCGATTGATTTTATCATTTGCTTTTTTCGCTCCGTTAGAATTTTGCTCAGAACTTTGTCAAATTCGGGTTTCCACACTTTTGAATACTTCACTTCAATTCCGATAAACTGAGAGGGGGCTGACATCGTTTTCTTTTTGACCTCAATTACAAAGTCCAAATCACCCCAGGAAGAAACGCTATAGTAAAATATTTTATAGTGCTTTTTCTTGACCTCAAAATAGGTCTTGAGCTCATTTAAAATCAGGGTTTCGAAGTAGAATCCCTTCCGCTCTGGAATTTCAAATAAAGAGCTGATCCCCTCTGCCGCTCGCGCCACTCCACAATCAAAAAAATAAAACCGTGGATGCTTACTTTCTTTCGGCATCAAGTTCAAAGGATAAGGATCAATTGTGTATCCCACCAAAGTGTCTTTCAAAATTTGAAACCAAGATTTGACCGTGTCACCTGATTTTCCAACTTCTCTAGCTATATTTTCAAGATTCAGAATTTGCCCATGATAACGACCTGCAAGCTCAATAAATTTTGTGAAATCATTAAAATTTCGCGTCAGCCCCTCTTGAAAAATTTCCTCTTTCAAGTAAGTTTCCACATAACTAAAAAGATATTCCAGTAGAATTTCGGGATCTTTTTCAGTCACAGCGCGGGGAAGACAACCTGAGTTTAAAAGTTGCTCCAATGAAAACTGATTCCCAATTTCATAAAGAGTTAAAGGATACATCTTCTTTGAAAGCGCTCGCCCTGCTAAAAGATTGGCTGAACTTTTTTTGAGCTTACGAGCACTTGATCCCGTTAAAATAAAAAGAAGTTGACGATCTTCGATAAGACGATGAACTTCATCCAAAAGTGCAGGAATTTTTTGTATTTCGTCAATCAGGATAGATTGCCCTGATTTTAAATGTGCCACCCAGTCTTCCAGAAGGCTCGGATTTAACGATAAGGGCCTAAAGGTCGAGTTTTTTAAGAGATCTATGACGAAATCGGGCTTCACTTCACTTTTAATAAAAGTCGACTTCCCAGTGCCTCTGGGACCTAAAAACAAAATCGATGTCTGAGGCATTCGATAAACTCGTTTGTATTTCAAAACATCTCCATGGACAAAGGGATATCTCTAGTTTCCCACTTCTACTAGGAGATTTCAAGCCCATTTCCTAGTAGGGGTAGGATATTTCTGAACTTGATTTGGGAGGGGGGTCTTTTTTTCATTCCGGCGAAGCTGAGGTCAAAAAAGAAGGAATTTGGTGCTTACCGATCGGGATGGTGCTGTAGTTACAAACCTGTGTTCAATTTGCTTTTGATGCGCTCTTGACGTTCAAACAAATAGGAAAGACTGACTGTTTTTCGGTGTTTTAGGTGATGTTAGTTTCTTAGACTTTTGCACTCTGATTTTGTACTCAGTTGATGTTGCTGAATCTATTTAAAATCGAATGCAACTGCATCATTTTATCTTTAAATTTTGCTAGCCATATAAAGGGGGATTGTTCTTAAGCCAGAATCCTGGCGGATTTCCAACTTATGCATCGAGCATCGCGTTTTCCACTGACATTTGTATTTTTGAAAAAACACTTGCAAGGATTTTAGTTTTCCCGATTCCCCTGATTTCACTTCGATTGGCATCAGTTGCATATCATTCGTACTGTAAAGGAAATCCACTTCTGCCGTCTGATTATGCCAGCTGTACAACTCTTCGGTTCGTTGGCATACAAATTCTTGTAGGACATAATTTTCGACAAAGGCTCCCTTAAAAGTTTTAAATAAATCACTCTCTTGAAAAAAAGCTTGAGTGGGAAGATCTGTTAAAGCAGCCAGCAGCCCGATATCGAAGAAATAAAGTTTGAACTTATTTTCTTCCGCATAGGCTTTTAAAGGAATTTCAGCGTGATTAAGAATGGGAATTTTATAGGCAAGGCCTGCTCCTACCAGCCAATCCACAGAAGATGAAAATTCTGAGTAACGAGCTTCTTTTTTTAAGGAATTAAATTGAAACTTTCTATTGTCCTTAGCCAACTGTTTGGGGATATTCTCAAAAATTGTTAAAATTTTAAGAGCACTGATCGGACCGGAGTATTTAGCAAAATCAGCACGGTAACTTGTCAGCAAATCTTCCTGAATATCTCTGACTTTTTTCACATCATTTGTTTCAACATAAGTGGCGATGGCTTTTGGCATACCACCGATTGTAAAGTAGATTCGAAGAAGTCCTATGAGTTCTTCATGAAAGTGGTGACTGCTTTTATCCAGACGATCAAGTTGTGCCGCCAACTTTTTTTTTCCACAGGCCTGCAAAAATTCAGAAAATGAAAAGGGATAGAGATATTCGAATTGAACCTTACCCACAGGAAACGAATGGGCAGATAAATAGACACCTAAAAGTGATCCCGCCGCGATGATGTAAGCTTGAGGATGTTCCTCAGCAAAAAATTTCAGCGAATTCAAAGCCTCGGGACATTCTTGAACCTCATCAAAAAAGATCAGATCTTTGCTGATATCGATTGAGGCTTCAGAAATAATTTCCAAAAATTTTAAAATTTTCTGCGGATCATTATTATTTCGAAAGCCTTCTTTAAGTTGAGGATTTTTTTGAAAATTAAAAGCGTGAAATGAACGAAATGTCGTTCCAAAGTCGTTAACTAATGAGGTTTTACCCACCTGTCGAGCTCCCTTAATAATAAGGGGAAGCCTTGAAGATTTGCCCTTCCAATTCGCGAGCTGATCCATAAGATTTCTTTTAAAAATACGACCTCCAGGCCTTTAGCAAGAGTACCTGATTACATTTATTGGTACTAATAAATGTAATATATCCCTTATTTTACCATAAATAAAGGAAATACCTGCACACACCAAATGCAATTAGGCGATATCATGATCGGCACTCGAATTTTTTGTGATCGATTACTCGCCCTTTTGAATTCGCTTTTTCATGCGCTCGGCGATCCATTTATTTTCTTCGGAGGCAGAAAGCTCTGCCAACAAGCGGTCCACATCTTCTTTGTGTCCTTCTTTGTTATAAAGTCGACCGGCCATCCCCTTCAGCCACTTGGGTGCACCGTGATCAGCCGCCTTGTCAAAGCGCTCCGCTGCTTTCAAGTTATTTTTTTCTTCTAAGAGGGCGTGGTAGCCAGCGCGGTACAAAATTTTCCAATCCGTTGGAAACTGAATGACACTTTTATCGAAGAGAGCCGAAGCTCCTTCTATGTCGGAAATAATAATCGATAGAGCCAGCGCACCCATGGCGTAGGGCATTCGGTAATTGGGATCCAGTCGAGTGGTAGCATCTAACATTTGGTAGAGCCAAGAATTGCCTTTGCACCTTTGTTTTGCAATTTCGTTTTCACAGTAATCAAAATCTTGAATGGATCTGATCCACATGACGTCCGCCATTTGGTGGGAAAAGCCAGCGGTGAAGTTTTCTATATTAGGTGGAGGGGGGATGAGGTCTTTTTTTTCTTCTTGATCGTTAAAATTAAGAAGTGAAGAATTTACTACAGACCATAGGACAAGAGCGATTAATTGAATCAAGAATAAAACCATACATTTAATTTATTCTAATTTTTATGATTCTTGCACAAAAAAAAATGACACCCGGTTGGGTGTCATTTCAAAAATTGCAATTTTAAGTAACAGTCTTAGTTGTTCACACCATCAGCCGTTTGCTCTAGCACTTTATTTTGATTGATCGTCCATCGATCCGCGGTGGGCGCACCGTCACGAATAATACCAACAGCAGCACCAAGAAAAGTAGTAGTATCCGAAGCAGCTGCACCGATAGGTTGCGCAGCACCGCCACCCATTGTTCTTATCTGACATCTTTCATTCACTCCCGCAGTTCCAGCACCAGCATTCACTCCACACCAAACGGAGGCTAAAATGACATCAACTGTTGTAGGAGCAAGCGCATAACCAGCATTTTGTAAAGCTGTATCGTCGGACGAAGAAGAGAATCCCACCTCGTACTTCATATCACCTTCGGGACCGAAACCTATAACCGCAAAGTGACCGTTATAAATTCCGTACTCGGATTGAAATGCTTTCGCAGATGTGAACAAACCACCAAGTTGAGCCTTCGCTTCCGCCTGACGAGATTTCGCCGTGTACTTCGAAATCGAAGGCACAGCAACCGCTGCCAAAATTCCGATAATGGCAACAACCACCATCAGCTCGATCAGCGAGAAACCCTTGTTATTGTTAATAGCTTTTACGTTCATTTGAAGACCTCCATTTTTACGTCTTGTGTTTTTGATTCCGTTTTAAAGTTTTAAGCTTAACTATCATAAATTTGACAGGTGGCTAAAAGTTGTACTTGTTTAGTGTGAGGATTCTTTCTCCAAAAAGCAAGTCTCTGATTTTAGTTGTTTCAGTTTGGGCCAGTTCGGCTCTAGCCTGCCAAACGTCGAGGTGATACAATTGAATTTAGTTTAGAAATGAGACAAACTTTTTAAAGTGATTCTGATGAGTATTTGTCTTTCAGACGAAACGAGAAAAATGAGCAAGACCAAAGTCCCAAAATCAATTCAGCCTGAAAGCGAAGGCCAATCAGGCCTGGAAGTCTTGGACCGCACCGAAACCAAAACACCTAAGTTGTTTGCTGTTTTGTTATTGAATGATGACTACACCCCCATGGATTTTGTTGTTCTTGTGTTAAAAAGATTTTTTGCAAAAAATGAAGAAGAAGCCCAAGCCATTATGCTGGATGTTCATAAAAAAGGTCGCGGCATCGCCGGAGTCTACACTTTAGAAATCGCCGAGATGAAAGTGATGCAAACCAATCAGTTTTCTCAGATGAATCATCATCCTTTGAAGTCCACACTTCGCGAAGCTTAGATTGTGGTCTTACATTGCAGACTCAAACCAGCTCAATCTTTTGAATTATTTCTTTGAAAAATGGAGCTGACCAAAGACTCACTTGTTTTTTATCTTTAATAAAGCTCATTACATCAGCTTTTGCTTGATCCCAATTGATTGCTTCCACACGCTTTTCAAAAAAATCGATCAGGTGCTCTCGAGTCAATGGTTGTTCCAAGAACCCCGATGCCTTCAATTTTTCTTGTAAATAACTTTTCTTGATTGAAATTCCTCGTGCCAAGTACCATTGAACATCATAAAAATCCCGGCCTTTGACTCTTGTTTTCCAGTTTCGCAATAAAGCCGCATGCATTTTACCTGCGAACAAAGATGGTAAAGTTAAAGTTTTTACCGTGTAGGGCGATGGCAATAACAAAGTCTTAATTTCGGTATCAAAAGTAGTAGCTGGATCCACATCAACTTCAAACTTTATTTTGAGCATTTGATTTTTTTGAATATTTCGTGCAAATTTTTGAGCCCCCTTAAATTTGAAAAAAAGAATTTCTGTATTTGCTTTCAAAAAAGCCGATTCAATTGTACTGACCTCACTTTTAACTATTCTATGCAATGTGAATTCAAAACCGAAAGCATTAAGCTCTCGCTCAAGGCCCGAAAAATAGTGTTCAAGCTTAAATTTTGGATCTGGATTTAGAAGAGTGAAATCCAGATCCTCAGAAAAGCGATCCAAGCCGTGCATGATTCTGACGGCTGTGCCTCCATAAAATGCTGCTTTTTCAAAAAAACCGCACCGATTTAAACCCAGAAGAATAATTTCTTGTATGATTTCTTTGAGTGCATTTTCATAATCGCCCGCTGACTGAGGATTGTACTTAGCTAGCATCTGTTCAATCGCTTCATTCATTTTATTAATTTCCTTTTGAGTTCACTTGCAAACCACTGCACGTGCTGAAAGGGATAATGATCAGCAAAATTTTTCAATTTTTTAATCGAGACTTGATTTTCAATCGCGCTTAAATCCAGCCGATAAGAGTCTAAAACATAACTAAAGAAATCTTGGCTGTTTTTAAATTCTCCCTTTGAAATACAAAGATAAACAAAATCCAACAAAGCCTTTTCTGGCGTCGCGATTTGACAAAAAGCCCCATCATAGACCTGTTTTAATTGCACCCCCAGGGGGTACAATGTTTTTTTAATGTGGTGATACTCAAACTCGCCCACGGGTGTAGAAAAAGCCTTTCCCCGATCAAAACAGACAGAGGTCGTTGAAGAAACTCTTTCAGGAATCATATTGTAACTTGAGAGAGCTGTCTGAAGTGAAATATACGACGGACCGTAAATAAGATTCGCTAGAATCTCTTTTGAGTAAGGTCGTAAGCCCAGCTCATGACTGACGAGATAGACGCCTTGCTTAATGGATTGAATCAGGCCCTTTTGACATAGGTCATGGATTTTTTTTTGCGGATTTTTATATCCTGAAAGCATCCCCTCAAGCATCGAAGTCGTGACCTCGGGGGTGCTTAATTTTTTTAGATAAAGAAAATCGTTGCCAATAGTCATTACACATAAATTACCATTTTAGTAATTTAGTTGCAATAGATATTCGTCATCAAATCTGACATGTCCAATTTGCAGGACAAAATGGACATATGATGCCCAAAGATTGAAACACCACTCAAAAACATTCTTGATCATCTCATTTTCTCAAGTGCTACTTTACTTTTTAGCCACTTTTCTAAAGTAGTACTTTAGAAATCCCTCTTTTGGGGCACTTTGGACCAAAATACCCCTGTCTTTAGCCACTTTATGGTCAATTATACCCCTGTTTTAGACCATCTTGGACCGATGACCTTTACCGAAAAAAAAATGATCGAATTGTTAGTTGATGCAAAAATTTTGGTAAAATGTCATCATACCAATGCAAACGCTGTTCCTTTGGCAGCAGAAACTGACCTGAACATTTTTAAACTTTACTTTCTAGATATTGGTTTAATCAATGCCTTAATGAATTTAGATCTTGATATCATCGATCAAGAGTTTAAAAATCATGTTGCAACAAAAGGTTTTTTAGCAGAACAATTCGTTTCTCAGCATCTTGCCTACATTTATGGCCATCAAAAGACGCCGGAACTTTTTTATTGGTTGCGGGATAAAGACACTCAAAAAGGTGAAATTGATTTCTTGATTCAAGTCAAAAATAAAATATTTCCCATTGAGGTCAAATCAAATCATGGAACTCATCTTAAATCTTTATTGTACTTTTCTCAAGAAAAGGAATCGGAAACAGGATTCAAAATTTCACTGGCAAAGTTTTCAAAAGGGACTCTTCAATTCAAAATTAAAGATACGTCTGTCAAACTCAATTTAATCAATGTTCCTCTCTTTGCAATCGAACACCTATTCAAGACCTTAGAGGAGCCCTAAAAACCAAGACCATAGTCTTAAATAAAGACTGGCCCTCGAGTTTTTACCCCAATCAGGTGAAAATAAGATCACACGAGGTGAGCCATGATGACACGGGAATTAGAGCGAAGATTATCTGAGGCCGCTGAGCTTGCGAAAACTTCAAGGCATGAATTCATCACTCTCGAGCATATTCTGATCAGCCTTTGTAGCAGCCCTCAAACAGCAGAAATTTTAACCGCACTTAAAGTCGACGTCCCCACTTTAAAAATTCGTCTTCGAGAATTTTTGCAAAAAACCCCACTGATCACAGCCGAGCAATTGGAAAGCTACGGAGGCTTTGAGTCTTGGCAACCCGAATTCACTTTAGCTTGTCACCGGCTTTTTCAACGATCTGCTTTGCAGGTGAAAAGCTCAGGTCGGTCGCAGATCAATGAAGGTACACTTTTGGTGGCTTTATTTTACGAGCAAGACTCCCACGCTGTTTTTTCACTCTCGCAATTTGGCGTGACACAGTTTGATATCATTAATTTTCTTTCTCACGGGATCGAGAAAGAAAACTATTCACTGCCGGCGCCTACAGAAGCTGGAGAGGCTGGAGCTGAAACAGAATCCAAATCTGCGTTAAGTGAATTTTGTGTGAATTTAAGCGAAAAAGCCCGGGACGGAAAACTGGATCCTGTCATCGGCCGTGAAGCTTTGATTGAGCGAATGTTACAAGTTTTATCTCGAAGAACAAAAAATAACCCGCTCTTAATTGGTGAACCGGGGGTTGGAAAAACAGCCGCAGTTGAAGGTTTAGCAATGGCCCTTTTAGATGACAAACTGCCAGAAAAAATGCGGTCAAAAGAAATTTATAATTTGGACATGGGAACTTTACTTGCAGGCACTAAATTTCGTGGAGACTTTGAGGGTCGATTAAAAGCCATCATGAAAGAAGTCAGTCAGCGAAAAAACGTGATTTTGTTTATTGATGAAATTCACACTGTTGTGGGTGCGGGCTCGACCAGCGGGGGCTCTATGGATGCCTCTAATTTATTAAAACCTGTTTTGGGTCGTGGTGAAATTTCAATTATTGGCTCGACGACGCAAACAGAGTATCGTCAGCACTTCGAAAAAGATCGCGCTCTGAGCCGAAGATTTCAAAAAATCACAATCTCTGAACCTTCCAGATCCGAAGCCCTTGAAATCTTAAAGGGCCTGAAGAAAAATTTTGAGAAACATCATCAAGTGGAATTCTCGAATGAATCCTTAGAGGCCTGTGTGGATTTAAGCATCAAACACCTCTCGTCAGGTGCCCTACCCGATAAGGCCATAGATCTGATGGATGAAACAGGATCTTTTATTCGCATGAATAACTCAGAATTGGAAACTGTGAAAATTAAAGCTCGCGATGTGGAAGAAACTGTCGCTCGTATCTCAGGCCTTCCTGTGGCTCAAGTTTCTGCCCAGGAAAAAACTCAATTAAAAGATTTAGACAAACGATTAAAAGCTTTGATTTTTGGTCAAGACAAAGCCATTGGCCAAGTGGTCGCCGCTATAAAAATGTCCAGAGCCGGTCTGAAATCTCAACAAAAACCGGTGGGAAGTTTTTTGTTCTCGGGCCCCACAGGCGTTGGAAAAACAGAAGTGGCCAAGCAGCTGGCAGAACAAATGGGCATTCCCTTCGTCCGTTTTGACATGGGCGAGTACATGGAAAAACACTCGGTCGCAAGGCTGATCGGAGCCCCTCCCGGCTATGTGGGTTACGAATCCGGTGGATTGCTGACTGAAACTGTCACTCAAAAACCTTACTGCGTTTTGTTACTGGATGAAATCGAAAAAGCCCATCCTGATGTTTCTCAAGCTCTGTTGCAAGTGATGGATGCGGCTCGCATGACCGATGCCCAAGGCAGAACCGCTGATTTTAAAAATGTGATTTTAATTATGACCACAAATGCGGGCGCAGAAAGTGTGGCCAAAGGATCCATCGGACTTGTGGAAGCCCCCAGGTCCAGTCTGTCCTTAGAGGCCATAAAGAAAACTTTTAGTCCTGAATTTATCAACCGACTGGATGCCGTTGTGCCTTTTCAAGATCTCTCGATGGAAATTATTTTGAAAGTGGCTCAGAAATCTTTGGATGAATTGAAAATGTCTTTAATTCCACAAAAAGTGGATTTACAAGTTTCAGCCATCGCATTAGAAAAGTTAGCAGGCTTGGGTTACGACAAAGCCTACGGTGCAAGGCCTATGCAAAGGGTGATCAACGAACAATTAAAAAAGCCTTTAGTGGATGATCTGTTATTTGGCAGGCTCACCGGTGGAGGAATTGTTTATGTGGACTGGGTGGATGCTGAATTTAAATTTCAAGTGAAGTCCACTAGTTCCAATTTGGATCCAGTTAAAATCAAACCTGACGGTTTAAAACAGAAAAAAAAGCAACCACAGTAGTCTTTTTTCAGTTAGAATTGACATTTAACTAGAGTGTCGCATCTTATAGGCAAAGCACATGCTTATTTCATAAGGAGTTTATTTTATGATTTGGCTTAAACGAATCGGTTTATTTGTACTGACTAACATTTTGATTATGTCCACTGTGGGAATTGCTTGGTCGATCCTGGGTACATACTTTGGTGTGACAGGCTACACCGCCTACATCATCGTTTTCAGCGGCGTTGCTGGATTTGGTGGCGCGTTTTTATCTTTGATGATCAGCAAGTGGATGGCCAAAACCATGTACGGTGTGAAGATCATCAAGCCTGATAATTCAGATCCACAATTACGAAGTTTAGTCGAGCGTGTTCATTCAATGGCAAAAGCGGCCAGGCTTGCAAAAATGCCAGAAGTGGGGATTTACGAATCTCCTGACATGAACGCTTTTGCAACAGGTCCTTCAAAATCAAATTCACTGGTTGCTGTTTCCTCGGGACTTCTTCGCCAGATGAACGAGCGCGAAGTGGACGGTGTTCTAGCTCACGAAGTGGCCCACATCGCCAATGGTGACATGGTGACAATGACTTTGATCCAAGGAATCGTGAATACTTTTGCCCTTTTCTTCTCTCGAATTTTAGCAAATGTTATCTCTGGCCAGGTGGATGAGCGATACCGTAGTATTGTGTATTTTGTTTGCACAATCGTCGGTGACATTTTGTTTACGCTTTTGGGATCCATCGTTGTGAATCACTTCTCTCGTGCTCGGGAATTCCGTGCGGATGCCGGTGGTGCTAGGTTCTCAAGTCGTGAAAACATGATTGGTGCTCTTCGTAAACTTCAAATGGGTATGGCGCTTGTTCCTGAAGGTGGCGAAAAAGATCAGATGGCCACAATGAAAATTTCAGGGGTACGAAAAGGTGGTTTAGCTGCTTTGTTTATGACTCATCCGCCGCTTGAAGAAAGAATTAGAGTTCTTGAAAGAGCACGCTAGTTTATTTTTCCTTTGTCTGCTCTTTTTTTGCGTTGCTAACGCAAATGACTCAAAAATAATTTCGGACTGGAAAAAGATCAAACATATGGCACTCAGCGATCGCGTGAGTGCCTGTGAAAATCTCAAAACTGCCAAATGGACCGAAAAATTTAAGCATCAAGATCTAATTGAATTCAAAAAGCGTGAGTATTGTAAAACTCCCCCCATGGTGATTGAAAAAAATGTGGCCAGTCTTCTTGCTGCAGCCGTTTATTACCGAGAGGAATTCGACCACGAAGAAGCTAAAAAACGACTGAACCAAGGACTTGAGCTTGCAAAGAGTGCCTCTGAAAAAATCGATCTGCTATCTGAGCAATTAAGAATTGATCAAATTTTACAAGATAAAAAAGCCAGGATCCAAACCTTAAAAAGATTAAGTTTATTGGATCCCGAAAAATACACTGTGGATTACGCACGAATACTTTGGACCTATTCAAAAACAAAAAGCGCGTTGAAAGTTTTAAAGTCCGCAGAGCACAACTGGCCTCAACAAAGATCCAAGCAATCTGTGTTCTACATTCTAGGTCGAATTTATGAAGAACAAAAAAAGTTAAAACTAGCACAGAGTTATTTTGATAAAGCTCTCAGACAGCAAGCTCTTGATTCTGATATTTTTAAGAATTTACTGAGCACCATGGCCTGGCAACAGTTTAAGAAGAATCAATTTAGCAAATCCATTGAGCTTTGGGAAAAGTTAGATCAATTTGCACCTGATCGTTTCACTAAAATGCGAGCTCAGTTCTGGATGGCTAAATCCTATCAAAAACTGAAAAAACCCGAGCAGGCACTTGAAATTTATAATCAAATTATTCAAGAAGATCCCCTCAGTTATTTCTCAGCTTTAAGCCACTTAGAACTGGATAAAAAGTTTGCCCCCTTTCAGTTCGATTCCAATATCAAAGTCACTGAACTAAAAAAACACTCTGAAATTTCAACTGACCTAGCCGACAAGTGGAAATGGGCACTGGCCTTTGAAGAAAATGTTTTTTTAGAGAGCATGATTCAGCCGTTGATTTCTAGTTTTTACAATCAAAGTGAAAAGGATCAGTCCATTTTAATTGAAAATCTTTGGTCAGCCAATTTGACTAATCTTCTGACCCAACTCTTAAGCCAAGCTCCGTTGAGTCAGCGAACAATGGCCTATCAAAAATACACTCCCTATCTGTTTCCTATGCCGTTTAGAAATCAGATCACATCCGAGGCAAATGCGCACAAAATTGAACCCTCTCTTGTTTACTCATTGATCCGGCAAGAATCTGGTTTTAACCCCGCGGCACGCAGCTCCACTGATGCTCTAGGATTAATGCAAGTCATGCCCAAGGTGGCCAGAAAAATAGCGAAAACCCATCAGATCGAATTGAGCGATTCAGCTGAACTTTTTCAACCTGACCTCAATATTAAAATTGGAACCCTGGAATTAAAAGAACGACTGGCTGAATTTAAAAATAATTATGTGCTGGCCATTGCTTCCTACAATGCTGGTACCGATCCTGTCCATGGCTGGGTAAAAAGTCGTAAGCGAAAAGAAGTGATCGAATTTATCGAAGAAATTCCTTTTGAAGAAACTCGCAACTATGTTCGTCTCATTTTAAGAAACCAAATTATCTACAAAAGACTGACCGCCACCGAAGAATTTTCATTCCCCAGCGACTGGTTGAAAAAAATCAACTAGTTCAGCTTTCTCAAAGCCTTTTCCTAAGAATCTAACGAGCTTTTAGAGGAAATTTCTCGGGTGTGAAGAGGGACTCTAATGAGAGATCAAGATCAAGGTCAGGCCAATAAAGATGACGCCCATGAAGAAATTCAAAATGATAGATTTGCTTGACCGATGCACCATGAAACCAAGGGAAGTCCTTGTAACTTAAAAAACACTCTTTACCTTGAATTAACATCCAAATGCCGAACTCTGAAATAGTCTGAATCTCAGCTTCGGAAATGTGTTTTCCACGCTTTAGTGATTTCACTGGCATGTTCCTCCACAAGTTTTTGAATTTCTTTGAGTTGTTTTTTTGATAATCCTACATAGTCCGCTAATGATACAGTTGGCTCGATCCAGAACTTTGCCTCGCCATCAGGACTGGTGACGTGTACGTGTGGGCGAGCCTCTTCACGAGAGAAAAAATAAAAACGGTATTTTTTATATCTAAATACTGTCGGACTCATAGACCTTATTATGGCTTAATTTATATCGAGTCGTCACTTGTAATGTGGTTTTTAAACCAAATTAAAGAAATGAGCTGCCTCTCTATTCA
>Ga0164293_10001865_pt1 | contig 17783 bp, 17 predicted proteins | sample GEODES118metaG_FD_111487 | JGI IMG/M metagenome (GOLD analysis project Ga0164293, IMG submission 111487) | Eutrophic lake water microbial communities from Lake Mendota, Wisconsin, USA - GEODES118 metaG | ecosystem: Environmental > Aquatic > Freshwater > Lake | place: USA: Lake Mendota...
ACACCAGACTGATGTCGGCACCGGTCACCATGCCGTCTCCATCCAAATCACTCGGGCACGGCGGATTCGCCACCGCCAGCGTGCACAGAAGGCCCGCGGCGGCGGTGATGGCCAGGCCACGCAGGCGCGCAGCAAGGCTGGCGGACAGGGTGCGGACGCGGTTGTACAGGTGCGACAGGTTCGGTTGCTTCAGCATGGCCCGGATCTCCGGAAAGGGTTGCCCGTCATTCTGACACGGATCCCGGGCAGCACCAAGCGCGAAGCGTGAATTGATTGGCGAAATTCGGCCTTGCAGGCGGATTGGGCGAGAATTCCATGGATGATGGGCTGGTGGACCGCAAAACCGCCAGCCTCACCCCACCCACCTTGACACAGGACGGGCCATACATAAACATTCAACTTTATTGAAGGTTCTTGATGCCCCGCCGAAGCCCCCGGAACTCGCTCCGCGCCCTCACCGCCCTGGCCGCCACGCAGGGTGGCTACTTCACCGCGAAACAGGCGGGGCGATTCGGATACCGCCCCCCACACCTCAGCTATCACGCCGCTCACGGCAACATCGAGCGCGCCGGGCATGGCCTGTACCGCATGCCCACGCTGCCCACAAGCGCGCATGACGACCTGACGCGCCTGTGGCTGTGGAGCCGCGCGCGCAATGACCGCCCACAGGCGGTGGTGTCACACCAGACAGCGCTGGCGCTGCATGAGCTGGCCGAGGCGGTGCCCGACATCATTCACCTGACGGTGCCACTGGGATTCCGCAAGCGCACACCAAGGGGTTGCCGGCTGCACCAGGCGCCCGTGGCTCGCCAGCACACGCAGGCCTTCGACGCCGTGCCCGTCACCACGCCGCTTCGCACGCTGCAGGATCTTGCCACCGACCCAACGCTGCCCGCAGAGCAGTTCGTGCGCGCGGCACATGCTGCAAGCCGCCGAGGCATGATCATCAGGCGGGAACTTCACGCCCTGCTTGCGCAGCGCCGTGCCGTGCGAGCCGCGCGAACCCGGCGTCGGCGCAGCGCATGACGCCCATCTACGCCACCGCCGAGGCGTTTCGGCAGGCGCTTGAAGCCCGACTCCGCACGGTCGCCGCGCAGCGTGGCACGCAGATCCAGGGTCTTCGCCTGAAGGTGGCCATCGAGCGCCTGCTCGCCCGACTGTTCCATGAGGCCTCGCCACCGTGGCTGCTGAAGGGTGGTTACTCCATGGAACTGCGATTCCGCCCGCAGGCGCGGTTCACGCGCGATCTTGATCTGACCCTGCGTGAAGCCATGTGGCCCGATGGTCGCCCTGATCGTCTCTCGGCCGCTTCCGAGGCACTGATCATGGCCGCCCGACGCGACCTTGGCGATCACTTTGTGCTCACGATCGCGCCAGCTCGAAAGCAGCTGGCCGGTGCCCCGGCGGGCGGTGGCGTGTTCGGCGTCACGACAAGCGTGGCCGGGCGCGTGTTCGCGCAGTTCCATGTGGATGTCGGCTTCGGCGATGTGGAGTGGGGCACTCCCGAACAGCTTGCGGGCGATGATCTTCTCTCGTTCGCCGAAGTTGCCCCGGCACGCGCGCTGGCCATACCGCGCGCCCAGCAGTTCGCCGAGAAGCTGCATGCGTACACCCATCCGTGGACCGATCGCGTGAACACGCGTTCGCGCGATCTGGTTGACATGGTGCTGCTGATCGAGCGGGGCGACCTGCTTGCGGATGAGGTTCGGCACGCCGTGCGCGAGACCTTTGGTCAGCGCGGCAGACGCGGCCTTCCCGCGGAACTTCATGCGCCGCCACCATCGTGGCAGGCCGAGTACCCAGCGATGGCGCAGCAGGCCGGACTCAGGGCCGGTGAACTTGCGGCGGCGTTTGATGTGCTGCAGGCGTTCTGGGGGCGGGTGCGGTCAGTGAGTGACGAATTAGACGAGGGTGCGTAGACAAAGTCACGGAGTCCTCGCGACTCGAAACCTGAAGCCGACGCGGTTGACGGGCGTGCAGCTGGCACGATAGGACACGCGGCAGAGGCTGAAATCACTGAGCCAGCTGCCACTGCACCTGCACGCGTGTCCGTCTTGCGAGAGTGAATCAGGAGCGCAACTGACATCCCTCGCCACAACCCACCCTCTCCCTCACTTGTTTCGCTGCAGGATCATGGAAGCGTGACGCCGGGGCCTGCAAGGGCAAAGCGGCATCCAGCGACGCGCAGGCGAGCCGCCAAACACGTTTCGCAAGATTGCCCCATCGAGCCGAAGCGTCGCTGCATAGCCGCTGCGGATGCGAAGCGGAGCAGCGGCGGGCCGCGTGCCCTTGCAGGCCCCGGTGTCACGCGTCATCGAGGCAACGCACCTCGGCAGCCGGCCCGAGCAGCAAGGTGCGGATAACGACCTCCGACCCTCATCACACACGGATCATCCACCGCGACTCCACCGTGCGATGCGGGTTGCATGCGCGCGTTCCGGTGGACGCCCGGTGGACAACACGCAACGCGCGCCGCTTTCTGATCAATCACCCGGATTTTCAGCCTCATCTGCATGACTCGCACGTGCGCCGCGCCACAGTCTCTCGCGTGTGGGCGCGGTTTCGCTGCCAGCCGCTTTGGCAGCGGAAGGTTTGGTGCTTTGATGCGGACGGCAGACGACCGGCGCGGCAGGCTTGCGCGCCTCATCGATCTCGCTCGGGCCTATCGCGGATGGTCTCGTCTGGAGATCGCCCGCAAGCTCGATCGTGATCCTGGCAAGCTTCTTCCGGACAGTGGCAATCCCAAGCTGGATCTCGTGGTCGGCCTGGCCGACGCGCTGGACTGGAGCATTGGTGATGTCGCCGAGGACCTCGGCGTCGATCCCGTCGACGCGCCACCCGACATCGACTTTCCGGCGCTGGACCGCCTCGCGCTCGAGCGGCATCGTGCCGGGGACTGGCGCGGCATGGCCGCGGTCGCGCGGCAGATGCTGGTGATCGCCGGCACGCCCATCGAGCGCGCGCTGGCCTGCAACCGCATGGCTGGCGCGCATGATGGTCTCGGCCTGTACACGCGCTCGCTTCCCTTCCTGCAGAACGGACTGGCGGAGCCGGGTCTTCCGGATGGCCTGCGTCTCATGCTCTCGGTGAACCTGGCCAACGCGCACTACGCGCTGTGGCATCTGGTGGAAAGCCGCGCGGCAAGCCGCGACGTGCTGGACTTCCTCGCCGACCGCGACGTGACCGAGCGACGCGATCGCGTCTGTCGCGCGTTCGCGCGATACGTGCGTGGCTCGAGCGCACGCAGGCTTGCGCAGCTCGATCCCGAGCGCGCGGCGATCCATGCCGCGTCGGCCCGCCCGGACCTGCACGAGTCGATGGCCGAGTACGAGGATCTTGCGGACACATTCGGGGACGACCGCTACGCGGCGCTCGCGAACACCTGCCGCGGCGCGCTGATCGAGATCGACGCGCTGCTTGGACACCTGTCGGGCGCGAGCGCGATCGACCACCTGCAGGTCGCGCTGGACCGCGTGATCGACGTGGCACAGCACCCGCCCGGAGACTGGCTCGAGAGCTGGGGCTGGTGGTGCATCCATGGATGCAACGTCACGCTGCGTCATGCGGATGGGATGCATCGCGATCGTGCCATGGCCATCTTCACCAACAAGGCCATGGAGATCGCGGACCGCCTCGACAACTGGAGCCTGCGCGAGCGCGCCTTCTCGATGGAGGTCCAGCGGCGCGAGGGCTGTGAAGAGGCGCCGTGGGTGCTCGACCAGGAGGAGGTCCGGCAGCTCGTCGGCACCATGGGGCGTTTCCCCGCCTTCCGAGATCGCGGGTATCGCATCCTGGAGAACGCGCGTCTGCTTCTTGGGGAAGGAGGCACGCGATGGCAGGCCTTCTGAGGCGCGCGACGGCCGTCAGCGCGATGCTGGTGCTCTCGTGCGCGGCCGCCGTCGCGGCGACGCGCTCGGCCTCGCCCTCGTCACCCTCCAGTTCCACCGACACCACCGCGCCGCAGTCGCTTCCATGGTGGAAGCGCTCGCTTGCGCACACGGTGCAGGAGGAGTGGGTGTTCGCCCAGCACATGGACATGCAGTACGGACCCCGATGGCGCACCGCCCTGCCGGACAAGGTCGTGGCCAACCTCTTCGCGGCATGGCTGCAGGAGCGTGGCGAACCACCGAAGTGACCTTCCACCAGCGTCGCACTGCGTAGACTCGCCCTCGCGAGCGCGCATGCCACCCACCGTCCACATCCTTGGTGCCGGTGGCATCGGCATCGCCGCCGCGGCGGGCCTTGTGCGCTCCGGCTGGAACGTGACCATGGTGGACGCGAACACCGCCAAGGTCGCGTCGGGGCGGCGCGACGGCATGCGCATCCATGGTGGGCCCGCGATGCCCGTGCCATTTGTCGCGTTCGACGCGTGGGAACCCGCAGCGAACACGGTGGTCCTGCTGTGCACCAAGACCTTCGACAACGCGGCGGTGCTGGCGCGTCTTCCCGCCTCGCCCCTGCTGGTTCCCATCCAGAATGGGTACGACCCGCACCTGGACGCGCTGGATCATCCATGCGAGGCGATCGCGTCCTTCGTTTCGGCGTGCCCCGCCGATCGACCCGAGGCTCGCATCACCCGCGCAGGCTGCCTGCACATCGGTGCACGTCGCCCGGCGAACGACATGCAGCGCGAACGCATGGCGACACTGGCCGCGGCGATCGGTGCCTCCGGCCTGTTCCCCGTGCATCTGGTGGATGACGTGCGTCCGTACAAGGCCGCGAAGCTCATGTACAACGCGGCCATCTCGCCGCTGGCCGCCGGCGCCGGCGTGGACAACGCCGCATTGCTCACCGATCCGCTGGCCAACCGCCTCTTCTTCGCGCTGCTGCTCGAGAACCACGCCATCCTTCGCCATGCGCGCGTGCCACTGGCGCGCATCGGGCCCTTCCATCCGGATGTGGTGGCCCGCATCCTGCGCACGCCACTGCTGCCGCAGCTGATGCGTCACTTCTTCCGTCCATCGCTGCGCGGCACCTACTGCAGCATGGCCCCCGACATGGGCAGCGGACGCACCGAGATGGACGCCTACAACGGGCACCTCGTTCGCATCGCCGGCGACCTGCCCTGTCCGATCAACCGAGCCGTGATCGACATGGTGGACCGCATCAGCGGCCAGCGACTGGCACCATCGCCCACACATCTGCAGGATCTGGCCGCCGCGCTGCCGCCCGGGGCGCTGGCATGAATCTTGTCACCGGAGGCGCGGGCTTCATCGGCTCGCATCTGGTGCGTCAGCTCGTGGAACGCGGCGAGCCCGTCCGCGTGCTGGAGCGACCCGATGCGCCGGTGGACCATCTGCCGCTCGACCGGATCGAGATGGTCCGGGCCGACATCCGCGATCACGCCGCGGTCCGATCCCTCGTGCGCGGGAGCACGCGCGTCTACCACCTTGCCGCCGATCCGAACCTGTGGCGACGTGATCGCGAAGCCTTCGACGCCATCAATCACGTCGGTGCCATGCACCTCATGCGCGCCGCGCTCGACGCGGGCGCCTCGCGCGTGCTGTTCGTGAGCACCGAGAGCATCCTCACCTCGCGACGCTTCGATGGCGGCGCCGTCGAGACCGTCCGCTTCCGCGAACAGGACATGCTCGGCCCCTACTGCCTGAGCAAGTTCCGCGGCGAGCGCGCGGCGTTCGAGCTGGCGGAAGCGGGCGCGCCCGTGATCGTGTGCAGTCCCACGCTGCCGATCGGTCCCGGCGATCGTGGACAGACGCCACCCACACGGCTGGCGGTGGCGTTCTGTCAGGGCCGCATTCCCGCCTCGGTGGACTGCCGTCTCAACCTGATCGACGTGCGCGATGCCGCCGATGGACTGGTGCGCGCGATGGAGCGCGGCCGCCCCGGCATCCGCTACCTGCTGGGCGCGCACAACACGCGGCTGGTGGAGTGGCTCACGCTGCTGGCGCACCTGGTCGGTCGCCGGGCACCCCGCTGGCAGGTTCCCTATCCGATCGCGCTCGCGACCGGATGGATCAGCGAGCGCTGGGCCGATCATGTGTCACACCGCATGCCGATGGCGACCGTGACGGGCGTGCGCCTCACGCGCCGGTCGATGCATTTCGATGCCTCCGTGAGCCTGCGCGAGCTCGGCCTGCAGCCGCGCTCGGTCGAGGCGAGCACCGCGGACGCGGTGGCGTGGTACCGATCGATGGGGTGGATTCCCGGCGCCAAGGCCTGAAATCGCCCGTCTTGCCCACGCTCGCGCGCGCCGTACGATCGACCCATGCCTCGCGGGCTCCTGCTTGTCCTCAGCGGTCCATCCGGCGTCGGCAAGACGACGATCGCGCATGAACTGCTGCGCCGCTTCGGCGGCCACTTCAGCGTGAGCTGCACCACGCGCCAACCCTCCTCGGGCGAGCGCGAGGGGGTGGACTACCGGTTCGTGAGCGAGGATGTGTTCCAGCGCATGGTGCGCGAGGATGCATTCCTGGAGCACGCGATGGTGTTCGGCCGCAGCTGGTACGGCACGCCTCGCGCGCCCGTCGACGAGGCGCTGGCCCGCGGCGAGCTGGTCGTGCTCGACATCGACGTGCAGGGTGCGGAGGTCGTGCATGCGAGGGTGCCCGACATGCTCGGCATCTTCATCCTGCCGCCGAGCGAGGCGGTGCTGCTCGAGCGGCTCCGTCGCCGAGGCCGCGAGGACGAGGCCGCGATCCAGCGGCGCTTCGCGGAAGCGGTGCGCGAGATGGAGCGCGCCCGGACCAACGGCGTCTATGACGCGTTCGTGGTGAACGACGACCTGCCGGGCGCCATCGAGCAGGTGGTGGAGCTCGTCGGCGCGCGCCTTGGCAGGCTTCAGGCCGCCCCCTGAGCGCACCGCATCACACGCCATAATCCACGGATGCCGCTTTCGGTCTCGATCCCGGATCTCGGCCTGGCCGCCATTCCGCTGGTCATGGCCCTCGCCAGCGTGATCGTGCTCGCGGGCCTCTACAACACGCTGGCCATCGCGCGGGTGCGCATGCGCAATGCGCTCTCGCAGATCGACGTGCAGCTGCGGCGGCGCCACGACCTGATCCCGTCGCTGGTCGAGACGGTGCGCGGCTACATGCGACACGAGCAGGAGACGTTGCAGGCCATCACGCGCGCACGCGCCGACGCCATGCGCGCGATGGAGGGTGTCGCGGCAAGCGATCGAGGCGCGATCCGCGCGCTCGCCATTGCCAGCGCCTCGCTGGACGGCGCGCTGCACGGTCTGCTGGCGCGTGTCGAGGCCTATCCCGACCTGAAGGCGAGCGCGGTGATGCAGAACCTGCAGGAGGAACTCGTGAGCACCGAGAACCGCGTGGCCTTCGCGCGCCAGGCATTCAATGACGCGGTCATGCGGCTCAACGAGCGCATCGCGACCTTCCCCAGCAACCTGGTCGCGCGGCTGTTCGGCTTCGTGGCCGCGGAGCCATGGCAGACCGAGGCGGAGACGCGCGCCGTTCCCGACGTGCGCACCGGAAGCGCGCGATGAACTTCTTCGACCACCAGGATGCCGCGCGCCGCGCCACGCACCGGCTTGTCGCGCTGTTCCTGCTGTCGATCATCGGCACCATCGTGCTGCTGTACGCGCCGGTCGGATTCATGCTCGCGTCGGACGAGGCGAGGCGGTCGTCGCGGCCGAACATCGAGGGTCTTCCCCCGTGGCTCGATCCCGGGGCCCTGCTGGTCGTGGCCGCGATCGCGAGCGGCCTGATCCTGCTGGGCGCCCTGGTGCGCCGCGTGCAGCTTTCGGGCGGAGGCAAGTCCGTCGCCGAATCACTCGGAGGACGCTGGCTCGATCCCGCGTCGGCCACGCCATCCGAGCGTCGCCTGCTCGACGTGGTGGAGGAGATGTCGATCGCGAGCGGCATGCCGGTGCCGCCCGTCGCCGTGATCGAGGACGCGTCGATCAACGCGTTCGCCGCGGGCACCAGTCCCGCCAACGCGGTGCTCGGCTTCACGCGAGGCGCCATCAACCGCCTCTCGCGCGACGAGCTGCAGGGTGTCGTCGCGCATGAGTTCAGTCACATCGCGCACGGCGACATGCGCCTGAACATCCGTCTTGCCTGCGCGATCGCGGGTGTCATGGTGATCGCGCTCATCGGGCGCGTGCTGCTGCATGCGGCCGCGCGCGCGCCCAGGGTCCGCTCCAAGAAGGGCGACGCGACGGTCGCCCTGCTGCTCTTCGGGCTGGTGCTGCTGATCGTGGGTGCGATCGGTGCGTTCTTCGGCCGGATCCTGCAGGCCGCCGTGAGCCGGCAGCGCGAGTTCCTGGCCGACGCCAGCGCCGCGCAGTACACGCGCAATCCACGCGCGCTCGCCGACGCCCTGCGCACGATCGCGGGCAGCTCGAACAACCGTCTCGACGCCGAGGCAGCGAGCGGCCTGAACCACTTCTTCTTCACCAGCGCGGCGGATGCGTGGCTCGCCTCGCATCCACCGATCGAGGAGCGGATCCGCCGGCTCGAGGGGGCGGAGGCCGCGATGCCGCCCGCAACGCCCTCGACGGCCGGCGCGCGGGTCGAGAACGCGTCGAGCTTCGCGCCCGCGGGCGCGCCCGCATCGGCGGTCGGCGCGCGACCCGATCCCGAGGCCACGCGCAACGTGCTTCCCCTGCTGTCGCGGCGGATCCCGATCAAGCTCCTCGAGGCCTGCCGCGAGCCCTTCGACGCGCAGGCCGTCCTGCTGCTCTCCACCTGGGCCACGGATGACGCCGTGCGTGATCGCCAGCGCGAGGCCGTGCGCGCGGGTCTCGGGCCCGCGGTGGCGTCGACCGTCTCGCGTCTGCGTCCCATGATGGAGCGCGTGCCCGAGGACCTTCGCCTCATGCTGCTGGATCTCTGCATGCCCGCGCTGCAGCAACTCTCGCAGCCGCAGTACCGGGCGTTCCGAGACACGCTGGCCAGGGTCATGCGCGCCGATGGCCGCGTGACGCTCTACGAGTGGGCCATGCGCTCGGTGCTGGCGCGGCGCGTGGAGGCTCGATTCGGCGCACTGCACGAGCCGCACGGACGCGCATCGCTGGATGCGCGGCGCAACGAGACGTTCGTGATCCTGTCCACCATGGCGTGGGCTTCGGAGCACGCCCGCGCCACGCAGGCGTTCCGTCGCGCGGGTGCGCAGATCCGCTGGCTGCCGAACGAGCCGCTGGAGGCCGCGCGCTGCTCGCTGGATGCGCTCGACGCGGCGCTGGAGCGACTCGCGGGCGTCGATGAACGCGGTCGTCACCAGCTGGTGGAAGCCGTGGCCGCGGTGGTATCCGAGGATGGCAAGCTGCATCCGCGCGAGTTGCTGCTGCTGCGCGGCATCTCGGATCGTCTCGACGTCTTCGTGCCAAGTTCCATCGACATGCTCGAGTCCGAGGCCCCGGGCGTGGCGCTCGACGCCTAGCATGCGCGCCATGCGAACGTTCGTGGTGATCCCGATGGTCGCCGCCCTGGCTGCATGCGCAACCGTGCGCAAGCCCGCGCCCCAGGCCGTGCCGAAGGTTCCTGCAGGGAACGCCGCGGCCGAGACACAAGCCCTTCGAACGTCGGATCTCGTGGGACGATGGGTCTTCGCGCCCGGCGATTCGAACGTGCCGGAACCCGCCGCGGAGCCGGAATCCGGGAAGGACAGCGAGGCGACCGCCGCGTCCGCCGACGCGCCTCCCTCCGGCGTGGTGAGCCCGGCCGGCGCGGTCCTGACGCTTGGCGAGGGCGGCGTGATGCTGGCGCGCGAAGGCGACTTCGTGCGTCGTGGCATCTGGAAGTTCGATGGCCGATCGCTGCGGATCATCGTGGAGCCGCCGCCGCGCCGCATCGAGATGGGACTGATTCCGGAACTCGCGGGTGATCGCCTGACTCTCACGGGCGTGGAGGAACTTCTCCTCGTCTATCACCGAGATCACTTCATCGCGCCGAGGTCCTCGCCGTGACCCAGGACGCGGCGTTCTCCGTCGCGCACGGCGGCGAGGCGCGACAGGTCTGGATCATCCGGCATGCGCAGACCGAATGGAGCGTGAACGGCCGTCACACCGGACGCACCGACATTCCGCTCACGCCCACCGGCATCGCCGCGGCCGAGGCGCTGCGTCCGTGGATCCGGACCGTGCACTTCGAGCGCGTCCTCAGCAGTCCACTCTCGCGCGCCATCGACACGGCACGACTGTGCGGTCTCGAGGGGCAGGTGCAGCCCGAGCCCGAACTCGTGGAATGGGACTACGGCGCGTGGGAGGGCCTGACCACGCCGCAGATCCGCGAGCGCGTGCCGGGGTGGGACCTCTGGCGCGACGGTTGTCCCGGTGGCGAGACGCTGGAGCAGGTCGGTCGACGCGCGCGCCGCGTGCTGGCGCGCGCCGCCGAAACGGCCGGTTCCGTCGCGTTGTTCTCGCACGGACATTTCTCGCGGCTCCTGATCGCGTCGTGGCTCGGGCTGCCGGACTCGCGTGGCCGCAGCTTCGCCATCCGCGCCGGTAGCGTCACCGTGCTTGGTTTCGAGCACGGCACGCCGGTGATCTGGGCCGCGGGCGACGTGCCTGGCACGCCGGGAGCCGGCCGTTGAAGGCGGAACGCCACGCCCTCGGGCCCGTCACGCTGGAGGTGCACGATGGCGCGCTTGCCGGTCTCGCCACCATCACCCTCGCCGATCCCGATCGCCGCAACACGATGGGTCCGCCGATGTTCGACGGTCTCGAGGCCAGCATCCTGCATCTGGAAGCGCGCACGGGCGCGTCACGATTCAATCCGCTGCAGGAAGCGCCGCCGAGCGACGTTGTCCGCGTGATCCGCGTGAGGGGCCTTGGCCCCGCCTTCTGCGCAGGCTTCGACCTAGGTCTGCTCGCCGACGATCCCGATCCCGCGCAGCCGCTGCTCGCCTCGTTCCTGAAGCGTCTTGCCGGATGCATGCGTCGACTGCGCGCGCTTCCGGCGGTGAGCGTGGCCGTGGTGCACGGACCCGCGCTCGCCGGCGGTTGTGGACTTGTCGTGGCGTGCGACGTGGCGATCGGATGCCCAGCATCGCGGCTTGGCTATCCCGTGCACGCGATCGGTCTCTCGCCGGCGGTGAGTGGCGTGATGCTGGCCACGCGCGTGGGTGCCGGCGCCACGCGACGCATGTTCGAGTCGGGCGAGATCCTGGATGGCGAGACCGCGCACCAGATCGGTCTCCTCCAGCGATTCGCGCCGACAGCCGACGCGCTTGGGGCCCACGCCGACGCGCTGGTGGCCGAGCTGCTCGCCAAGGGTCCGCGGGCCCTCGCCGCCACCAAGCGTTGGCTGCAGCAACTGGATCCGTCGATCGACCCCAAGGCTGGCGCCGATGCGCTCGCCGCCAGCCTGGGCGGCGTCGGTTCACCAGAGTCACGCACGATGCTGCGTCAGGTCTGGGAATCCCGCCGGAAGTCCTGACCCACCGATAGGCTGCGCGCATGTCCGACCTGGTCACCCTTCGGAATGAAGACGGCATCCTGACGCTCTCGCTGCAGCGGCCTGAAGCGCGCAATGCGCTCTCGCTGGACCTGATCGAGGCGCTGGAACGCGCCGTGACCGCCGTCGCCGCGGATGCGTCGGCTCGCGTGCTGATCCTGCGTGGTGAGGGCAAGGCCTTCTGCGCGGGCATGGACCTGCGCGGCGTGCTGCACGACGCCACGCGCATGGGACAGATGCTGCATGGGCTCGCGCGCACCTCGCTGGCCATCCGCCGCCTCGCGATTCCCGCGATCGCCTGCGTGCATGGTGCCGCGATCGGTGGCGGGTGCGGACTGATGGTCACCTGCGATCTGGCGATCACGCACCCCGAGAGCAAGTGCGGCTATCCCGAGGTCGACCTTGGCATCTGCCCCGCGGTCGTGGCGCCGCTCCTCATCCGACGGATCGGTGCGGGACAGGCCCGTGCCATGCTCCTCGCGGGTGGTGTGGTGAGCGGCACCGAGGCGCATCGGCTCGGACTCGCCACGCATCTGGCGAGCGAGCGCGATCTGGCGTCCACGACCATGGAACTCGCCCACAAGCTGCGGAGCGGTGGCGCGAACGCCCTCGCGACCACCAAGCGCTGGCTGGGCGACCTCGAGCCGGAACTCAACGAGGAGATCATGCGTCGCGCCGCGGATCTGTCGGCCAGGATCATCCAGGGCGAGGAGGCGCAGTCGCGCCTGAAGGCCCGATTCGACGCCGCCAAGCCCGCGCACTGAATCCAGCGCGTACCCTTCGCGCATGAGCACGGGTGGCACACTTCCCATCCAGCGTCGCGACGACGGCATCGTCGTGCTCCATCTCACGCCCAATCCGGGCAAGCTGCGCGGCGGAGTCGTGGTGCTCGATGCCTGGCTGATCGGGGCGATCGACGCCTCGCTGCAGGCGATCGAGGCGATGCGCCCGAAGGGCTTCCTGCTGGTCTCGGACAGCGAGCGCGTGTTCGTCGCGGGTGCCGACCTGGCCGAGATCGATGCGCTCGACGACTCCGCGCTGCACGCCTACCTGCGCGCCGGATCCGCGGCCTTCCGCCGCATCAGTTCGCTGCCCTGCCCGAGCGCGTGCGTGATCCACAAGGCCGCGCTTGGTGGCGGGCTCGAACTGGCCATGCATTGCGACGCCTTGTTCGGCGTGGCCCCCGCCGCCGGCGACAAGGGCTGGAAGGTCGGCCTGCCCGAGTGTGGTCTGCACATCTGCCCAGGCTGGGGTGGCACCGTGCTGCTTCCGGCGCGCATCGAACCCGCGGCCGCGATCGCGGCCACCATGCATGGTGCGCCCTTCGACGCGACGCAGCCACCGCGGGGACTGTTCGAGTCGGTGTCGGTCGACGCGACGTCGGCGCATGCCGCGGCGATCGCCTGGCTCCTCGCGAATCCGCGCACCACATCCCGCAGCGAGCCGCGAAATGCCTGCGAACCATCGCGCATCCAGGCGACGCGGCAGGCGATTCCGTTCGTGCGCCCCCAAGCCGCCCATGCCGCGGCGATCGCCGTGATCGACGCGGTGCAGGCCGGCTGCGAAGCTGGATTCGACGCGGCCGTCGAGCGCGAGCAGCTCCATCTCGTCGACCTCCGGCACACCCCGGAAGCGCGCCGAAAGCTCGACACGTTCCTGAAGCGTTGACGCGCCCCTGCATGCCGGCGCTTCATGCATCTGGAATGCAGCGCCTGGATCAGGAATCGGCCCTTTCGGCCAACGATTCAAACCAATCCTGAATGCGCTGGTGCATATGCAATATGCATATTCACCGCTTCCTCGGTGGGTCTCGTTGTTCCGAACCATCCCTTCGCTTTGAATGCAGCGCGGCATTTCGCCGCCCCAGGAGCACCCCCATGAGCACCACCAATCTCGCCAGCGAACTCAAGAACATCTCCGAGAAGGACCGCAAGCAGATCGAGCAGGCGCAGGAAATGCTCGGTCCCGATCCGAGCACGATGGGCGTGGTGAAGAACTACTTCTGGGGCAACTTCCGAGAGGAGCTGCTCTTCCCGTACCCGACCGGCGCCAGCGCCGACGAGACCGCGCGCTGCGACAAGCTGCTCGCCACGCTCGACCACTACCTGCGCACCGAGCACCCCACGTTCGAGATCGACCAGAAGCAGGAGATCCCGCAGTGGGTCATCCAGAAGCTGTTCAACATGGGTGTGTTGGGCATGACGATCCCGCAGGAGTTCGGCGGTGGCGGCTTCGGCATCACCAGCTACAACCGCGCCCTCGAGCGCATCGGTCGCGCCTGCGGCAGCACCGCGGTGCTCGTGAGCGCGCACCAGTCGATCGGCTGCAAGGCCGTGATGCTCTTCGGCACCGAGGAGCAGAAGAAGCGCTTCCTGCCGCGCATGGCGAAGGACACGCTGAGCGCCTTCTGCCTGAGCGAACCGAACGTCGGCTGTGACGCCGGTGGCCAGGAGACGCGCTGCGAGGTGAGCCCCTGCGGCAACTTCTACATCCTCAACGGCGAGAAGAAGTGGGCCACGAGCGGCGCGCTCAGCGGCCTCTTCACCGTGATGTGCAAGCAGAAGGTGACCGACCCGAAGACCGGCAAGCAGAAGGACGTGGTCACCGCCCTCGTCTGCACCCCGGACATGGAGGGTGTCGAGATCTTCAGCCGCAACCGCTCGAAGTGCGGCATCCGCGGCACCTGGCAGGCGCGCATCCGCCTGACCAACGTGAAGGTTCCCAAGGCGAACCTGCTGCACAAGGAGGGCCGCGGCCTGAACGTGGCGCTCACCTGCCTGAACTACGGCCGCTGCACGCTCAGTGCCGGCATGCTCGGCGGCGCGACCTACGCCTACGAGCAGGCCTGCAAGTGGGCGAAGTACCGCCACCAGTTCGACCGGCCGATCGCCGAATTCGACCAGATGCAGGAGAAGATCGCGCGCATGGGCGCGTACGTCTACGCCATGGACGCGATGCTCTACGCGACCACCGGCTTCCTCGACCGCCACGACGAGGACATCATGCTCGAGACGGCGCTGTGCAAGGTGTTCTGCAGCGAGATGGGCTACCGCACGGTGAACGACGCGGTGCAGATCATGGGCGGCGAGAGCTACATGACCGAGAACAACGTGGAGCGCATCTGGCGCGACAGCCGCATCAACATCATCGTCGAGGGCGCCAATGAGGTGATGCACAGCTTCGTGTTCGCCTACGGCAGCAAGCAGCTCGGCGAGTGGATGCTCGGCATCAAGAAGAACCCGTTCAAGTCGATCGGCAGCGCGGTGAAGATCGGCAGCCAGCTCTTCCTGGGCGTGCGCGGCGCGATGCCGGTGGCCGCGAAGGTGCATCCGCGCCTTGAGGGCCTGGCCGCGAACTGCATGATGCGCATCCGCGAGCACAGCCACCAGGTGAAGATGGCGTTCAAGGAACACGAGGAGCGCCTGGTCACCAACCAGACCGTGCAGGCGCGCCTGTCGCTCTGCGCGCTCTGGATCCACGCCATGCTCTGCTCGCTGGCCAAGCTCGACCGCAACCTGCGCAACGGTCTCGCCGGTGACCAGCTCGACTACGAGATGTCGATCGTGCAGCACTTCCACGCGATGGCGAGCCTCGAGATCGAGGCCGAGATCCGCGCGCTGCACGACAACAGCGACGTCACCATGAAGAAGGCCGCGGCCGCCGCGCTCAAGCGCATCGACACGCTGCCGAACGCGCACTACAGCATTCCCGAGCGCACCCCCGACGCCGCCCGCGGCACCGGTCTGCGCGCGGACCAGACGCACATCCCGCAGTTCGGCGCGGGCAGCATCTTCGCCGGCGAGAAGGTCTCGGTCTGACCGAGACGCATCCCCATCACGAGAAAGGACACGACCCCATGAAGCTCTTCGAACTCCTCGCCAGCCACGGTCACGAGCGCCTCGCCTTCCACCACGACGAGGCGACCGGCCTGCGCGCGATCATCGCCATCCACAACACCGTGCTGGGCAACGCGCTCGGCGGCACGCGCCGCTGGGCCTACACCGACGAGGCCGAGGCGATTCGCGACGTCCTGCGCCTCAGCGAAGGCATGACCTACAAGGCCGCCGCCGCCGACCTGCCGATGGGTGGCGCGAAGAGCGTGATCCTGGCCAAGCCCGGTCAGGCCGCCACCGAGGCCGAGGCGCGCGCCATGGGCCGCTTCGTCGACACCTTCGGCGGTACCTACATCGCCGCCGAGGACGTGGGCGTCACCCCGCAGTTCGTCGACTGGATGGCTGGCGAGACGCAGCACGTGATGGGTGGCGATTCGGTCAGCCACGGCGGCGACCCGAGCCCGTTCACCGCGCAGGGCTGCTTCAACGCCATGAAGGCCTGTCTGAAGCACCTTGGCAAGAAGGTCGACTTCGCCGGTCTGACCGTGGCCGTGCAGGGCGTGGGTGCCACCGGCTTCCGCGTGGCCAAGCTCTGCCGCGAGGCGGGTGCCACCGTGCTGGCCACCGACACGAACGCCGCGAATCTGCAGCGCGCCGTGAAGGAGCTCGGCGTGCAGGCCACCGACGGCAACCTGCTCACCACCAAGTGCGACATCCTGGCGCCGTGCGCGCTGGGCGCGATCCTCGACGAGCGCACCATCGCCAACCTGAAGTGCTCGATCGTCTGCGGCACCGCGAACAACCAGCTCGCGAACCCCATCGACGACGGCGCGCGCATCAAGAAGGCGGGCGTGCTGTACGGCCCCGACTTCATCGTGAACGCTGGTGGCCTGATCCGCCTCGCCGGCCTGTACATCGGCCTCACCGAGAAGCAGATCGACCAGAAGGTGGAGCACATCGAGCAGACCACCACCGCCGTGCTGAAGGAGGCCAATGGCCTGCCCAGCGCCTACGAGGCGGCGGTGAGCTACGCGAAGCGCCGCATCGAGCAGGGCCGCACGAACCGCAAGACCGCGGCCGCCGCGCACTGAAACATCCGCCAGCGCAAGTAGACTTCGACTCCGGCCACGGGGCCGACTTTCCACGGAGCCACGCATGCCCATCAAGACGGTGCTGACGGCTGAAATCGAGAACGTGTCGATCCTCGACGCGGAAGGCCGCTTCGACGAGAAGCTTGGCAAGGGACTCATCCCCGACGCCGACCTCGTGAAGCTCTATGGCCACATGTGCACCTGTCGTCACCTCGACGAGGTGGCGTTCAAGCTGCAGCGCTCGGGCCGCATGGGCACCTACCCACAGAACATGGGGCAGGAGGCGGCGAGCCTCGGCGCCGCCTACGCGCTGAACAACGATGACTGGCTCGTCACCTGCTACCGCGAGAACTGCGGCCTGTTCTGGCGCGGCGTGCCCATGGAGTCGATCCTGCTGCACTGGATGGGCGACGAGCGCGGCAACGCCATGCCCCGCCCGCACCACGCCACGCCGATCGCGGTGCCGATCGGCACGCAGATGCTGCATGCCACCGGCCTCGCGTGGGCGGCCAAGTACCGCGGCGAGAAGCGCATCGCCTGCACCTTTTTCGGCGACGGTGCCACCAGCGAGGGCGACTTCCACGAGGCGATGAACTTCGCGGCGAACCTCGACATTCCGGTCGTGTTCTGCTGCCAGAACAACGGCTGGGCCATCAGCGTGCCGGGCAAGATCCAGTGCAGCGCCCCCACCGTGGCGCAGCGTGCGCTGGCCTATGGCATGGACACGATCCAGTGCGACGGCAACGACCTGTTCGCCGTGGTGCACTGCTTCCGCAAGGCGATCAAGCAGGCCCGCAGCACGGGCCGTCCGTTCTTCATCGAGGCGGTGACCTACCGCCTCGGTGACCACACCACCGCCGACGACGCCCGCCGCTACCGCGACCAGGCCGAGGTGGATGCGTGGAAGGCGCGCGATCCGCTCATCCGCCTTCGGAAGTACATGGCCAAGAAGGGCCTGTGGAACGACGCCAAGGAGCAGGAACTGCAGGCGAAGGTGGAAGTCGAGGTCGCGGCCGCTGTCGAGCGCGCCGAGGGCATCACCCCGCCGAACCGCGCCGACTTCTTCGACCACATGTACGCCGAGATTCCCGCCGACCTCGCCCTGCAGCGCGACACCATGCAGACGCACGGCATCGGACAGGACCCCAGCCAGATCGAGGGCGCCGTCATCGAGCTGCCCGCGAAGGAAGGACACTGAGCCATGGCGAACCTCACGCTCGTTCAGGCGATCAACCTCGCGCTCATCCAGGAGATGGAGCGCGATGACCGCGTGCTGCTGCTTGGCGAGGATGTCGGCGCCAACGGTGGCGTCTTCCGCGTGACCGAGGGGCTGCACAAGCGCTTTGGTGGCAAGCGCGTGGTCGACACGCCGCTGGCCGAGAGCGGCATCATCGGCACCGCGATCGGCCTGGCCATGGCCGGCCTGCGACCGATCCCGGAGATCCAGTTCGAGGGCTTCCTCGGACCCGCCTACGACCAGATCT
>Ga0164293_10001866_pt1 | contig 17783 bp, 10 predicted proteins | sample GEODES118metaG_FD_111487 | JGI IMG/M metagenome (GOLD analysis project Ga0164293, IMG submission 111487) | Eutrophic lake water microbial communities from Lake Mendota, Wisconsin, USA - GEODES118 metaG | ecosystem: Environmental > Aquatic > Freshwater > Lake | place: USA: Lake Mendota...
CGAGCCTCCCCGGACCACGGGGCTTCGTCGCGGGTTCACGCTCGTCGAGCTGCTCGTGGTGATCGCGATCATCGCCACGCTCATCGGGCTGCTTTTACCGGCGGTGCAATCGGCCCGCGAGGCCGCGCGGCGCACGCAGTGCAACAACCAGGTGCGGCAGATGATGCTCGCCACGCATGGTGTCGTCTCCTCGTTCGGCTTCTATCCGACCGGCGGCGTCGCCTCATGGCCGGAGTTGGAGGACTACACCAGCGGTGGTAAGCCGCTCGGACCGGACAAGCAGGGCCTCAGTTGGGCCTTCCAGATTCTGCCGTATCTCGAGGAGTCGGCCGTGTACAACATCACCACGACGGCGCAACTCGTCAGCACGCCCGTTTCCATCTATTTCTGCCCGTCGCGGAGACCGCCGACCAAGGGCACATACAATCCGAGTACCTACTTGATGGATTATGCGGCCTTGGTCCCTATTCAAAGCCGCAGCCAACTCGGCGACTCGACGTTCAACGCCCTGATCAGCACTGTCAATCCCAACAACAGCGCGTGTGCCCGAAGCTGGGGCTTCTGGGGGACGAAGTCCGCTGGCAACGGGATTAGCCCGCAGACCGCGACCCAACTCGGCAGTTCGTACCAGGGCTTCTGGGGCGTGATCGTACGAAGCAGTTACTGGGTCGATCGGGGAACGCGAGGCGCCAGCGTCAAGGATCTGGGCTACGGCAGGCCTGTGAAGCCCGCCAAAATTTCTGACGGCACGAGCAAAACAGCCGTGCTGTCGGAAAAGCGTCTCCGCCCCGCGGCGTACTTTGCGAGCGACTGGTACGACGACCGCGGCTGGTCGGACGGCTGGGATCCGGACACGCTTCGCAGCACCGCCTGCTGGCCTGCGGCCGATGCGAACACCTACACCTTCCCAAACGGGGCCGAGGCCGACGTCGCCGGGTACGTCGCCGGTGCGGCGCACCGGGGCGGGTTCAGTGTCGGCTTCGCCGACGCATCGGTGAGGAATCTCGAGTACGAGATCGATCTCGAGGTCTTCAACTCTCTCGGGCACCGGTCCGACGGATACTGACCGGCGGACTCAGGTGATGGGAGGACTTATGGTGACCCGGGTATCGACGCGGCACGATCATGGCACGATGTGCCACCGAATGACGGTCTTCGTACATCTGCTCAGCATCCTCGTCACGTTCGCGTTGGGCTCTGGATGCAGCTGCCGCCACCAGAGCGGCTCCGCGGCCGAGAGCGACCCGGTGCTCGACCAAGTGATGCGGGTGTACGTTAGCCTCCTGAGAATGCCGCCGTATCGACCTCCGGCGGACGAGGCCAACTTCAAGAAAATCCTCGCGGAGTCCGGAGATTCGATACTCCGTCGGGCTGGTGTCCGGACGGTCGACGAGTTGCTGGTGTCTCCCCGCGACTCTCAGCCGTTCGTGATCGCATACGGCAAAGAGGCCCCGGCTCTGCTCGACAAAGGCATCGTGGCCCACGAGCGCACCGGGGTGGCGGGCCGCAGGCTCGTGGCCTACAGCCTCGGATACGTCAGAGCGGTTGATGAGGCGACGTTCGGGTCTCTCCTCCAGGGGCCGTAACACCATGAGACGCAACTGCACCGAAATCAACCGGCCAGCGGAATCGACGACCCGACCCGACCTCGGCCTCGGCCTGACCACGAGACCGTGCCCAGGCCGCAGACCAGCTATGGTGCGTGTAGTTGCGCATCTGGACCCAACCCACCAGGGGAGAGTTCTGATATCTTCGCGGCGGTAGGGGGGACGCGAATAGGAGGATGAATAGTCGGTCGTTTTCCTTTCGAAAGTCCCCTGTCCCATCTTCTCGGACTTGCTCACCCATCCAAACTGATTCGTTCCCTTTGAACCCAGAAACGAGGATCATCATGCGATGCGTATTCGGTGTCGCGTCCTGTAGGACGCTTAATGTGAAGGCGGCAGTTGCCTTGTGCGCCGCAGCGCTCCTCGGAGGCGCATGGGCGGTTCCCGCGCATGCCGCCGCGGATTGGAACGGATCCGTGAGTTCCGATTACTTCACCCCGGGCAACTGGAACGAGAACGAGGTCCCGAGTGTGGCGAGCGGTCAGGTGAACGTGGGCAACATCGCATCCACGAACAATTTGAACTTCGCCGGAGACAACTCCTCGAGCCAGTCTCCGCTGTTTCAGTTCGGCGGAAACAACTCGGACGGCAAGACGTTCACCATGTCCAGCGGCACGTTCGTCAACGGCGGTATGAACATGGGCACGTCTGCGAGTTTGGTGACGTTCAACATGAACGGCGGCGTCATCGTCTCGAACCAAACTGGCGGCGGTGGCAACTTCCACACGAGCAGATCCACCGACGCCAACGTGAACTTCAACATGTCGGGTGGGCTAATCGACGTCACCGGTAACAGCACAGGCAACGAGATCGTTTTTGGTCAGGGTGGAAACACCGTCTCGGCGACGACCTCGATCGTCATGTCGGGAGGAACGATCCAGAGCAACGGTCGCGTCGTGTTCGGCATCTCACCGAGCAACGTGGCATCCAGACGCTCATCGCGTGCCCAGGTGACCATGACCGGCGGCTTGATGTGGGCCACCGGGTCGCGCGACACGACGAACGACGATCGCGGAACCCTCCAGTTCGCGGCCGGTGGCATCGACTTTCAGGGGGGCACGTTGCGGGGGACCGACATCTCCTTCCGCGACGGCTTCAACATCGGCGCCGACAACTTTCAGGGCCAGGGCGACATCTCCGGCGTGAACTTCCGGGGTGGCGTGTTGGAGGTCATCACCAACAGGACCGAAGGAAGCGTCTACGTCATCCCTCAGGGAGTCGACCCGTCGACGGTCATCGGCATCCCCGCCCAGCGGGGCATGAGCCGCTCCCTGTCTAGCGTCGACTTCCGGGTCTACACGTCCTCCACGGACTCGGCGGTCCGTGTCCTGATGACCACCGCGACGAACGGGAAGATGCAGTCCAACACGTTCGCTTCGATCAAGGGTGACTACAACCTCGACGGCGTCGTCAACTTCGCCGATTACCAGTACTGGTCGACCCAGCAGGGCAACACGTACTGCGGCGATCCCCTCGACGTTCCGGGCTCGCTGCTTGTCTACTACGGAGCCGACGGCAACGGCGACGGCATGGCGACCCAGGCGGACGCGGACGTCTGGAACGCCCAGTACCGCCAGCGGACGTCGGGCGGCCCCTACGCGAATGCCCAGCCTATCTCGATCGCCGTTTCCAGCGGCACGCAGACACAGACAACGGCGGGTTACTCCAACCTGTCGTTCACCACGGCGAGTTCGGTGACCAAGACCGGTGGCGGCACCCTGGTGCTCGACCAGGCGAACTCGACGACCGGCACGATCACGATCCAGGGTGGCGGCGTCCAGCTCTCCGGCACGGTCAATGCGGCGGCGGCCGCCACCATCAGGCCGGAGGCGGGCGGCACGCTCACTCTCGACCCGTACCTTCAGACGTCGATCGACGGGCTGAAGCCGCTCGCAGGCGGGGTCACCAACGTCGGGACTGGCATGGTGACCGTCGCGGCGGGCGGCCTTTCTGTGGCCGACATGGTTACGGCGCTCACGGCGGGACGAAATGGTGGCTCTTGGGATGGAACCACCGGCATCACCTCCAGCGAGGCGGCCGCCAGCGTCGGCACCAGGGCGGTCGGCTGGCTCGAAAATGTAAACGCCGTCGCGAACTTGTCGTCCGTGACCTTCGCCTTTGCAGCACCCGGCGACACAAACCTCGACTGGCAAGTCGACGTCACCGATGCGGCCAACCTTGTTGCGTTTGGGAAGTATGACACCGCGCAGCCAGCAACCTGGCTGGAGGGCGACTTCAACTACGATGGCATCGTGGACGTCACAGACGCCGCCGAGTTCATCAACACGGGCCTGTACGACACCGGTTTCTATAACCCACCAGCGGCCCAGGGGGCTGTGGCAGCCGTGCCAGAACCGTCGTCTGTGGGGGTCGTTGTTGGTATGGCGAGTCTCCTGCTGGGCTGGAGGCTCCGCCGGCGGACGGCCTAGCCGCCGCCCCGGGGTCGTCCCGGACACGCGCAACGGGGTCCTCGGCCGACCGATGGAGGCACACCTGCTTCCATCGGTCGGCTAGCCCCGGCGATGCCGAATCGTCGTGAAGGCGGTTCGCGGTCAGGATGGTTTCCTCTCTCTCAGGATGGGCTCCTCTTCCTGACGACCCGCCTGGTTAGAATGTTGATAGTGTTCGGATAGCCAGCCCGGCGGCGCGGAGGTAGCGTGCCGGCAGGTGTTCTGGAGGCGACGATGCGGCAGCGGCGAGGAACGTGGCGAGCCGTCGTGACGATCGCCGCCTGGGCGGTGATCGCCGGTCCGCAGTGGTGCTGCTGCACGCTCAAGAATCTGGCGGCCCTGCCGGCCGGCAACGCGGCGGCCAGTGCGGACGCGGCTTGCTGCTGCTGCGAGGCTCCGGCATCGGCGGGGGGCTCGTCGTCGTGTCCGCTCGAGAGTCGCCCGGCAGGCGACGACGGGTGCCCGTGCCGAGCCAAACTGCGGCCCGTCGCGACGTCCGGCCACGCGGCGGTTGCAGTCGGCCAACCCGACCTGTCGCCCTGGGCCGGCTGGCACGCGGCCTGGCCTCTCGCATGGTGCCCGCAGATCGGGCTCAACACGGATTCCCCAGCGGGCCGGTGGCCGGGCCCCGATGAGACACCCCGCCTCTCCGGCCGGGGCCTCTTGCGCGCGCTGAGCACGCTTCGCTGTTGATCGGGGCCATGGCCGCAGCCCGTTGCGGCCCCCGATCCGGCATCCCAAGGACTACGGCACTGGCCCGCGTCGGCGTGCGTCCGCAGGTTTTCTCCATCGGCTTCTTCCCAGACCCGACCTCCCCATCCACCAGGAGTGTGCCATGAGTGCTCTTCGTCCACGTTCGCTCGCGATCGCCGCCTGCCTCTGCCTGCTTGCAGCTCCCGAAGCCTTCGCCGCCGCGCCGGCGGCGGACCCCGCGGAACCGAAGCACGGCGACCATGAGCACGGCGTGGGAGCCCACGGCGGCCTGATCGTTCCGCTCGGCCGCGACAGCTACCACGTCGAGCCGGTGTTCGAGTCCGGCGGGATCCTCCGCCTCTACCTGCTCGGCTCCGACGAGACCCGCATCCAGGAGACACAGCGGCAGACGCTCACCGCCTACGTGAAGCCCGCCGGCGGCAGCGAGACGGTGGCGTTGCAATTCGAGTCCGATCCTCAAGAAGGCGACGCCGACGACAAAACGTCGCGGTTCAAGGGCGTGATTCCCGAGCCGCTTCGCGGCATGGCCGTGGACATCACGATCCCCAACCTGCGGATCGAGAAAGAGAGGTTTCGCGTCGGCTTCACGTCGGCGCCGCCTCCCGACCACGCCGCCGCGATGCCCGCCGCCCTCGCTGACGACGAATCGACGAAGCTGTTCCTCACGCCAGGCGGCACGTACACCGAGGCCGACATCGTGGCCAATGGCCAGCTCACCGCCCAGCAGAAGTTCAAGGGCTTCCAGGCCAAGCACGACGCGAACCCGAAGCCTGGCGACCGGCTCTGCCCGATTTCCGAGACCAAGGCCAACCCGCTGTGTGCGTGGGTGATTGGCGGCAAGACCTACGAGTTCTGCTGTCCACCCTGCGTGGAGGAGTTCGTCCGCACGGCCAAGGAGAAGCCTGACGAGATCAAGGATCCCGAGGCCTATGTCAAGCGTTAGGCACCTCGCCGTCGGACTGCTGGCCGCCTCGTCCCTCATGGCTCCGCGATGCGCGCGGGCCCACGAGGGCCACGAGCCGCTGCCGACGAAGGGAGTGCTCGTGGATGCGGAGCGGGGCACCCTCGCGCTCAGCCCCACGGCCCATCGCGCCCTGATGATCGAGACGGTCGACGTGACGGGCCACACGCTCGACACGCGAACGACGGCCTACGCCCGGCTCATTCCCGCCAGGAACCGGCATGCCTTCGCCGCAACTGGCATCGGCGGCCGAGTGGCGGTCATTCACGTCCGCGCCGGCGACGTGGTCGCGGCCGGCCAGCGACTCGCGACGCTCGAGAGCCTGTCGCTCGAGACGATCCAACTGGAGCTGCTGACGGCCCGGGCCGAGCACGAACTCGCCGCGCGAAGCTTCGAGCGGATCAAGGCGCTGGCGGAGGCCCAGGCGGCGGCGATCCGCGACCGCTCCGAGGCCCGCTCCCGGCTCGAGCAGACGCAGGGGGCGGTCGACGTCGCTGCGGCGAAGCTCCGCAGCATCGATTTGCCCGAGGACGTCGTTGCAACGCTGCTCGCGGATGCAGACCGGCCCCTGACGAGCACTGTAGAGATCCTCAGCCCGATCGCCGGCACGATCATGCATGTCGACATCACGGTGGGAGACGTCGTGCCGGCGAACGAGCACCTCTTCGAGGTGGTCGACCTCACGGAGGTCTGGGCCGAGATCAGCATCCTCGAGCGGGACGTGAATGCCGTTGCCGTCGGGCAGCAGGTCGAGCTGACACTGCCCGCGTGGCCCAACGAGCGGCTCACATCAACGATCCACACGACCGGCATGATGCTCGACCCGCAGACGAAGCTCGGGACCGCCTGGACGGCCGTGGTCAATCCGGCCGACCGGCCCGCGCGGTTCCTCCCCGGGATGACGGGTCAGGCCCAGATCGTGTCGGGCACAAGCGTCGAACTGGCCGCCGTGCCCGCGGAGGCGCTGGTCACCAACGGGATCGAGAAATTCGTGCTGCTCGAGGAGGCGGCCACCGAACGGGGATACGAGTATCGCAAGCAGAACGTGGTGGTCGACGGAATGGACGCCGGGATGGTGACGCTCCGCGACGGGAGTGTGTTTCCTGGCGACCGTGTCGTCACGAAGGGAAGCCACGAGCTCGGTGGCTTCTTCGTGAGCGGCGTTCTCCGACTCAGCCCGGAGGCCGAGGCGAACATGGGCCTGCGAACCGAGCCCGCGGCCCTCCACGCCGTCGACGAGGTTCTCGAGTTCGACGGGATGGTCGACGTGCCGCCGGGAGCCCGGACCGTGGCCGCCGCGCAGGTCGAGGGCCGGATCACGAGGATGCTCGGCCGGATCGGCCAGCAGGTCGCCGAGGGAGAGGTGCTCGCCGAGGTGTCGAGCCTCGCGGCGCTCGACATCCAGCTGCAGCTGATCCAGGCCGCCGCGCAGCGGCGGCTCGCCGACGAGAGCCTGACGCGGCTCAAGGAACTCGACGCCAGTCAGAGCGTTCCGCGCAAACGCGTCTGGGAGGCCCAGACGGCCGCGCTCTCCCTGGCCGAGCGAGTCGAGGCGCTGAGCCGCACGCTCCGGGGGGTCGGCTTCTCGGCGGCGGAAGTCGACCGGGTCGCGACGCGGGGCGAAGTCTTGCCCACGCTCGTGATCCGGGCGCCGGCGGCAGGCACGGTCGTTCGGCTCGACGCGGTCGTCGGGCAGGTGATCCAGCCGAACGACGCGGTGGCCGAGATCCACGATTCACGCCATGCCTGGGTGCGGGGTCATCTGACGGAGAACGAGGTCGGCAGGCTCCACTCGCACGACCCGGCCGACGTGGCCCGCGTCCGGTTCGTGGCGTTGCCCGGTCAGGTCTTCACCGGCGTCGTCGCCCGCCGCGGCAACGTCATCGACGCCCGCGACCGCACGCTGCCGGTGTGGGTGGAGATCAACGTGCCGCCGAGCCGCGTCCTCCAGCACAACATGCTCGCGCGGGTGTCCCTGCCAATCGGGACCGCCGCACCAGCCCTGGCGGTTCCCGTCGCCGCGGTGGTGCGGCAGGGTGTACAGCCCTACCTCTTCATCCGCGACGTCGACGGCTCGTTCCGGCGGCGGCCGGTCGTCCTGGGCCGCGGCGACGACCGGCTGGTGACGGTCACCGCCGGGCTCGCCGCAGGCGAGATCGTGGCCGTGGCGGGGGTGGCCGACCTGCAGACCGCTTCCGCCTCGATCCGCTGACCGGAAGGAGCCCGACGCATGCTCGACGCGATCATCGCTTTTTCGCTTCGCAACCGGCTGCTGGTCATCGTCGCCGCGCTGGCCGTGGCCGTGGCCGGATGGCTGGCGCTCGAGCAGATGCCGATCGACGTCTTTCCTGACCTCAACCGGCCCACGGTCACGGTGATGACCGAGGCGCCGGGGCTCGCCCCGGAGGAAGTGGAGACGCTCGTCACTCGGCAGATCGAATACCTGCTCAACGGTGCCACGGGCGTCCGCCGGGTGCGGTCGGCATCGGGCATCGGCCTGTCGATCGTGTGGGTGGAATTCGAATGGGGCACCGACATCTTCCGCGACCGGCAGATCGTCGCCGAGAAGCTCCAGCTCGCCCGCGCGAAACTTCCCACCGACGCTAATCCCGTGATGGCTCCGGTCTCGTCGATCATGGGCGAGATCGTGCTCCTGGGGCTCCGCGACACCCGGGCCCCGACGACCGCGGCCGACGCTCGTGAGCAAGGCCTCGCGCTGCGGACCCTGGCCGAGTTCACCATCCGCAACCGCCTGCTGGCCCTCGAAGGCGTTGCCCAGGTGACCGTGATGGGGGGAATCCTCAAGCAGTACCAGATCATCACGTCGCCCGCGCGACTGGCGGCGCAGGACGTCACCCTGCGGCAGCTCGTCGACGCGGCGGCAAAGGCCAACGCCATCGCCGGGGGCGGCGTGATGGAGAGCGCCAACCGTGAATCGCTGATCCGGATCAGCGGCCAATCGTTCACGCTCGCCGACGTCGGCAACACGCCGCTGGTCTGGCGCACGCCCAGGCCGGTGCTCATCAAGGACGTCGCCGACGTAGGATTCGGCGGGCCGGTGAAGCGGGGCGACGGCGCCGTGCAGGTGAAGGTCGAGGACCGCGTCGAGGGCGGCTCGGCCGTGATTCTGGCGATCCAGAAGCAGCCCAACGCCGACACGCTCGCGCTCGACCGCCGCATCGACGCCGCGCTCGACCAACTCGAAGCCGACCTTCCCCCCGGCGTGATGATCGAGCGGCGGATCTTCCGGCAGGCCGACTTCATCCGGGCCGCCGTCGACAACGTCGTCGAGGCGGTCCGCGACGGGGCCATCTGGGTGGTCGTGGTCCTGTTCCTCTTCATGTGGAACCTGCGCGTGAGCGTCAGCTCGCTCACGGCGATGCCGCTCTCGATCCTGGCGACGATCCTGGTGTTTCGGTTCTGCGGCATCACCATCAACACCATGACCCTCGGCGGCATCGCCGTCGCGATCGGCGATCTTGTCGACGACTCGATCGTCGACATCGAGAACATCTACCGCCGGCTGCGGGAGAACCGCCACGCGGCGAAGCCCGAGCATCCGCTGCGGGTGGTGTTCCAGGCGTCGGCCGAGGTCCGCAACTCAATCGTCTACGCCACGCTGATCGTGGCCCTGGTCGTGCTGCCGCTGTTCTCCCTGGCCGGGCTCGAGGGACGGCTGTTCGCGCCACTCGGCCTTGCCTACATCATCTCGCTGCTCTGTTCGCTGGCCGTCTCGCTGACCGTCACGCCGGTGCTCGGGTATCTGCTGCTCGCGAAGTCGCGGCTCCTCGACGACACCGACGACTCGTTCCTGCTGCGGTGGCTGAAGCGGCTCGACGAGGCGGTGCTGCGGTTCACGCTCCGCCACGCCCGGGCCGTGCTCGCCGTCGTGGCCGTGCTCGTGGTCGCGAGCATGGCGATGATCGGCTGGATGGGGGGCGAGTTCCTGCCTGCCTTCAACGAGGGCACGCTCACGATCGGGGTGCAGACCGAGCCGGGCACGAGCCTGGCGGAGAGCAGCCGCGTGGCGCGGCTCGTCGAGGCCCTGGTGCTCGACGTGCCCGAGGTGGTGAGCCTCTCCCGGCGGACCGGACGGGCCGAACTCGACGAGCACGCCGAAGGGGTGCACTCCTCCGAAATCGACGTCCGGCTGGTGCCCCACGAGCGGCCGACGGCCGGCTGGGCGGCCGCGGCCATGCGACTCGTGCCGGTGCTCCACCTCTGGGGCTCGGAACGGGTCGGCCGCCCGCGGGAAGAAGTCGTGGCCGACATCCGCGACCGAATCACCAACATCCCCTCGGTGCGGCTCAACATCGGCCAGCCGATCTCGCACCGCCTCGACCACATCCTGTCGGGCGTCCGCGCCCAGATCGTGGTCAAGGTCTTCGGACCCGATCTCGGCGAGTTGCGGGCGGCGGTGGCCGACATCGAGAGCCGGATGCACGCCATCCCGGGAGTGGTGGACCTGCAGGCCGAGCCCCAGGTGGAGATTCCCCAGGTGAGACTGCGGGTCGACCACCGGGAGGCGGCGCGGCACGGGCTAGCGCCCGGCGACGTCGCCGAGCTGCTCGAAACCGCCTACAAGGGACGGGTGGTATCGCAGGTGTTCGACGACGACCGCTACTTCAACCTCGTTGTCTGGTACGACGAGGCTTCGCGAAACAGCCCCGCGATCATCAACGAAACCATCCTCGACACGCCGTCGGGTCGTCGCGTCGCCCTCGGCCAGGTGGCCGAGGTGCTCGACACGACCGGGCCCAACACGATCAATCGCGAGCACGTGCAGCGGCGGATCGTCGTGTCCTGCAACGTCGCCGACCGCGACCTCTCGGGGGTCGTCACCGACGTGCTTGCGGCAATCGGGCCGGTTCGGGACACGTTGCAGGATCTGCCGGGGGACTACGCAGTGGAACTCGGGGGCCAGTTCGAGGCCCAGCGAGACGCAACCTTTCGGCTGTTCGTCCTGGGGGCGGCGGCGGTGGTGGGGGTGTTCCTGCTGCTCTGCAAGGCGCTGGGCTCGTGGCGGGCCGCGATTCAGGTGCTCGTCAATGTGCCCCTGGCCGCGCTGGGGTCGGTGGTGGCGCTGTTGATCGTGAACCAGCCCTCCGCGGAGGCGCTCGCGGCGGCGCCGTGGTGGCAGTGGCCGCAGGTCTGGGCTGCCGCCACGAATCTCTCGGTCGCCCACTGGGTCGGATTCATCACCCTGATCGGCATCGTGAGCCGCAACGGGATCATGATGATCTCGCACTACATCCACCTGATGCAGCACGAGGGAGAACCCTTCGGAGAGCGGATGGTGATCCGGGGAAGCCTGGAGCGGCTCGCCCCGGTGCTGATGACGGCCTTCACGTCGTTCTTCGGACTGCTCCCGCTCCTCTTCGGGGCCGGCCAGCCCGGCAAGGAGATCCTCTATCCGCTGACCGTGGTGGTGTTCGGCGGCATGCTTGGCTCCACGATCCTCGATCAGATCGTGACGCCCGCGCTCTTCTACGCCTTCGGCAGCCGCGTGGTCGGCCCCGATCGCAGCCCCGAAGACGATGCCGAGCTCGGCCGGCCCGCCTCGCAGATTTCGCTCGTCGGCGAGGAGCGATCATGATTCCGACCACCTTCGGCGTCGGGCAAAGCACCAGGCGACGCTCGCCCGGCTTCGCACCCGCCTCGACCGCTGGATGGCCGAGACCCACGACCCGGGCCCCGAGCCCGAGTCGATGTACGATAGCGACATGGCGGTGTATCTCGCCGAGCCCGGGGACGCGAAGACCGACACCATCCGCCGCACGATCGCGGTCATGAAGGCGTGGGCGAAGGAGGGCACATGATGGAGTCACTCGTTGCACGTTCACCGGTGCGTGTCATGGCCCTGCTCGCGATGAGCCTGGGCTTTGGCGGCGGCCCTATCCCGCCGGCGGCTGCCGTCGAACTGGCCGGCATCGTCGTCACGCCGCACGAGCCGACGATCGCCGCCGAGATGCGCTATGGGAAACGCCGCGGGCCCACCGACGGAGCGCGGGTGCAGGTGCTGCTGCGGCACGACGGCTCCGACGACCTGCAGCTCACCCCCGGCATGGCCATCACCGTCGGGGGCACCGCACCCGACAAGCTGGTCGCCGGAGGGCAGTGGGCCTGGCACGACTTTCCATCGGAGTGGCCCGACGAACCGCTCACGCTGCCGCATGGCGGCCTGACGGTGCTCGCTTTCAACGCGGTCGGCGGCGGCTGGGGAATCGGCACCGTCGCCGATCTGGAGATTCCCGGCCAGCCTCCTGTGCCGCTGGCGATCGAGCCGCCCGACGCCTGGGTGTCTGCCGTCACCTTCCTGCGGCGTGGCGAGGACCAAGGCATGGAATCGGTGCATCCCGACACGCTCATCGTGCACGTCGAGAATGCGTCCGACGATGCCTGGACGCTCGACGGCGTCCGGCTCTGGACGCCGCGGCCCGGCGAGTCGCACCGCATGCTCCAGGCTGGTCCCTGGCTCGCGACATGGAAGGCCTTCCAGGGGCGAGCCACGATCGCCCCGCGGGACGCCGGCGGCCTGGTCGTGCCGGTGGCGAATCTGACGCTCGCCGCCGCGGCGGTCGAGATCCGCCTGCGGAACACCGCATCGGCCGAACGGTCGCTCTGGGCGCACGTCCGCGTCAAGCGCGAGCGCTTCGCGATCGGCGGCGGATGGGTCAACTCGAAGCTGCCGTCGGGACAGGCCTTGCTCTCGCTGGACTATCTGCGGACGCTCAAGCGGCTGCACGTCGACTGCGGCAACCACGGCCTCGTGCCGGGATACACCGACGATCCCGAACGATGGAACCTCTGCCCCCTGGCCATCATGTCGGCCTGCCGACCCTTCGAGGAATATGACACCGATGCAGTCCTCCCCCGCATCCATGCCGTCGAGTTTCTGGGGGAGCCGCAGTATGGCGGTGGACGGCCGGTGCCGCCCGCCGAGGTGTGGCGGAAGCTCGCCCCCTACCAGCGGACGCGGATGCCGACGTCGCTGACCCACAGCGAGGAGAGGATCTGGCGGCTCTACGCGGGGCTCTCCGATCATCCGCACTTCGACGCCTACCGGGTCTGCGCGCCGGCGGCCGACGCCTGGCGGCGGTACGACCGCTGGGGCGCCACCGCGATCGGCTGGGGGGCGCCGCTGGAGACGATCGGCGACCTTACCCGCAGCCTGCGGGAACTCAGCCGCCCGGCCCCGATCGCCGCCTGGTCGCAGGGAGCCCACAAGGGCTGGGATCGCATGGCGGGCCGGACCCGCACGAGCCCCACGCCGGACGAACTCGTGGTCCAGGCCTGGCATGCGCTGGCCGCCAGAATCACGTCGCTCTACTGGTTCAACCTCAGTGTGGCGTCGATCGTGAAGTTTCGCGACCTCATCGAGCCGATCAAGCGGGTCAACCGTGAGGTGTTGGTGCTGGCGCCGCTGATGCTCGAGGGAGCGGCGGGCCGGCATGAGCGACTCCTCCGCGATGGCGCCCCCGACTGGGATCTCTCCACCATCTGCGGGCCGGACGCCGCGATCCTGTTCGCGATCGACCTCGACTACCGGCCCGATGCCGAGAAGAAGGTGTTCGTGTTCGGCGGCCCGCGGGAGGCGACGTGGCGGTTTCGCCTGCCGGGCTATCTCGCAGGCATCCGCGACGTGTTTCGCATCGACGCCGACGGCGTGCGCGATGCCGCCTGGCGGCAGGAGGAGGGCGGGGTCGCCATCGACGCCCGGGACGACCGGGTCGCCGTGCACGTGGCCACACCCGACCCGACCCTGCGCGAACGGCTCGAGGCAGCGCGACGGAGGCTCGTCGCGGAGGAGGAGGCGACGGGATTCGACCCCGCGCATGACGACGCACACTTCGCGAGGCTCGCCGCGCTGCTGGAAAAGACCCCGGCTCCGGCAGCGGCCGAGCCCGGCCTCCAGCGTCCGCCCGACAACCCGCCCCCGTCGCAATGACCCGCGCATGGCGTTCCCCCCCCGCACACTCACCGCACCCGTGCAGTCACCAGCCCCGTTTCGGCCGGAGGCGCGGCCGTTGATCGTCGACTGTCAGACCCACCTCTTCCTGCCCGAGGTGCTCGACGAGATGCGGCGACGCACCAGCGAACCACTCGTCTATGACCAGGACGGCACGACATTCCTGAAGATGGGAGGCTGGCTCCGGAAGGTGCCCCCGGATTACGCCAGCGTGGCCGACAAACTGGCGATGATGGACTCCAACGGCATCGATCATGCCCTCCTGAGCACGAACGATCCCGGCCCCGAGTGGTTCGGCGTTGATGGACTCCGGATCGCGGAGCGGATCCACGACGCGCTGGCGGCGCTCGTCGCGCTCCACCCGGGCCGCTTCAGCTGGCTGGCCACGCTGCCGCTGCAGAACGAGCCGGCCGCCCGCGGGGAACTCACCCGGTGCCTGGGGCTGCCCGGCTTCCGCGGCATCCTGCTGTACACGAACCTGGCGGGCGCGTGGTGCGACGAGGCTCCCTTTCACTGGCTCTACGCCCGGGCCGAGGAGCTCGGCCTGCCGATCCTCCTCCATCCAGCCAAGCCGCTCACAACCGACGCCGTCTCCGGCTACGAGCTCACCGGCACGCTCGGCAACATGTTCGAAGACACGATCGCGCTGGCGCGGATCATCGCCAGCGGCCTCCTCGACCGGCATCCCGATCTGAAGCTCGTCTGCCCGCATCTGGGCGGCGCCCTGCCGTATCTCTGTGGCCGGATGGATCACCAGGTGCGGGTGCTGAAGCGCGGGCCGCAGCACCTGCGGAAGAAGCCGAGCGACTACCTCCGTGACATCTTCATGGACATCGTTTCGCCACTACCGGAGGCCCTGCGGTTTGCCCTCGACTTCACGTCGGCTGATAAACTCCTGTTCGCCAGCGACCACCCCTGGGTCGATGCGGCCGAGATCCTGGGAACGCTCGAGCAGGTCGGGCTACCTGCCGAGACCAAAGCCCAGATCCTCGGCGGCAACGCCCGCCAGCTGTTCAAGCTCTGAGCCGAAAGTGCCGCACACCTGAACCCGCGATCCAGCACGAATGCCGGCAGGCCGAGTTGGAGCCCCTCTGTCTCCGCCCCCTCACCCGTCGCCGCTGAGGCATGTATGCCCCAAACAGTCTTCGTGCCCGTGATGCTCCTGGCCGCGGTGGCCGCCTCTGCAGCGGCGCCGCACCGGCACGCCGTCGCGGGCGATCACGTGCGGGTGGTCGTGAGCTCGGCCGACGGCGTGAGTCGGCTCACGGCGGAGGCTGATCTGGCCATTGAGGCCGTCCGCGATGTCGCGGAGCCGGTCGTTCGGATCGACCCCGAGGTCCGCGGCCAGTCGATCCTCGGGCTCGGAGCCTCGTTCGACCATGCTTCGTGCGAGAACCTCGCCCGGCTGACACCCGAGCGGCGGCGCGAGGTCGTCGAAGCGCTCTTCCATCCCACCCGCGGTCTCGGCATGAACCTGATGCGGGTGTGCATCGGCACGTCCGACTTCACGGGGGTTCCATACTACACCTACGACGACCTGCCGGACGGGCGGACCGATGAGGAACTCGAGATGTTTTCGATCGCCGCGGATCGCGAGCACGTGATCCCGGCGATCCACGCGGCCCGCGAGATGAATCCGGATCTCCTGCTCTTCGCCTCGCCCTGGAGCCCGCCGGCCTGGATGAAGAAGCCAAGCCGGTTGGGCGGCGGGGCGGTGGAGCCGCGGTGGTATTCGGCGTACGCGCGATACCTCCTGGCATTCGTTCGGGCCTACGCCGCGGAGGGACTGCCGATCCACGCCCTCACGGTGCAGAACGAGCCCCACATGACGCATCGCGGCTATCCCACGACCGCGTGGACCGCCCAGGCCCAGCGGGACTTCATCCGCGACCACCTCGGGCCGCTCTTCGAGCGGGAAGGCGTGACGACCCGCATCTGGTGCTGGGACCACAACTGGAACAAGCCGGAGTTTCCCCGGACCATTCTCTCCGATCCGGCCGCGGCCCGGTTCGTCGAAGGCACCGCGTTCCATCACTACGAAGGCGACATCGCCGCGCAGCGGCAACTCCACGAGGAGTTTCCCGCAAAACACATCTACTTCACGGAGGGCTCCACCTTCGGTGTCGGGGGGGCCGTGACGATCGTCGACATCTTGCGGAACTGGTCGCGCTCGTACAACTTCTGGGTTTTCCTGCTCGACGAGCACCGGCGGCCCAATCAAGGGCCGCACGTTGCCAGTGCGACCTGCCTCGAAGTGCTCGACGATGGTTCGGTGCGAACCAACTTCGACTACTTCATGTACGGTCAGTTCATGCGGCACATCCCCAGGGGCGCCGTGCGGGTGGCGTCAACCGTGCCGACCGGCGGGCCGGCGAACGTCGCCTTCCAGGACGCCGCTGGCGATATCGTGCACGTGGCCGTCAACCCCGGACGGCGACCGCTGCGGTTCCACGTAGTCTGCGGTAGGCGGATGGTCTTGGCCACGCTGCCGCCGGCGACAATCGCCACCTATCTCTGGCCGGCGGCAGACTGAGCCGATGACACCCTCCGAGGATTCGGCCAGCAGGACGATGTCGCTGCTTTTGATCGTGGCGATCTCGTGCAGCATAGTGCCAGCTTCCGCGAATGCCTCCGATACGCCGTGGACAGCAACAGGTTGAAAACCTGTGCTACGGGGGGAGCCCGGAGTCAGGCCAGATGTTTTGGTATTGGTGGGCGTGCGGTGCCGGCGTGGGCTGGTGGCCGGAGTGGATGACCGCGATGGCCGATCAGGCGAGCACGGTCCGGGTGCCTCGTCGCCGTTCCGCCGCCGCTTGAGGCTCCCGCTTGCACGCGAGGCCTAGGCCCTCGAGGGCGTCGTGGATGCGACGCAGGTCGTCGGTTGCAAGCGGTCGCAGCGGCCGTCGGCACGTGGGGCCCGGGAACCGGCCGAGCAGCCACCGTGCCGCCTTCATCCGCTGATGGGCCCCGCAACCCGGCTCACCGAAGGCGTAGACGATTCGGGCCAAGGGGGCCACGAGATCACCGGCTTTTCGCGTCCTCGGGAGATCTCCGTCGAGCGCCGAATGCACGAGTTCGACGATGAGCTCCGGGACGAATCCCGCGAAACCGACGAGCGCTCCGTCGGCGCCTTCCAGCAGCGACGCGAGCAGGAACTCGTCGTGGCAGGTCACGATCGCAACGTGCGGCGCGGTCGCCTTGAGCTGCTCGTAGTCGTACCGCCACCGGGCCATGTCACGGGTGCCCATCTTCACCATGACCACCTCGGGCATCTTCACCATCTCCTTCATTTCGGCCAGCGTGTATCCGGCCTTCGTCCAGGCTGGATACTGGTGGACGATAATGGAGACGCCTCCGTCGGCGGCGACGTCTTCCATGAACCCCACCGCCGTCGAGGCCGACCGGCCAAACCGCAGCCAATGGTGGGGGGGCATGAGCAGGATCGCGTCGGCCCCGGCCTCGCGAGCGGCAACGGCATGGTCGATGGCCTCGTGGCTACCCTCAGCGGACACACCTGAAATGGTCTTCACATTCCGGCCGGTTCGCTCATTGGCTCGGCGGACGGCGGTGGCCACGATCTGCGTCACTCGCGCCCGCTCAGTGGGCCGCAACGACATGATCTCGCCCGTGTGGCCGTTACAGACGACGCCTTCCACGCCCGGGACGGTCGCGAGCTCCTCGATGTATCCAGCAAGGCCCTCCTCGTCGATCGACTCGTCGTCGTGGAACGGACAGAGCGTGGCGGGAAACACACCGCTCCACGGAGTCGATCGCCAGGAAGAAGAAGAGGTCGGCTGAGCGACCGTTCCGCTCGGGGCACTTGCGTTATTCGTCATGATGTTGATTCCGGGAATCCCTCCTATGTCCAGCGACCCTCGTATCTTAAGAAGAAAATAGCGTCTTGATGGTCGGGCCTGCCTCCTCGAGTGTGCGCAACTAGCGCGTACCTGAGGCCGCCCCCGCTTCCCTAGCAACTGCTCGTCGCCTTCGAAACGCTTGCAGAAGTGCCGTTGACTGACCTATCTTCGCAAACGCGACGGCCTCGATCCGAAATGCTCCCCGCCGCAGCCCATACGAGAGAG
>Ga0164293_10001869_pt1 | contig 17773 bp, 42 predicted proteins | sample GEODES118metaG_FD_111487 | JGI IMG/M metagenome (GOLD analysis project Ga0164293, IMG submission 111487) | Eutrophic lake water microbial communities from Lake Mendota, Wisconsin, USA - GEODES118 metaG | ecosystem: Environmental > Aquatic > Freshwater > Lake | place: USA: Lake Mendota...
CAACTTTGTTCATAAGAGCAATGACTTCAGTTTTCCTACCGACCCTCATACCAACATCTCTGGGACATTCACCTTCTGGATCTACTGGCATATTATTAAGCTCATACCACTCTGTTTTCATAATGTGCAGGTGTTCATGAACAATCAATTCGGCAAACTTTTCCAATTGTTCCAAGGTCATTGTGCTGTAAATAACATCTTCTTGATGTTGCCATTTAATCTCAGCCTGGGCAGCAAGTTCTTTAATTCGTTTGTTCATTTCTTTTCCTTCAGTGCTGCGATGGCCCGCGCTGCGGATTGCACAGCAGGCACAGGGGCGGCTGCGATCATGGCGCGGTATTCTCTGCGCGACATATCGCGGTATGCGCCACAGGCCCACTGCCGCTCCATCGCATCTAACATCTTCTGCGTCGGCTCCACCGGCACCAGCACCCATCCATCGGGCACAGCAGGCGCAGGGGTGGTAGGGTGTGTGTACAGGGTCCGCGTTTCATACGGACCGTTGATCGTGCGGTCTGGGTGCCCGTCATACCAGTCAGAGCAACCAAGTGCGCGAAACTGATGCACAGGCACAGGCACAGCAGGCACAGGGGCGGCGATCTTCATGTCATGTTACTCCCAATTTCCGCGGCAGCGTGGACGATGGCGCGTCGGGTTACTTCACATTGCTTGTCCTGTGAAACCTCCGCGAAACAGATATCGGTTGAGATAGGTAGACGCAACTGAACCGCTAACCGCAGTGCGGCGCCATCGTCAGTAAGAGGGTTCCACTTAACTCTAGTACCACTGCCGCTAACATAGACATTCAATCCGTCAAATTCCCATCGTGTGATCACTTGCCAACCACAAGCCTTCGCTGCAAGTTCCAGTAATTCTTGGTTGTTCATTCTGTTGTCCCTCAATTAACTATTCATATATCCATTATAACACAAACCAAAAAAAAAGGCAACTTAAATTGCCCTTTTGTTGTTTTCATACAACAACTAAACCTCGTTCACTGCATCCTTGAATTTCTGCCACTCTCTATCATTCAAAAACATTTCCACCTTCGATTGTACAGCATCTGGAAACTTTGCACCTTGGTACTGTGTGTACACCTTAACGTGCTTCAATTCACCAACATCGGCAACCTCCAACATATATTTGTATTGTTGGTATTCATCAGAGATATTAAAGATCATACAAACCCCATCTTTCGTTCGGTTGGTTTTTTAACATTGGTATTCTGTTCAAAGAATACATCGGCGATTGACCACTTTTCACGAGTACCTTGAAGGGTCACATTCATTTTCTTTGCTAGTGCTTCCGCCTGTGTCTGGTTCAATTCTTCAAACTTCAGAATGTCATAGCATCGACCTGGACGAACCAGAGCAGGATCAATATCTGAGATAGAAGGAAGATTGGTAGAGAATACCATCTTCTTATTCTTGGTTGTAACAAGCCCGTCACCAACGTTCAGAAACTTGTGCATCATTGTGTTTCCTTCTTTACGGGACTTCAGGAACATATCAGCATCTTCTAGTACCATCACAGATTTTTCACCTTCGATAAACTGTGCAAAGAGATAATCTTTCTCTAGAACAGCAGCATCATAGGATACAATTGCGGATGCGGCGAGGTGTTGGAGCATACCACGAATGAACGTAGTCTTACCAGTACCTGGAGGTCCAATCAGCAGGAGGATGGACGCAGAGGATTCCATGAACCCTTCGTAGAATTCTTCGAGTGTCTGTTCACCTAGGAATGGATACATCTCCTTAACGGGCATACGGTCGTGACGGAGAGGAATCTCAATAGAGTTACCATCATTGGAATAAATCCATTCGATTTGGTTGGTCACAAACTCAAATTTTTCTGCCAAGTTCAATTTGTGTTCATCCAAGAATACTTTGTCACCAATGAGTGTCACAGTTACATGTGTCGAGTGTACTTGAAATTGTAGATAGGATAGTCGGTCATCATTGAAAAAATAACCCTGATCATCATTGATTTGCATTCTACGGAGGTCAGAGAGAGTTTCAAGAAACACTTTCCATTCCTTCTTTGTTGCATACACCGAGAAAGTATCAAAGTGTGTGTGCATATCTTCTTCCGCACGAGCAGATATGATTTTATCAGTGAAGTAGTCGGGTAGGTCTGATGCACCTAGAAAAATATCTTTGTTCATTTCTTTATATGAGTTCATTGGTTGTTCACGTTCAGAATAAAAACTATTGAATCGTTTTGATCTACGTTTTGTTTTAATAGATTGTGCCATTCGTTTTCGCAACCATTTTAAATTTTCGGCTGTGCGTGCCATAAATTACCATTCAACTGTCCAGGTTTTCCAGTCTTTACGCTTTACATTTTCGAAAGGTACGTTGTTTTGTTTACAAAATGCCCATATATCGAGCAAGTAGAAGAAGTCTTTGCTTTTCATAATTAATCTCCTATTTCATTCATTATATATGAGTCAAACAATTTTGTCAAGTGGTCGGTACTCATATTTCCAATAATTATCACCACCATAGTAATATTCCATATTTCCTCGGCGATCCACGGTCTCTAACCAACGGCAATCATTATCAGAGATACGCACCGGATACCATGCGAACCAATGATGCCAGGTCAGGCGAGAGTCTGGTTTCTTGGTGGAAGATCCACAATCAAATTTCATTCTTTAACTCCGAAATGTTTCTTGCACTTTTCTATAAGTTCAGTGAAGTGTTCAATCTTACCTTCGTGCCATCTAATATCTAAATCGTTAAAGGCTGTAGATTTATATCCTTGCACCAACTCAATCTCCGTTTCTAATATAGAAACACATTCTTGAACAATCAACTTGGCGAACTTTTCTTGAAAAAATTCTTCATTACTAGGGCCAGCTTTCCATCGCTCGTGAAATTCACCTGATAAGACCCGAGCCTGTTCAGCGAGTTCTTTAATTCGTTCGTTCATTCTTCAATACCGAAATATTCTTCTATCTCTTTCATCGCAGCGACTCCTACCATGCCTGATACTTTTTTATCAACAATGTCGAGGCATTTAATAACAATCAACTCGGCAAACTTTTCTGTATAATAATCCATCCACTCTACTGGCTCATCACCAGTAAAATCCTTAGTACACTCAGTAGCATACGCTTTAGAATGTTCACACATTTGTTTAATTCGTTCGTTCATTTCCATCCTCGGTTCTTATACTTTTCCATTCTGTATGAGGAGATAGGAAAAGCATCAATGTGTGGGTTCGGCACAATTTTCCTATCACGAATGGATTCATATTGTGCCCGTGAAATATGTATCACATCATTTTTCATATCATACCATGGCATACAATGAATCATATCGAACTGAGTCCGCTTCTCAGCAGTTTGCATTGTGATAACTTGAATCTTATTCTTGAAAGTGACTGCCCGAGCAGTAATCATTTTACCATCAGTTCCGTGGTCAAACCTCCCAAGATATTGTTCATCAACATCTTGAATACATTGTGCATTGTCTGGATTTTTTATCCATCCGTTGAATGAATCAATCTTGACTTGATCTTTAAGATATAAATCCCAATCTGAAGGATAGTCACCATGAAAAATGGATGCAGTTGCACCACCCGTAAGTATGGTATTATTAAACAAAAAATCACTCATATAAATGTTGAATGTTTTTTCAATTGCTAATCTAACCTCTTTCTTCATTTTGTGCTTAATGAATTTGAGGTCTTCGATTTCGGTCACACTAAATGTAGCTTGCTGCATAAGCAGTTCTCAATATTTTAATTTGGTCATTAGGAGAAAGATAACACCGAACATTTACCTTTCTGGTGCCATCTATTTGATTCAAATAATGTGTTGTTTCAACCAGATTATTTTCCAACATATATGTTGCAAGAAGTTTCGCCATTTGTTCCTTGAAATGGTCTCTAACATGAACATCAGACATTGATATAATCTGCTGTTCTGTAACTGCTACGGTTAATGTGACAATTTTACCACCAATTGGAATTTCCACAGTTTTGAAAGTGATATCATAATCATCTTTCACACCTAAGTTCACACAGTTTCTCCGTAATAATGAAGTACCATACGAATAGCTTCACACAAACGTTTGTTATGAACATAGTCTTCCATTTTGTAATCTGGAACATCCAATGATTCTTGGATCAACTGTTCAATCTCTGCAATTTCAGTCTGCATATAATTGAATGCATCCTTCAACGATAGTACCGCGATGCGGTCTGCCGTTTCATAGTCCAATGTTATACTATCGGTCATACAGTCTCTGCAACTTCAACAGGGGCAACCACAGCTTTAGGAACACCACCGGGAGCCTTAACGGCTCGACCAATGTAGCGACCATCAGCATTGAATTCGGTGAAGTTAACCAACTGGTAGCCAGTAACTTTCCGACCTTCTTTATACACCTTCACAATACCACCATCCTTGCGGATGTTGTAGATATTGGTGGAGAGGCGATAGAGAACCGCTTCTTGATCCGTTCCCTTGAAACATTCTTCAATATCAGCCGGAGAGACTGGTTTACCGGAGAGCATGACACATGCAATTTTCTCATGGCGATTGATTTTACCGTTGTGCTTAGACATAATATATTCCTTGTTCAATTAAATAACCCAGATACCATTATAACACAGTGGGAGTCTGGTGGCAACCACTGTGTTGTTTCCGTACAACAGATTAGAACGGAATTTCATCGCCGGCGTATGTAGTGTTTGCTGCCGGAGCTTCCGCAACCTTTACATCCACTTTGGCATACAGGTCAAGGAACGAATCCTTGGTCTCTTGATCGAATCGGTTCACGCAAAGTTGAATGGCTTTCTTACGGTCTTTGAAAATGCCATATGTCTTTGCAATATGCACCAAACGGCGAGTAGAGATAATTTCATCAATACCACCTTCTGCAAAGGTTTTCCGGATAATATCTGCCCACTTCACCAGATTCTCGGCAAACTCGTCATCATTCACCAATGGTTTCAGAATCTTGAGTTCAACTTTGGCTTCTGGATATTCCTGTTCAACGGTCACATTGAAACGTTCGAGGAATGCATCATCTAGAATTTGCGAGAGGTAACGACCTTCTTCTGAGCCACGACCCTTGGTGTTTGCAGTTGCAACCACGTTGAAGCCCTCTACTGGATGAATGTATTCACCAGACTTTTTGTTGAAGTATGGTTTACCTTCGAGAATACCTTGGAGGCACATTAGCTTGTTTGAACCACGATCTACTTCATCAATTAGTAGAATGGCACCACGCTTCATTGCGGTCATAACAGGACCGTCACGGTACACCACGTTACCATCAACCAGTGTTGGACCACCAATCAGATCAGATTCATCTGTTTCAATCGAGATATTAACACGGATGCATTCACGTTTGAGGGTTGCACAAACCTGTTCAACCATCAGAGTCTTACCGTTACCCGACATACCAGTGACAAACACAGGGAAGAATTGCTTTGAGGTGATAATCGAGGTCAGGTCTTTGTAGAAACCAAACGGAACATAACCAGGGAATTTCTCTGGAATGGCAGTATCAGAATCATCTTGGAGCTTTTTCTGACGGAGTACAGTCACCGTTGCAGACATTTCAACTATGGCTTCTGTACCTGGCGCAGGTGAGGAGACGGCTACCACTGGCGCTAGGAAGCCACCGGGAGCGTCTGGAAGGCGATAGGAGCCACGACCAGCCCGGAAGTCTTGTCTAGTCACGAACCAGAAGGGATAGGGCACACCTTCGGTATCAACCACACGCTGAATGTCCTCACGGGTCAGCACCGCATTGTTACCAAAGAGGCGGGACGCGGTTTCAACAAAGGCCCTTGCATTACGATTCATAAAATACTCCATAGTAAAAAATTAATTATATCACAGTTGTTGGTAAATGGCAAGTGGTACTGTTGCGTGGTTGTAACAAGACTGCCTCTTTTTTTCATCAAATAATAGTTACCGAATGGCTAAGTAGGAGTGTCCGGTTTTCAGATATTTCATCCATTACCTCCACCACCATCCATGAAGATAGCAATAGTTTATACCGGTATACCAAGATTAATAGAACGTAGTTCTTCCTATTTTAAGGATAGAATGATTGAACATAATGATGTTGATATATTCTCTTATGTATGGCAGTGTGAAGAATATAGAGAATTAGCCCTTCATTACAATCATAAGATATTACAGTATCAAGAGCCAATAGATTTCTTTTCTAAGTATGGTGAAACCAATGTTAATGTATACTCTCATTGGTATGGGCTTCAAATGGCATGTAAGTCTTTTCAGTCATACGTTGATACAAACGAAATTCAATATGATTTTATAGTTCGTACACGCCATGATATTGCACTGTATAACAAAATAGATTTCCATTCATTGGATAATAATTCACTCCATGTTGCAGAATGCCATTGGCCTAATCACCACCTGTTTGACGATAATCTAATGATTCTAAATCAAGAGAATTACTTTAACCTATTCGGAAACATTTATGATTGGTATGTGGAAAGGAATTATTCTCACTCATATTATGATATACCCGAACAAAAACTCCAAGATTATCTATTGCATAAAAATATGTTGAATAAGATTGTTCGGACACCGAATCTGGATTTTATCCTAACTCGTGGATTACACTAACTAAACATTCGATTAAACATTTCTTCTTTTAGTGCTTCCCTTTTTTCTCTCTCTAATATTTCTTCTTTAGTGGAATGATTATCAGTTTCATCTACTCTCCCACTTAGTTTCATTTTGGTTCTACCGGGAGAAAGATTGTCTTTATTTTTTTTAGTTTTGATTGCATGGCAACATTTACATAATGTTTGAATATTATCCGGATGATTATCACTGGGGTCACCATTAATATGGTCAGCATCTAATTGACATATATCCATAATGGTTGTTGTGCAAACAAAATCTAATCGACCATCAATATTTTCACAATATTCTTTACGATGTTTTTTGTAAGCGAAACCATCTTTACCATATTTCATTCGGTGGTGCATCGAACATAGTTTTAAGTATCTACCATTTCCTCCGGACATACGGTGATATTCGCAACCTTCATGTGAACATAATGGTGATATATCCATATATTGAGATCCATCAAATAGAGTGTTTATTAGTAATGGACGTGGCATATTATCGCGGGCATGATGCCTTAATGGCTACCTCAGTAGCCTTATTGTTCAGTCGAACCAGACCACAATGGATACAGTATATGTAACCACACACCAATTTCCTAGTGAAGGAGTGTGGTTGCTTGGTTGGTGTACTCACACCAGGTCTACCTGTACATCAAAGGATTCACGTTCCATTTTGCCGTTGTATACAGACACACGGGTACCAAAACCAGTGGATTCCTCTTTACCTGAGGCCAGTGAGGTTAACGCCGACATTACTGCCATTCCTTGAGTGGAAAAGGGAAGTTCATTGGCGCCTTTAACAGTGGTATAAAAGCCAACACCATTCAGAATCACACGGATTCGTTGGGTATTTTTGAGGCCCTTGATGATTTGCACGGTACGCATTGTGTTCCTTTGTTGCTGTGTATGGTTCTATTATACCACAACCAAAAAAAAAGGCAACCATAAAGATTGCCCTCTGTTGTGTTTTTACAACACTCACTCGAAATCCACACTCCAACGGCGGTTGATGTAATATTCCTGGACTGCCAGGATGCCCTCGGTGAGGTACTTCACTCGTTCATCATCATAGAATACACCGGACCATTCGTCACCTTTTGGATTGGCTCGGTATACTTGATCACCACCAACGTCAGGTACACTCACCGTGAATCCACCATGACGGAGACGGAAGTAAGCCACTTGTTGACCAAGGTCATCGAATACGTCATATTGCTCTGGACATGCTGAACAGGTTTGAACCAGCCGATATCCATGGATCATAATGCCAAGTTTCCACATTGGAACCTTTTCAATAACTGGCTCCACAAATTCTGGAATCTCTTTCGCTATTGATTCAGTGGAGCATACATGTACAACATCACCCATCGGCATTTCTACACCACATGTCACACATTCAACTGAATACATTACTTTTCTCCTATTAGATAAGAATTGCTCACGCATTTGAAGGTCATTCCACCATTTACTTCCTTGAACACAATGCCCTCACGTTCTGTACCATTGATACCACCCATCACAGACTTTGCTTCTGCCCATTGAAGGATTTCTTCTACTGAACCGACACCAAGGTCCTTGTCAATATATAGCACAGGAACATGATTTAGATCCATCATATTAACAAGCCCACGGCGACCTTCAGGATTCATGTAAAATCCACCAGATATATTGTACACATCAAACACATGGAACTCTGGTTCATGTAGTTTGTAGATATTACCCTGAATTCCAGGACCAATCAACTCACCCTGAATAGCAAAGTCGCCGCCAGTTGGAACAGCCCGCATTTTTTGTTCAATACCATCACGCCGTGCGGTAGTCCAAAATGCATTACCCTCCGTTTCCTTTAGGTCAAGGTTGCGTGAGCATACACCAAACTCTCCGTGGTAAAGGTAAACGGTCATTGAAGAACCTTCTAGCTTTTCCGTGATTTCAAACTTGGTGCCAGCATCGGCCGCCGCAAGGATTTCACCAACCAGGTTTTGCGCCCGTTCTTGGTCAGTCTTTGGAATAAATGATGGGAAGTTACCCCGTGCCAGCCCGGCCAGTTGTGCATTCATGGGAAGTTCCCACTTTACAATACCTAGCAGTTCTGATACATCATCACCTTCATCGAATGAATTGGTTTGTGGAATAGCCATATCAAGGTTCAACAGGAGACCTTGTGACAGTTGACCACGGAGCTTAACGGTACGTAGGCGTTCGCCCTTGATACCCTCGAATTCACGGGGTTCCTTACCTTTGGAGAGGAACGGTGCCAGGTTGGTTGGAATCCATGAGTCAATCTCACAGTAGACCACGCGGTCACCAACTGAAAAATCACCCTTCTTCACCACGACCTTCCATCCACCGATGGTAGCGGCCTCGATAACATCTGCACCAACAATCGGGTTCAGTGCATCAATCTTACGGATGGTTGCCATTTTACGCATAATTAATCCTTTGTTACTATATCTCTATTATACACCACCGGGAGAAGGATGGCAACCATCTATATGTTGCTTTTACGCAACAAGCCAGTTGATATCTTCGTTGTATTGAATAGATTCGGAACCATCATACTCGCGCACCATGAATTGGGTTCCTGGTTTCATCCATTCCACCCTAAGGTCTGCGGCTCCACCGAAGTACCCTGCAGCACCATATAATTTCTCACAGTAGTATCTAATATCTTCCTGCTTGGCGTCAGTCAGAACCATCTCCACGATAGCTGGTGCATACAGTAGCACCTGACCGAGGTCCTGACCGTTCCAGTCACGTCCTGAGTTCCAGGTCGACCATCCTGCACCAAAACCGGAGGAGTACAGTACCGCCACTTTTCCGTCCATGATATACTTTTCCATATTATCTTCCTCAATTAAATTAGTTATTCTCCGCTTACGCCATCCTTGTGCTGCCATTATTTGTACACCTTAACGTCCTTGTGTTTCACTATAATACTATAATGCCACTTGTCATTGTATTTTATTGGTAGATCAAGGAGAATACTTATCCTTGGTCCTTCCTCATAATTAATAAGAGTATCAATACCTACAGTACCAACAAACGGAATTTTATTCCATTTACCAATGAGCCTGTCACCGATATAATATTTTGGTTCATATCGGTTTGCATTGAAATATTCAGCCAGCCCCATTTTGGAGTTGCCTCTGAAAATTGTACATTTTCAAATAATAATGAAATTGAATTGGCTCATGCTCAGGGTTTGGTAGTCTATCACCAAACATTTTAATGAGTTCTTCACGAATTTGATTATAGTCCTCGTCCGTCATTAGACTACCTTACCAATTGCGTGGTAAATTAGTGCATCAATATCTGCGTCATAATTCACACCGAGTCTACGTTTGTTCCAAATGGATGTAATGAGTTGATATGTCTCTGAGCCTTCTGTCTCTGATAATGCAATAACAAGATTCCGTGCGACGACCTCTTCCAATAGTTCATCATCATCAAAATCATCCAGGTCCACTGTTCCATCAATATAAGCCATATTATCTCTCCAAAATTACATAAGCACCAAAATAAGAATCGAAAACGGACAACAGGTTTTCATAGTCACCTGCCATCATTTCCTCCGTGATTGTATCAGAGTTTAGGCCAAGTTGCTTGGCATAATTCCGTGCATATCCTAGCAGTACATATCCATTACCCTCCGGTCCAGTCAGGTCAATAATCTGGTGTGATTTAGGTTTTTTCTTGCGAATCATTTACATAATCTCCATAATATGCCAAACAAAGGAACCTTCCTCACAGGTACCAATGTAGAACATATTTTCATCTAGTTCCCATCCTGTTCCTACAACCTCAAAGGTTCGGTATTCCGTCACGGCTTCGGTGTTCACCAATGCCCACATACAAATATCGCTACCTTGCATATTGATGTGTAATATTTTCGCACCGATGGGCATTAATATGTCACCTCGCCCGGGTACTGGGTATTTGTAAATTGTTTTCATCTTTCAACTCCAAAATGTTTTTTAATCGTTTTATCAATTCTCCGCTGATACTGTTCGTCGGTAAATGTTTGCGGAAACAGAGAAGCACATTCCCGCACAATCAACTGAGCAAACTTTTCAACAAAATCTTTACTGTACGGAATAGTCACAGGATATCCATCCGGACTTTGGTGTGATGCCTGTTCAGCAAGTGATAGAATTCGTTCGTTCATTTTGCATAGACCAGACTTTTGGCCTCTGAGTTAGTTACGGGGCATTCAAAGTACATTATATCCCGACCTTGAATATCTTCCTCTATATTTAAAAATTTAACTTTTTCTGTGTCATGTTCTTCGGAACACTCTGTACAAACAACAATAAAATACCTACTCATTCTTTAACTCCAAAGTGTGTGAGTATATTACCACCAATCCACTCGCATTCATTCTCATCCGCAAGGTCAGCAATGTTGGCACATTCTTCCACAATCAACTGGGCGAACTTTTCATCCCTGGTGTCATACCAATCTGCATTGGCATCGGTATCGCAAATATCATTGGCATATTTGTCAGCCTGTATAACAAGTTCTTTAATTTGTTTGTTCATTCTTCAACTCCGAAATGTTCTTTGATTTGATCAAAACCTTGATCTACGGCATCATGCCAATTACTTGAGTATTCTTGATTATTCATAGTCTGCCATGAGTGCATTTCATTCAGTATGGCACAACATTCCCGCACGATCAACTCGGCGAACTTCTGTTCATCCAGATAGTCAGTGAGATAATATTGTTCATCAACACTCCAATGATCCTGGATTCTAGCCTGCTTCGCGAGTTCTTTAATCTTATCATTCATTTTCTTCCTCATCAGAATAACATTTTGATGTGCCATTATGACAATCAAAACAGGTATACGGCCGCCCTTGCTCATCGAGGTCCATATACCATGCACCACCACACCGGGGGCAATCTATTTCTTCCCGTTTGGGAAAATCAATTGGATTATTTGTGTTCGTATAATGTGTCATTCTTCAACCCATGTAATCTTGTGGATGATCTTCTTTTGGCTGTGTATCTAAATATTGAAAGAATTTAACAAGACAATACACTCCAACAATAAACTGAAACAATTCAACAATCATGCGTTACTCCTTGAAATGTTCTATCACTGCATCAGCAATATCAAGGTAAGTGTTCTGCGGGAAATTATTGGCCACAACCTGCATTGTTTCTTTGACAATCAACTCGGCGAACTTTTCTTGATCAACCTTAGAAAACACCCATACACGATTTTCAGGGTCCCATACACAATTTTCAGGGCCAACTGATTTGGTTGACATTTTCAGCAGTTCTTTAATTCGTTCGTTCATTATACTTATACCTTTTGTAATTCAGTAGCCAATTCACGGAGTGTAAGGTTATCGGAGTCAAACAAGAACCAAACACCATCCTTCATAATGTAGCAGAATTCACCATCAACCGAATAAAAGAAATCTAACAATGATTCAAAATTCATTAATGATTTGAATTCACAACCTTCCTGATCCCGGTCACGATCATAAAACGTGGTCATCTCACCGTAAGCATCCTCAAATTGCCCTTCTGTCATATTACGCAATTCATTGGGTAAATGAAACGGACTGAAAGGATGTTTTTCGCCAATGTTCTTTTCAAGTGAGGAAATGTCACCGAGTGCCACCAGGTGATTGGCTTTGGCTGAGTCGTAATGCTCATGGAGAATGCGCCCATTGTGGGAAAGGTAACCATCCCAGTGGCAGTATACGGCTTTGCATACGTCACCGTGCATCACACCAATAACCGAACGTGTTCCCATACCAAACTCCAATCAACTAATAAGATTCAATTATAACAGAAACCACCGGGATAGGCAACTAGCCTGTTGTTTCTATGCAACAGACCACCGGGCATCAATAATCTTCAATGTCTGAATAAGAACCATAGTCCTCATCCGTCCCGAATCCTGCGGACGCCAGCGCATAACCATCATCGGAATTATCCGAATCATTGTGGTATTCCCCTTCCTCTCGCATGATAACATCGGCTTCAATGTCAAGAACCCAATTCTCGGCGGCTTCATAAGAGAAGGAATATACCACCTGGAGATGGTTCACCATGGCTTCAAAGGTTGCCCCCTTCTCCAGCATTTCAGTAATTTCCACATGAATTTCATTTACTCTACCCATAATATACTCCAATTAATAATGTCGAAAAAGACCACCGGGACTCGGTGGTTACTTGGTCAAAATGTATGGTTTATCCCATGCACCAACTTGGATTTCGATGTAATATGCATGATCAAAATAATCCGATTGTATATCGGAACGGTCATAATGACCAGCGGAATGCATGGCATCCACAATCTTGCGAATCACCACCTGGACGCCAGGGGTAAAGTGTTCTTGGAAGAAATATTTGTTAATGTATAGGTAATTTGTGGCAGGCTTGCTCCGCGCTCCGACCTGGTTGTAATCCGAGATAAAATCAATGGGTCCGGATTTCATTGTCATTACAATGCACGAATGATTCTGCACTGAAAGCGAATATTTCAGCCCGGTACCAGCGGTTGCCAGTTTCAGTGCGGCGCCGATAATCGCCTTCCTCTCTTGGTCCATATAAGCCATTTTGGTGTCCTTTGGTTTAATCTAGAATGGTCAGGCGACCCGGAAAGGATGCATCCAGAAAATGGAATCCTTGGAGTGGTGTCACAAAAAAGTCGGGGTTTTTCGTTTTTTTAACTTGCCCGGACACCACGACCTTGATCACCTCGCACCGGATTGTGGATTCCATGTCCGAAATGGAGACCACCTTGCCGACCATGTAGTGCCCGGTAGTGCCTGGGAAGTCCAGGGCTTTCACGATAGAACCGATTTTCATTGATTGTCCTTTTTGCGTTTCAATAGAGTCCATTATACAGGTTCCGCTGAGATAGGCAACCATTATTTTAATAGTTGACCAAACCGGTGGGTTATTTGAAATAGCCGTAAGGAAGTCCCAGCAGGAAGCAAAGATATTCCATATCATTCTGGGCACCCTCAGCCTCGGCGATCCATGCAAGGGCAGTGGCACGGTCCCCTGCACCAATGTCGCGGAGGTCTCCGATACGCGCCTCTAGTACCTCCACTGCCGCCGCTTCGCCTGACCGCCGGACTGCCTCGGCACGGTCGGCGATTTCGCCCAAGGAGTCCAATTCAGCCTTGAAGTCCTGAACCGTCCAGGCGGAGGTGTCGATACCACGGGGGCGGACACCATGGGCGTCCTTGAAGGCGTCCCAATAAATGGATTGAAGTTGTTCCAACTCGGAGAGGTCGGAGAAGGAGGGGAGAGTGTTTTCGTTTATCATAGAGTCCATTATACAGGTTCCGCTTCGGATGGCAACCAGTTCTTGACCAATCCGGTCAAGAATTGTCAAACCTTGATTGTGATATGCATTGTTGAAAAACTAATGATTCCAATATTATCCTGTGCAATCCCGGCCTTAAGTAAGGCTGTGATTATTCTATCGGCAATATCGTTTTTAGTATTCCGTTCGTTCAGTGTAAGATTATAATCCGACTCATGGAGAAAAGAGTAACCTTTGGACGCCATAGTAAATGGAACCAATAATACTTTTTTACCCCCCATTTGATTATGGGATATCGCCTTGTTGAAGTATATTTTACCAAGCATTACAAACGTCCGACATATTGTCCATTTCATGCACCAAAATCAAATAAGCCGACCGTTCGGCGACCGTGAGTTGGAAAAGGTTGTCATCCATTGATTCTATACAATCCATGAAATCGGCTGCATTGATACGGATGCCGTATTGGTTGACAATTTGCCTGGCTTGCCCGGTGGTCATTGATTGATTCATTGTGTGCCCTTGTTGCGTTTCAATAGAGTCCATTATACAGGTCCAGCACGGTTTGGCAACCATTTTTTAGTTCTTGACCAATCCGGTCAAGTATTCACCGATTGACCTCGGAAGGTCGGCACCTGCACCTGTCACCTTGAATCGAATTGAGCGCCCTGGAGCGCCTCCAATGTCTCCGGTGTATTGGCACCTTCTGAATGCTCTCCGTTGATCCTGGAGCTTTGGTTCGGAGCTTGAAAATCAACGCCCACTCTCCACGTCCACCCTGCCCTTTGCTTCGAATTGTAGTCCATTATACAGGCATTTCCTCAATCCGGCAACCAGTAGTTGACCGGACCTCTGGGTTATAGCAGGTCGAATTTCCATCCATTCAGGCGGAAGGTCTCCAGGTCGGCATCGGTCGACCAAGCCTCGCACCAAAGGGAACCGGCTTGGGTCAGGTGGATGGACGTATACCGGCACACCTGTAGAGCCAAGGTGGTGGAGAACAGGATGCGGGTCATTGGTTGAGGTTTGTTTTTCATCATGGAATGGATTATGGCGGAAGCGGCTGGAAATGGCAACCAGTAGTTGACCGGATTGGTCAACTATTTCCTAGCGGTTGAACCTCTTCGGACGGACCAAAGCGGAACCGTTCAAGGACCGGGTTCCACCTGTTTGTCTGGGTTTCCAACTCGGCACTATTGTCGGTGACCTTGGTGTACCGCATTCCGGTTTTTGGATCTAAAAAGGCGGCACGAATCGGTACCGAATCGAAGGGTACAGTGGTGTTCATTGTATGGGTTTAGCCAGTAGATTATGGGTACGCCCAGCGGACACCTGCCCGGCTGAGGATGCCATCCAACTAGCCATTGTATCGGCTACATGGACATTTCCGCCGTTGGTCATATAATCGACCATATACATCCAGTGGACATAGCCGGGGGTAGAACTGAGGTTTTGGTTATCGGTCATATTATCTCCTTTTTAGTTACAGAATGAATACTTGGCAATACGTGCCCACTTTGCGCCGAAATTCTGGCGGAGTGTAAGCAAGGACACGGCAGAGCGGATATTGAGGTCCTTGGCGGTATCTGCATTTTCTTTCACGAATTCAAGGACATCCATTTTCTCGGCTTCATCATGGTCGATATCTTTGAAAATCTCGGCGATAATCTCCAGCTTTTCTTCAGTATCTAGTGATACATCGACCTTTTGCGACCGCGAGATAATAGCCTGCGGAAACTGGTTGATTGACATATTGGAGATGAAAATCATCTTGCCAGTGTAAATAAACCGCGTTGGTGTTTCGGAGTCACCTTCACGGGAAGTGGACCAGTTAAGTACACGGACTGGCTTGTCATCAAGTGCCGCCTTGATAAGATTGGCACCCAGTGGATCCTTGAAGATGGCATCGGCGTCATCGAGGACCAGAATTTTGTCCTTGAATTGATAGAGTGTGTCATACAGGGCACGGGGAGTGGAGAAACCACGAATAACCATATAATTGCCGTCCTGACCTGGCAGGTCTTCCTTGAGACCAATAGCCTTGAGGGTTTTCATAACGGCAGTGGTCTTGCCAATACCACCAGAACCAGTTAGCACAAAGGAATTAATTGCACCTTTAGCCAATAGGCGCACAAACTGGCCAATGAATTCGAACCGTTCAATCACGGAGAAATCTGATTTTACTGCCTCGAACAATTGAGGGGCGGAGGTGAACGATACACCCGTGGAGGTTGCCCGTTTAATAACGTAGTCCATGTGCGCCTTATTGGTGCGGGTCACGGTCTTGCCGTTGATAACTGCGGAATACTTACCGTTGGCGAAGGAGACTGGAATCATTGGAGAACCTTTCATATTATGGACTGGAGTATACAGGCTTTGGTGGGAATGGCAAGGCGCAGCGACATTACTTGACCGGAGGGCTGGAGTATTATCGGTCGAATTCGCATTCCTGGGAATTGTATTGTTCCTGCTGGACAGAGCAAGCCATGATATGAAGGTCTTCCAGAACCTCAAGAGCATCGGCTTCCGTCATCGGCTGCGTGAGGGACTCTCCGCGGACGGAGGTGCCGGTACTCACCACGTTGAACACGGAGTAGGTACCTGTCAATTCGTTCTGGATTACTTGAAGCATTTTATTTCCTTTTTCGATTCAATAGAGCCCATTGTACAGGTTTCCTTCGGTTTGGCAACCAATACACGACCGGAGGGCTGGAGTATTGTGAGAGCGCCTCCGTAGAGGGAAAGGTACAGGTCAGCCACGGACTGTACGGAGAACACCATGGTCCGCCCGGTCTTGGTAATGAGGATGTAACGGTTCGTTTGTTTCATGGAGCCCATTATGAATAGAGCAATATTAGATTAGACAATCGCCAGAAGTTGGGGAAACCTTCACTTCATCATACCATGCATATGAAAATCCATATTCGTCACCCTTGAGGACTGCAATACGGGCTCCGGCGTCCGCCTCGGTGGGATAGAGCCCGCACAGGAAGGACTCCGGGTTACCATAATTCTGGGCGCGGACCACGTAAACTTTAGTCATAATATATCCTTTTCTTTTCAATTAATTAATAAATTCAAGCGGTTGCCATCATAATGGAGGGGTATTTCACGAAGCCGGAAGTATCCTTCTTTGCAGGACCTTTGGCATAGAGCCCGACAACCACACCTTTAGGATCAAGGAAGCGGAGGTCTGATTCGTCGCCATTGAATACTGGGATACCACGGTAAGACAATGGAAGAGCAGCCGTTTTCTTGACACCAAACACGGTTGCGATATTGTAACCTTGGGAAATGGCTTTCACCACATCAGAATCATTACCATCGGCATCCGAGAATGTAAGAGAATAATTGGCGAGTGATACCTTACGACCAAGTATTTTGGTGTAATCATAGAAGGTAACCTCGGGGAATGCAAGGAAGATATTGGCATATTCAACACCAGAACGGATAACCGAATACTTTTCCCATGCAATATCAGAGGTGCCATTCAGGCGGAATACAGGAACCATATCCTTTTTCTCCGCCTGTTTAATACCAAGGACAATATCCTTAACCAATAACTCCATGAATATGGAACGATTCTCAAAAAACATTTTAGTCTTGCGGATACGTGCCTTCTGAATTACATTAGTAAATTCACCCTTGCGGAACATACCACCACGACCAGCAAGGTTAAGGCACGCCGCCTTACAACCTTTGGTAGCCTTGGGGCAAGTATTATAACCGGAGACCGAAGCCGGTGCAAGGTGGAGGATGAAGGTCATATAACCTTGTTTTTGACCTTTGAGGACCTTAGGGTTGCCGGTGGAGAGTAGATTCATAATAGAGCCTTTTGTTTCAGTG
>Ga0164293_10001871_pt1 | contig 17769 bp, 14 predicted proteins | sample GEODES118metaG_FD_111487 | JGI IMG/M metagenome (GOLD analysis project Ga0164293, IMG submission 111487) | Eutrophic lake water microbial communities from Lake Mendota, Wisconsin, USA - GEODES118 metaG | ecosystem: Environmental > Aquatic > Freshwater > Lake | place: USA: Lake Mendota...
CAGCCCGAATTCCGCCAGGGCGCGAGGCAGGTTGCGATGTTCGTGGCCGGGATGGCTGAGTTTCACCAGGGCGAACCGCTGCAGTTCGCCCAGCCCCTGCCAGCTCTCGGGTTGCAGCTGGAGATCCAGCTGGGCCACGGCCGCCGCCACCACGGCGGGCAGGTCCCGATCCTGCTGCCAGGGGGCGGCGGTGGCCGGTTCGATCGCCCGGGCCGGCCCTTCGGCGAGCGAGGCGGTGCGCTCCAGCAACCATCGGCGCAGGGCGGCGATCTCCGGGGTGCTGTCGGGCCAGTCGAGCAGCCGTTGCCTTTCCTGGGGCGTCAACGCTGCCCAGTGCACGAGTTTCAGCTTCACCCCGGCTAGATCGAGCTTGCGTCGCACCGCCATCGGCAGGCAGCGCAGGTCGGCGGTGAAGTCGGATTCGAAGGCAAAGCAGTGGTTGTGGATCACTGCAGTCGCTCCAACTGGGCCAGCCCCACCCGCGTGGCCATCAGAGCCTCGGCCTGTGCCAGGGCGGTGGGCAGGTCGCTGATCTGGCCGGCAAACCACAGATAGGCCCCCAGGTTCCAGCGCAGGGCGGGGGCCAGTTCCCCTTCCCCCTGCAGCGCCTGGAGAGCTGCGGAGCGCCAGTGGTCGAGGCTGTGCCAGGCCACTTCCTCCGTTTCGATGCCGTGGTCGCGGGGGTGAAGGATCAGCCTCTCTACGGACCCGTGGCGAACCCGGGCCGTGATGCCTGCCCGGGTGGTGGGGAGGTCGGTGGAGCCCTCCAGCCCCTTCACCGTGAGCAGGTCGGTTTCACCGGCGGCTGCCAGGGCTTCCCAGGCCCGGGTTTCGGTGGGGGGATGCACAAAGCCACTCACCAGCAGATGGTCGCCCTGGTGGGGTGTCCAGAGCAGCTCCAGGCTGGCCACCGGCGGCCGTTTGCCGATTTCCTCGCGCACCCGCACGAGGTGATTGGCCGCAGGGAAGTGGCGGGGCTGGTGGGTGAGGGCCAGGCCATGGAGGTCCAGGCGCTCCTGCACCGCCTCCAGCTCCAGCTGCCGCCATTCCAGCCCTAGTGCGGCGAAAAGTTCCGCCAGCGTCACGCCGTATTTCACCGGCATCGGATCGCCGCCGTGCAGCACCACCGGCACACCGGCGGCGGCCAGCAGCAGGGCCACCAGCGGCAGCAGCGGTGCGGTGCGGCTGCGGCCGTCGTAGGGGACACCGAAGCAGAGGGGGCGTCGGCCGGGGGTGCGCAGCACCGGTCCTGTGTTGCGATAACTGTCGAGCATGCCGGTGAGCTCCAGGGGAGCGGGCCGACGGATGCGATGGGCGATCAGGAAGGCCCCCAGCTGGGCATCGCTGGCCTGGTGGGCCAGCATCAGATCCATGGCTTCCCGGGCCTCCTCTCTGCTGAGGCCCGTGCTGGTGTGTTCGCCGCTGCCCACCTGGGCCAGCAACTGGCGGAAGCGGGCCCGTTCCGCCCCCAGGGCCTGTTCCTGCAGGGTTTTTCGGGCGGTCTGTCGGCCGTCCGCCGGCACGGCTCCGTCGGCGGGAGCTGTTGCGCAGGTGCGGCTCATCGGTAGCGATTGCGACACGTGGGGTCGACACCGGTCGGCACATTGTCCCTCCCGGCTTTGTCGGTTGTTACGCAGGTTCTTTGATGCTGTCTGCCTCCTCTGAGACGGAATCCGCCGCTACCGGGTCTTCGATACCCGATTCCGCGGCGAAGCTCAGCAAGGTGGAGCAGGCAAAGGCTGGCTTCTGCGGTCTCGAGCTCGAGCCCAGGCTTTCCGAACTGGCGGAGCAGGGTTGGGAGGCCATGGATGAGGCGACCCTCACCATTCACCTCAAATGGCTGGGGATCTTTTTCCGGCCCGTGACTCCGGGGCGGTTCATGGTGCGGTTGCGGCTGCCCAATGGGGTGATCACCGCCGAGCAGCTGGAGGTGCTGGCCGATGCGGTCGACCGCTGCGGTCCCGAGGGCAGTGCCGACATCACCACCCGCCAGAACCTGCAGCTGCGGGGCCTGCTGCTGGAGGACATGGCGCCGTTGCTGCGGGCGATGGAGGCGGCGGGTCTGACCAGCCGCCAATCCGGCCATGACAACCCCCGCAATATCACCGGCAATCCCCTCGCCGGCATCGATCCCGAGGAGATCGTGGATACCCGGCCGCTGGTGGCGGCGATCCAGGCAAGGCTGCTCGCCGCCGATGGCCCGCGCAATCTGCCCCGCAAGTTCAACGTGGCCGTGGGCGGTGCCGCCGACAGCTTCCTGCTTCACAACGACCTCGCCTTCCTGCCGGCCGAACGGGAAGGCGATCAGGGCTTCACGGTGATGGTGGGGGGCTTCTTCTCGGCCCAGCGCAATGAACTGGCGGTGCCCCTGGGCCTGTGGTTACGGGGTGCGCAACTGCCGGAGTTCACGCTGGCGATCCTTCGTCATTTCGAGGCCCACGGCAACCGGGCGGCGCGAAACCGGAGTCGGTTGATGTATCTGGTGGACGAACTGGGCCTGGATGGGTACCGAGCCGCCGTGCTCGAGGAGTTCGCCGCCGTGCTGGCAAGGGCCGGCAGCCCTACGGCAGCCACGGATCTGGCCCTGCCCCACGATGGCAGCCACCAGGTGAATCGTGCCCCTCGCTCCTGCCTCGGCGTCCATCCCCAGGCCCAGGCGGGTCTCCACTGGGTGGGTCTGCATGTGCCGATGGGCCGCCTCGAGGCCGCTTCGATGCTGGAGCTGGCCCGCCTGGCCCGCAGCCATGGCGACCAGGAGCTGCGGTTCACCGAGGCCCAGAACGTGCTGCTCCCCGGGGTGCCGACCGAGCGGCTCGAGGCCCTTCTGGCCGAGCCCCTGCTGCAGACATTCCGGCCCCAACCCGGAACACTGCAGGAGGAAGCGGTTAGCTGCACCGGCAATCGCTACTGCAGCTTTGCCCTGATTCCCACCAAGACCACGGCCCAGGCGGTGGTGGAGGAGCTGGAGCGACGCCTGGAGCTGCCCCATGCCGTGCGCAGCCACTGGACCGGCTGCCCCAACGCCTGCGGTCAGCCCTACATGGGGGAAATCGGTCTGATGGGTGCCAAGGCCCGCGAAGGGGGCCAGATGGTGGAGGCGGTCAAGATCTTCCTGGGGGGCTCCATGGGGGCGGACCCTCGGCTGGCGGAGCTCCACCACAAGGGCGTGCCCCTCAGCGCCTTGCCTGATGTGCTGGAAGAGCTGCTGGTGGAGCGTTTCGGTGCTCGGCGTCGGCCTGTGGCCGGATGAGAGCGGGGCCCATTCCTTTGCCCGGTTCTTCGCCGTCCACGGCCCAGCCGCTGATCTGCCCCGGTCGTCCCCCTGGCGGTGCCAGGCTGGAACCAGCCATCGGCGCAGGCGGGGTGCCCCAGGCCCAGAGTCAATTCCCCTTCCCCGAGGAGCTGCCCCCCCTCGGCGGCGAAGAGCGCTGGCATCGGCTCCAGCAGCTGCGTCGCGACCCTGCCGCCTGCCGGTCGTGGCTTGCCCCGCTGGAGGCCGCTGAGCAGCCTCCCGAGCAGGATCTGCTGGAGGCCCTCGTGGCCGGCCTTGATTCCGGCGGAGCCCGTTCTTTCCTCACCCTGCGGGGGGGAAGCGACCAGGAGCTGGTGCTGCGGGCCCTGGAGCGGGAGCTGCGGCTGCCGACGCCGGCGCTGGCCGCCGTCTGGCTCGAGCCGCTGTTGGCCCAGGCCCCACCCGCCGGAATCGCGGCGGGGCGGTGGTTGGAGCTTCTGGGTCGGTTCCGGGATCCCCGCTGTGCCGCCCGGCTGCGTGGCTACCTGGAGCAAGCGGCCGAACCGGCCCCTGCCCTGTTGCCCTTGCTGGGTCTGCAGCGCGATCCCCGCGATGCACAGCTGCTGCAGCGCCTGGCGCTGCAACCGGGCCCGGGGGCGCTGCGGCGCTCCGCGCTCGAGGGGCTGGCTCTGGGCCTGGTCGCCTGGCCTCTGCCTGCTCTTCAGACCACTTTGATGACCCTGGCGGCAGACCTGGATCCCGTCCTGGCCGCCCAGGCGGTGGATCTGCTGGCCCGGTTGCCGGGCGCCCAGCCCCGGTTGCGCCGGCTGGCTCGCCGTCCTCTGGAGGCGGGGGTGGCGGCCCGGCTGCAGCGGCGTCTGCGGCCTTCGCCCCTGGTGCTGGTGGTGCATGGCCGCACGGGGGGACTGGTGCCGGTGGAGCTGCAGCAGCTGGCCGCCGAGCTGGCGGAGCGTCGTGGTGCGCCGGTGCTGCTGCAGCCCCTTACCGCTCCGGGCCCCGAGCCGGATGCCGCCTTCCGCTCGGCGGTGCTGCGATCCGGGGGGCTTTCCCTGGTGCCCCTGCTGCTGCTGCCTGGCGGCCATGTGCGCAACGACCTGCCCGGCTTGGTGCGGCAGTGGCGGCAGCGGACCGCCGCCTGTGGCGTCGCTCCCGGGGAAAGGCCGTTGTTGTGGCATGCCCCGTTCCTGGGGGCCTGGCCCGACTGGCAGCAGCTGCTGGCCCGGCTGCTGGCGGAGGCCCGGGCCGGCGGCCGCGGTGCCCTGTGGTTGCACCATCCGCTGGAGGGGCCCCTGGCCCGCCGTTATCTGGACCATCTGCAGGCGGTGCTCCAGGCACCTGGCGTGGCCGCTCCATACAGTGCCCCTCCAGGCAGCTTCCTTCCTCCCGGGGCAGCGTCCTCTGCCTGCCTGCCCCTCACCCTGGCGGCCAACCGGCTCACCGAGTCGTTGCAGGCCTGGGGAGCGGAGTTTCCCTCTCTCCTGCAACTTGAGCCCGTGCGTCAGTTCCTGATCGAGGCCCTGGAGATGGTTCCATGAGCGGCACCGTGTATCTGGTGGGGGCAGGCCCCGGCGATCCGGAGCTGCTCACTCTCAAGGCCCATCGCCTGCTGCGCCATTGCGATGCCCTTGTCTACGACTCCCTGGTGCCGTCTGCCCTGCTGGATCTGGTGCCGCCACACTGCGAACGCCACTTCGTGGGCAAGCGCCGCGGCCACCATTCGGTGCCCCAGCCAAGCACCAATGCCGTGCTGGTGGAGCTCGCAGAGCGCCACACCACGATCGTGCGCCTCAAGGGCGGTGATCCGTTTCTGTTTGGCCGCGGTGGTGAGGAGGCGGCCCATCTGGTGCGGCAGGGCGTGAAGGTGGAGGTGGTGCCGGGAGTCACCGCCGGCATCGCCGCCCCGGCCTATGCGGGCATCCCGGTCACCCATCGCCGCGCCGGCTCCAGCGTCACCTTCGTGACCGGCCATGAGGAGATCGACAAGCGCCGCCCCGGTGTGGACTGGCAGGGGCTGGCGCGCTGCAGCGATGGCCTGGTGATCTACATGGGGATCCACAACCTTTCCCGCATCTGCTGCGAGTTGATCGCCGGTGGCATGGCGCCGGAGACACCGGCCGCCGTGATTCAGCAGGGCACTGTGCGGGGCCAGCGCCAGCTGGTGGCGCCCCTGGCGGAACTGGCCGAGCGGGCCCTGGCCGAGGCCTTCGCCTCCCCGTCGATCGTGGTGATCGGCGAGGTGGTGGCCCAGCGGGTGCCGGAATGTGCGCCGGAACCGGCGGATGCGGAGATGCCGATCCCGCTGCCCCTGCCGCTCTGAGGCGCGCCTGCCAGGGTCAGCACCGGTTGCCAGCCGGGGAAGTGGCCTGCGGTCAGGCGGTTTTGGTATCCGCTTCCACAACGGGCGGCGACTCGCTTTCGGTTCACTGGTCGATCCGCCGCCGGTGGGGTCCCCTCTGCCCCGCCCCTCCCATGACTGCCACCGTTCCCTCCCAGGACATCTCCTCCGGCCATACCGCTCCTGAAGGAAGACCTCGCCTTTCCAGACCGGCGCCGATGTTCGAGCTGATTCCCTACGAGAAGTTCCGCGATACCCCAGCCGTTCGCTTCTTCGATATCACCGTACCCACCTCCAATGCCCGCGATCTGGTGGTGCATTCGGGCCCGGCCGTGAGTCCCCCCGATGATCCCGAAACCGGAGCCTGGCAGTTTTACCTCCATCCCCATCAGGAGGACAACCTGCTGGCCCTGCAGGGAGGTCGCACCTTCTATCTGGTGAATCTCGGCTGGAACTATCCCTTCCACATCGTGCGGCTTGATTGCGGCGGCGACATCCTGCGCATTCCGCCTGGCACCTTCCATCGCTCGGTCTCCGATCCCGATGGATCGCTGGTGCTCAACCAGGCCGTGCGCGAGGAAGGGGCCTCGGTGCTGCGGGAGTTCCGCGTCTACAACAGCCACCGCATCCCCCGCCTGTTCGCCGTCACCTCCCGCACCGCTCCCCTGCCGAAGCTGCACGGCCTGAACTGGTGACGTGAACTGACCAGCAGGATCAGGGGAGCCGCAGGTCGAAGGTGACGTCATCCGGTCGGCGCCGGCCACTCCAGGCCGGCCCGGCCGGGCCAGGTTCGAGTCCGGTCTCGGGCAGGGGCAGGAAGGCATGGCCGGGTTCGTCCAGCCTCAGGCGCTGGCAGCCGGAAGGGCCGATCAGGTCCAGCTCTAGGGGCAGCTGGGGGGCGATCGCCGGGTGGAAACAGGGATAGAGCCGCTGCTGGCGGAAGCGCACCGCCAGCAGAGCCGGAGTTTCTGCCAGCGGCAGGGGACGGCCGTTGAGCCGCAGTTGCCAGCGGCGCCGGAATGCGGCGTTGGCCACCACTTCAAAGCGGCGCAGGGAGGCGTCGATGAAGCGGCTGGTGAAGCCCCCTTCGCGCGGGAAATCACAGATCAGCGGCCAGGCTTCCAGAGCCGGCCGCAGTTCGAGAACGGCCTGCTCTTCGGTGTCGCCTGCCTGGTCGCGCCATTGCAGCAGCGGCGGGAAGCGCCATTCCCACAGGGCCCGATAGGGGGCCGGACCGAGCGTCAGGCCATCGGCAGCCAGGTCGGCCAGCACCTGTTCAAGGTCGGCCCAGAGCTGGCTCGGCAGCATCATGCGGTCGTGCAGGCCGGGGCCCCAGTCGCGCAGGGCCCGGGGCCGGTGGCGGGGTTCCAGCAGGTGGGCGGCCAGCGCCGACCACAGCAGGGCGATGGCATTGCTCCACTCCACTTCCGGCAGGCTTTCCAGGGCCCGGAACTCGATCAGGCCGAGGCAGCCGGCCGGGGTGCCCGGATTCCAGAACTTGTCGAAGCTGATCTCACTGCGGTGGTTGTTGCCGCTGCGGTCGGCGTGCAGATGGCGCAGGGTTTCGCCGATCAGGCCCCGGTGGTCGCCCCAGGCTTCCTGGGAGGGTTGGCCGTCCGCCTGTTCGAGGGCCCTGTAGGCCAGCTCCAGTTCGAATCCGTCGCCGGCGGCCTCATCCGGGCGTGGCGACTGGGAGGCGGGTCCCACGCAGTCCCCGCCGAACAGGTAGCCCAGGGAAGGGTGGTGCTGCCAGTAGCGCAGCACCCCGGCCAGCCAGGCGGGACGCGAAAAGAAGGGGTGGTCGTCGAGGCTGGGCCCGCCCCAGAGCAGGTGGTTGCCGCCACCGGTGCCCTCCCGCCTCCCTGCCGGACTGAACTTCCAGCTGCGCAGCCCCTGGGAGAGGCCGATCTGCTCGAGCCGGCGCATCCAGCCGCTGTAGTCCGCCCAGCCGTGGCAGATCGGCAGGTTGATTTCCAGCACCCCCGGATCGGCGGTCAGGCCCAGCACCTGCCAGTGCCCCTCCCCATCGGCGGGCAGCATGCCGCTCAATCGCGGGGCCGCCAGGCCGGCCGGCAGGCCATCGGCCACCGCCTGCAGCAGGATCAGCAGCGGTTCGCGCAGCAGGGGCGGCAGGAACAGCTCCCAGCCATTCGCTTCCAGCTCCAGGGTCAGCACCTGGCGGGGCAGCTCGTCGGGGAAGTGTTGCAGGGGCAGCCGCAGCCCGGCGGGACCGGGGGCGCCGCTGAGGGTGCAGAGAGGTGCTTCTAGGGGCCAGGCACCCGCCTGCCAGCGGTAGGGCGCCGTGTCGGTCACCGTCAGCGGTACGGCCCACACATGGCGGTCGGGATCGAGCGGATCCACCAGCGCCAACGGTTGCAGGGTGACCCCGAGCCGTTCCCCCAATCGCTCCAGCCAGGCCCCTGCCTGCTCGGGCCGCAGTGCCCCGCCCTCGAGGCCGGGTTGGCAGGCCTCGGGCCAACGCACCGGTGGCGTGCCATCGAGGCCGGTGATCAACCGCAGCGCCCAGCGGGGGTTCACCTCACCGTCGTATCGCTTGCCGGGGCAATAGAGGAGGGTGCTGCCGGGCCACACCTGCCGCTGCAGTTCGCGGGCCAGGTTTCTGGCCAGCGGCAGCTTGGTGGGTCCATCGGCACTGATGCTCCACTCGGCTCCGCTGGGCTCCAGGGGCACCATGGTGGGCTCGCCCCCGAGGGTGAGCCGGATGTCGGCGGCTGCCAGACGACTCTCGGCGGTGGCGGCCACCTCCTCCATCCAATCCATGGTGATCCTGGTCTGCGTGGTGCGGGGTGGTGGGGGTCAGGCGGGAGAAACGGGGTTGGTGGTCGTCACCGGCACCGGTGCCACCTTCCAGATCCGCTCGGCATATTCGCGGATCGAGCGGTCGCTGCTGAAAAATCCGCAGCGGGCTGTGTTGAGGGCCGCCATCGTGCGCCAGCGGTGCTGGTCACGCCAACAGGAGTCCACCTCGTTCTGGGCCCGGCGGTAGTCCCCCAGATCGGCCATCACGCGGAAGGGATCGCGGCTGCAGAGATTGGCCAGCAGCGGATGGAAAAGATCCCGGTCCCCTTCGCTGAAATGGCCCGAGCCGATCAGGTCGATCGCTTCCTTGGCGAGGGGGTCGTTTTCCAGCCAGGGCATCGGGTGGTAGCCGGAGTGGTTGAGCTCCGCCAGTTCGCTGGCGGTATGGCCGAAGAGGAAGAAGTTCTCCTCCCCCACACAGTTGCGGATCTCGATGTTGGCCCCATCGAGGGTGCCGATCGTGAGGGCGCCGTTGAGGGCCATCTTCATGTTCCCGGTGCCGGAGGCTTCCATCCCTGCCGTGGAGATCTGCTCGGAGAGGTCCACCGCCGGATAGATCCGCTGGCCGAGGCTGACATTGAAATTGGGCAGGAACACCACCCGCAGGCGACCGTCCATGGCGGGGTCGATGTTGACGATGTCGGCGATGCCGACGATCAGCCGGATGATCAGTTTTGCCATCGCGTAGCCCGGAGCCGCCTTGCCGCCGAAGATCACAGTGCGGGGGGGCAGGTCCTCGCCGGCCCGCAGCCGCAGGTAGCGCTCCACGATCTGCAGGGCTGCCAGGTGCTGGCGCTTGTATTCGTGGATCCGCTTCACCTGTACGTCGAACAGGGAGTCGGGATCCACCAGCACGCCGGTGTCCTGGCGGATCGTGGTGGCCAGGCGCTGTTTGCTGCATTCGCGCACCTTCTGCCAGCGCTCCAGGAAGGCGGGGTCGCCGATCAGCGGTTCGAGCTGGCGCAGGCGGTCGAGATCCCGGCGCCAGTCGGGCCCGATGCTGTCGTCGAGCAGATCGGCGAGGGCTGGATTGGCCACGGCCAGCCAGCGGCGTGGGGTCACCCCGTTGGTGATGTTGCCGAACCGCTCCGGCCACAGCCGGGCGAAATCGGCGAACAGGTTGTCGCGCAGCAGCTGGCTGTGGAGTTCTGCCACCCCATTCACCTGGTGGCTTCCCACCACCGCCAGGTGGGCCATGCGTACCCTTCGCTGTTCTCCTTCCTCGATCAGGGAGAGCCGCTCCATCAGTTCCGGTTGCCCCGGGAAGCGGATCCGCAGGGTGCGCAGGAAGCGGGCGTTGATTTCGTAGATGATCTGCAGGTGGCGGGGCAGCAGCTGCTCGAACAGCTCCAGCCCCCAGGCCTCAAGCGCCTCGGGCAGCAGGGTGTGATTCGTGTAGCTGATCGTCTGGGTGGTGATGCTCCAGGCCGTATCCCAGTCCACGGCATGGACATCGATCAGCAGCCGCATCAGCTCCGCCACGGCGATGGCCGGATGGGTGTCGTTGAGCTGCACCGCGAACTTGCGGTGGAAATCGGTGACGGCGATCCCCTGGCCTTTCAGGATGCGGAACATGTCCTGCAGGGAACAGCTCACGAAGAAGATCTGCTGGCTCAGCCGCAGCCGCTTCCCCTGCTCCATCTCGTCGTTCGGATAAAGCACCTTCGAGAGGGTTTCCGAGTTCACCTTCTGCAGGACGGCGCGGGTGTAGTCCCCGGCGTTGAACGAGGCGAAATCGAAGGCGTCGGGGGCCTGGGCGGACCAGAGCCGCAGGGTGTTGGCGGTCTGTACGCCATAGCCCAGGATCGGGGTGTCATGGGCCACGCCGATCACGGTGAGGTTGCCGATCTTCACCGGATAGCTCCATTCCGGGCGGATCACCTCCCAGGGATTGCCCCTGGCCAGCCAGGGGTCGGTGCTTTCCTGCTGACCCTCGCGGCCCACCTGCTGGCGGAAGATGCCGAATTCGTAGCGGATCCCGTAGCCGATGGCGGGCAGTTCCAGGCTGGCCATCGATTCCTGGAAGCAGGCGGCCAGCCTTCCCAGGCCACCGTTGCCCAGGCCGGGTTCCGGTTCTTCGGCGATCAGCTCCTCCAGGGAAAGGCCCAGCTGGCGGCAGGCCTCCTCGGCTTCGCGCCTGAGGCCGAGGTTCACCAGGTTGTTCTCCAGGTGGGGACCCAGAAGATATTCCGCTGAAAAGTAGGTGGCCGTGCGGACGTGCTGTCGGGTGTAGACATCGGCGGTTTCCACCCAGCTGTTCAGCAGCAGATCGCGCACGGCCAGCGCCAGGCACAGGTAGTGATCGTGTCGGGTGGCCAGCGAAGGGGATTTCGCCTGGCTGGAGAACAGATGGCGACGCATGGCTTCCAGCAGGCTGGAAGCCGTGGCTGGCGTGGTGCTGGTGCTTGGAGGAGCCATGGGGGGGAGGGGCGCGGTCCGCAGGGACTGAATTGATTTACCCGTAATCGCCTGGAAGCAGGGAGGCGTTCTGCACCAATCGCTACCGCCCGCTGTGGCTTTGGCTTGTTTCCGGGTCTGCAGTTCTCCACCACGGTTTCGGCAGCGCCTCGGTGGCATCAATTTCGGCCTCGATACTCCAGCTCAGTTCGCTTTCCACTTCCGGCGGTCCCGAGAAACTGCCGTTCACCGCTGCCGTGAGTGGTGGTTTGGAGGACGTCGCCAGGGTCACGTAGCGATCGTCGATGGCGCCGATCCCACTGGGGTCGAAGCCGCGCCAGCCGGCCCCGGGCAGGTACACCTCCGCCCAGGCGTGCAGGTCGTACTTCTCCGGCTTAGGCTCCACCAGGTGATAGCCGCTCACGAACCGGGCCGGCAGGCCCACGCAACGGCAGGCCTCGATCATCAGCATGGCCAGGTCCCGGCAGGAGCCCACCCGTTCCTTGAGGGTGCGACCGGCCGGCCAGGCCGGGCCCACATGCCGCTGGGTGTATTTGACCCTGTCCTGAATCATCTCCACCAGCTGGCTGAGGAATTGCAGGGCCCGCTGGTTGCTTCCCATCAGGGCTTCCTGGGCAAGATCCACGGCGGCCGGATCGTGCTGTCCGTTGGGAAGCCATCCTTCCAGCGACCCCATCAGGTCGCCGTTGAGGTGGCCCACCGGATAGGGAAGCTGGGGCTCATGCTCCTCCAGGGTGCTGGCCAGGGGCGGTGCCTTCTGGGTTTCCACCTCGCTGATCCCCTGCACCAGAAAAAGGTCGGTGCTCCCCTCGAAGCGGGCCCGCAGGATCTCGTCACCGCTGGCGGCCACCAGCGGATAGAGCAGGGCAGGCTCCGGGCTGATCCGGAGCTGGAAATCAAGCAGGCGCTGGAATCCGTGCCCCCTGGGTTTGAGGCAGAAACGGTGCGGACCGAGCAGCACCGGTTTGTTGTATCGGTAGGTGAGCGTATGGGTTATGCGGGCGCGCATGCCGATGCTGTGCTGGGAAGGGAAGGTGCGCTGGTGGAGATGAAGTAACGCTGCTCGATCAGATCGTGCATGCGGTTGAGATCCTTCTGCAGGTGGTCGATCGCTTCATGCAGGCCGTTGGCCACCAGTTCCTCGATCCGGGTGAAGCTCCAGCGCGCCAGCACCAACCCGCTCAGGCACTCAAGGTCGTCGGGAGGGCCGGGCACGGCATCACTGCGGATGATCCGCAGGGTTTCACTGATCCGCTCCAGGCAGTAGCGCACGGAGCGAGGGAAGATCGGATCCAGCAGCAGGAAGGAGGCAACCTGTTCCGGTGCGATCGCCCTCTGCTGGGACTGGCGGAACATCTGATAGGCGCCGGCGGTGCGCAGCAGGGCGATCCACTGCAGTTCGTCGAGCACTCCGCCCACTTCCTCGGGGGAGGGAAGCAGCAGGAAGTACTTCACGTCGAGGATGCGGGTGGTCTTGTCGGCCCGCTCGAGCAGTCGCCCCAGGCGGCTGAATTGCCAGGAAAGGTCGCGGCTCAGGGTGGCATCGGTGATGCCATAAAAAAGCTGGCAGGAGCGCCGGATCTCCCGCAGTTGTTCCTGGGGAGGTTGCTGCCAGAACTCCGGTTCCTGGAGGTTCCAGTAGATGCTGTTGATCTGCTCCCACATCTCGGTGGTGATGATCTCCCGGATCTGGCGAGCGTTTTCGCGTGCGTTGGCGATGCAGTTCACCACACTGCTTGGATTCCGCGCTTCCCGCACCAGGAACTGCACCACGTCTTCGGGGTTGCCGGCGGGAAAGAGCTTGTCGAACAGTTCACGGTCGCCACTCGCATCGATCAGGGGCAACCAGGGTTCGGCGCTGCCGGGCGGGCAGTCGAGGGCCATCGCTTCGCTCACTTCCACGAAGCGGGAGATGTTCTCCGCTCTCTCCACGTAGCGGTTGATCCAGTAGAGCGAGTCGGCTACACGGCTCAGCATGACAGTGCTTCCTCCCTGGAGTCCTCGGCCACGATCCAGGTGTCCTTGCAGCCCCCTCCCTGGGAGGAGTTGACCACGAGGGAACCCCTGCGCAGGGCGACCCGGGTGAGGCCCCCGGGGGTCACCCAGTTGCCCTTGCCCCGCAGCACATAGGGCCGCAGGTCCACATGGCACGGATAGAGCTCCCCTTCACTGAGGGAGGGAACGGTGGAAAGCTCCAGGGTGGGCTGGGCAATGAAGTTGCGGGGGTCGGCCTCGATCTTGGCGGCGAACTGCTCGATGTCCTCGCGGCTGGCATGGGGACCGATCAGCATTCCGTAGCCACCGGCTTCGGCCACGGATTTCACCACCAGCTCGCTGAGGTGCTCCAGCACATAGCGGCGATCGTCGGGGCGGGAGCAGATGTAGGTGGGCACGTTTTCGATGATCGGCTCCTCGTTGAGGTAGTAGCGGATCATCTCCGGCACGTAGGCGTAGATGAGCTTGTCGTCGGCAACGCCGGTGCCGGGGGCGTTGGCGATCGCCACCCTGCCGGCCCGATAGGCCGACATCAGACCCTTCACGCCCAGCATCGAATCCTTGCGGAACACCTCCGGATCCAGGAAGTCATCGTCGATGCGGCGGTAGATCACATCCACCGGCTCCAGCCCTCCGGTGCTGCGCATCCACACCCGGTCGTCCTGGCAGACGAGGTCGCGGCCCTCCACCAACTGGATCCCCATCTGCTGGGCCAGGTAGCTGTGTTCGAAATAGGCGCTGTTGAAGACGCCGGGGGTGAGCAGCACCACCTTGGGGGCGTCGGTCCAGGTGGCGAGTTCCCGCAGCGTCCTCAGCAGCTGGGAGGCGTAGTTGTCGATCGGCTGCACGGTGCGGCCGGCGAACAGGCTCGGGAACATGCGCTTCATCACGCGCCGGTTCTCGAGGAAGTAGGCCACCCCGGAGGGGCAGCGCAGGTTGTCCTCCAGCACCCGCCAGGTGCCTTGGCCGTCGCGCACCAGATCCAGGCCGGAGATGTGGCACCAGCGACCTAGGGGGGGCTTGAAGCCCTTCATCTGGGGCCGCCAGCCCTGGGAACTCTCCACGTCCCCGAGCGGCACGACCCCGTCGCTGAGGATGCGCCCCTCTCCATAGACGTCGGCCAGAAACAGATCGATGGCCTCCAGGCGCTGGAACAGACCCTTCTCCAGGCGGGCCCAGTCCTGGGAGCCGATCAGCCGCGGCAGCGGGTCGAAGGGCAGGATCCTTTCCACCCCCTGGCTGCCGGAATCATTGAGGCGGAAGGTGGCGCCAAGGCGCTTGAGCAGGATGCCGGCAGCGGCATGGTTCCGGTTGAGCTGGTCCAGACCCATCCGGCCGAGGGAGGAGAGCAGGGGCTGCAGGGCGGCCCGGGGTTCGTCGCTGCCGCTGAAATATTCGTCGTAGCCATGGCTGGGCCTGTATTGCGTGAACATCGGGATCTCTCTTGCCGGGCACCGCTGCGGGGATCCTGCTGCGCGCCCGGGGGTCCACCGGGTGGCCTTTGATACGGAAATGTCCCTGGCTTTGCCCTGATTCAGTAGCAGCAGACACCCGTGCAGTCGTTGACCTGGTGTCCGTTCCGGCTGTTCGTACTGCAGATCTGCGCCTGAATGGCTGCGCAGCGGTACGTGTCCCTTTCATGTCATCCCCGGAGCATCCCCCGGAGGGCCCTCCGCAGCCTCTCTCAAGCCCGTTGCCGCCGCCTCCGCCTCCCCTCCCTGCGGCCGTCCGCGTGACCGAGGTGCTGAAGCTGGTGGAGGTGGGCAGCGTGATCAATGAGATCAGCCCCTCTCCCTCGCGGAATATGCGTCGTGATCAACGCCGTTCCGTGCAGTCCTGCCGTCCGGTGACGATGGTGCTGCTGGACGAGGCACAGCGGCCGATGACCCCCTGGTTCATGGCTGACATTCTTGACATCGGTGCCGGCGGCATGTCCCTGATGATCAGCGACCAGCACCCGTTCCAGGTGGGTCAGCTGCTCATTCTGGATGTGCGCACCCATCCCACCTTCGGCCGGGATTACCTGCAGGCGGAACTGCGCTGGTTCGTGAAGAGCCGGATGTTCTCCACCTGCGGGGTGGCCTTCTCGGTGCCCCTCGGCAGCCCCCCCGAGCTGGAGCTGGAGCGTCGCACCCGCCGGCGGGATTTGCCGGAGCAGGATTCCTGGGATGCGGTCTGGAACGACCGACGTCCTTTCCAGTGAAAGGAGGGGTTGCAGGAATCAGAGCAGGAAATAGCGCTGGGCCATCGGAAGCACCTCGGCTGGTTCGCAGGTGAGCAGCTCGCCGTCGGCGAACACCTCGTAGGTCTGGGGATCCACCTCCACCTTCGGCAGGGCCTGGTTATTGCGCATCTGGGCCTTGCCGATGCCGCGGGTCTGCACTACCGGCACGCAGCTGCGGCGCAGCCCCAGGCTGCGGGGCAGGTCGGCGTCGAGGGCTGCCTGGCTCACGAAGGTGAGGCAGCTGGGGGCCAGGGCGGCGCCGAAGGCCGCGAACATCGGCCGGCCATGCACCGGCCCAGGGGTGGGGATCGAGGCATTGGCATCGCCCATCTGGGCCCACACGATCGATCCGCCCTTGAGCACCAGTTCGGGTTTGACGCCGAAGAAGCCCGGTTTCCACAGCACCAGATCCGCCAGCTTGCCCACCTCTACCGAGCCCACCTGGCTGTCGACGCCATGGGCGATCGCCGGGTTGATCGTCACCTTGGCGATGTAGCGCTTCAGGCGGGTGTTGTCGTTGCGGCTGGAGTCCTCCGCCAGGGCACCCCGCTGCACCTTCATCTTGTGGGCGGTCTGGAAGGTGCGGAGGATCACTTCGCCCACCCGGCCCATGGCCTGGGAGTCGCTGGCGATGATCGAGAAGGCGCCGATGTCGTGCAGGATGTCCTCGGCGGCGATCGTCTCGCGGCGGATGCGCGATTCGGCGAAGGCCACGTCTTCGGGGATGCGCGGATCGAGGTGGTGGCACACCATCAGCATGTCGAGGTGCTCCTCGAGCGTGTTGCGGGTGTAGGGCCGGGTGGGGTTGGTGCTGCTGGGCAGCACGTTGGCCTCGCCGCAGATCTTGATGATGTCCGGCGCGTGGCCGCCGCCGGCCCCCTCGGTGTGGAAGGTGTGGATCGTGCGGCCGCCGATGGCCCGGATCGTGTCTTCCACGAAGCCGGCCTCGTTGAGGGTGTCGGTGTGGATGCACACCTGCACATCGAAGCGATCGGCCACTGTCAGGCAGCAGTCGATGGCGGCGGGGGTGGTGCCCCAGTCCTCGTGGAGCTTGAGGCCGCAGGCGCCGGCCCGGATTTGCTCCTCCAGGGCCTCGGGCGTGCTGGCGTTGCCCTTGCCGAAGAAGCCCAGATTGATCGGCAGCCCTTCGGCGGCCTGGAGCATGCGGGCGAGGTGGAAGGCGCCGGGGGTGCAGGTGGTGGCGTTGGTGCCGGTGGCCGGGCCGGTGCCGCCGCCCAGCAGCGTCGTCACCCCACTGGCCAGGGCCGTTTCCACCTGCTGGGGGCAGATGAAGTGGATGTGGGTGTCGATGGCGCCGGCGGTCACGATGTGGCCCTCGCCGGCGATCGCTTCAGTGCCCGGACCCACCACGATCGTCACCCCGGCCTGGGTATCGGGGTTACCCGCCTTGCCGATCGCCACGATCCGGCCGTCCCGCAGACCGATGTCGGCCTTGACGATCCCCCACCAGTCGAGAATCAGGGCGTTGGTGATCACCGTGTCCACGGCTCCCGCCGCCCGGGTGGTCTGGGCCTGGCCCATGCCATCGCGGATCACCTTGCCGCCGCCGAACTTCACCTCGTCGCCGTAGGTGGTGAAGTCCTTCTCCACCTCCAGGATCAGTTCGGTGTCGGCCAGCCGCAGTCGGTCACCGGTGGTGGGGCCGTAGGTCTCGGCGTAGGCGCGGCGGGAGATCCGGTAGGGCATCGCGGGCTCGGAACGGGGCTGGTGGCGAAGGGAGGGTGGGTCAGTCCAGGGGACCGTTCACGAGGCCGTTGAAGCCGAACACCCGGCGTTCCCCGGCGTAGGGCACCAGCTGCACCTCGCGGCTGTCGCCGGGCTCAAACCGGATCGCGGTGCCGGCCGGGATGTCGAGGCGAAGCCCGTGGGCGGCCTCGCGGTCAAACTGCAGGGCGCCGTTGGCTTCATGGAAGTGATAGTGGGACCCCACCTGCACAGGGCGATCGCCGCTGTTGGCCACGGTCAGCACGGTCACGGGACGCCCCGCATTCAGTTCGAGCTCACCGGGCTCCGGCAGCAGTTCGCCGGGAATCAGGGGGGGCATCGGGGTGGGGGCGGAGGGCCGTCTGTCCGTTCTATCGGATTCAGCGGATTGGATCTATCGGATCGGATCGTGCAGGGTCACGAGTTTGGTGCCGTCCGGGAAGACGGCCTCGATCTGCACCTCCTGCACCAGCTCCGGAATGCCCTCCATCACCTGCTCGCGGCTCAGCCAGGTGGTGCCTTCCCGCATCAGTTCGGCCACGCTCTTGCCATCGCGGGCCCCTTCCAGCACCTGGAAACTCAGCCAGGCCACCGCTTCCGGGTGGTTGAGCCGCAGGCCGCGGTTGAGGCGTCGTTCGGCCAGCAGCGCTGCGGTCACGATCAGCAGCTTGTCCTTTTCCTGGGGGCTCAGATGCATGGTCGCTTGCGCCTTCTGCCTGTCTTAGCCCGAACTGGGGTCGACTTCCACGGTTACGTTCGTGCCTGTACGCGGGCGAGGGGAATGGGCGCATTGGCACCACGGCTGGCCATCGTGGGCGCGCTGTGGCTGGCGGCGGCCCCGGCTCCTGCCGCCCCCTCCCCTTCGCCTTCCCCCTCGCCCCCGCCTCCACCTCCGCCCCCACTCCCGCCCGTTGAGCTGCCCCTGCTGCAGCGGGCCCTGACCAAGGCGACGGCGGACCAGCTTGCCGAGGCTGCCCTGTTCGTGGACACGGTGCTGGC
>Ga0164293_10001874_pt1 | contig 17760 bp, 16 predicted proteins | sample GEODES118metaG_FD_111487 | JGI IMG/M metagenome (GOLD analysis project Ga0164293, IMG submission 111487) | Eutrophic lake water microbial communities from Lake Mendota, Wisconsin, USA - GEODES118 metaG | ecosystem: Environmental > Aquatic > Freshwater > Lake | place: USA: Lake Mendota...
CCAATGAATCTGACTAGTGATCCTCCTGCTGCTCCTAGTGCGCTAGCCAGTGCAGGACCAAATGCAGATCCGAGCAAGTTTGCCGCCAGATTGGATAAAAACCCTCCTTTGCCTGTTGCATCTTTTCCGGTTGCTTTTGATACAACATTTTTTATTGCGGAGTCTTTGGTTCCTTCAAGTTCACTTTCCCGCGCCCGCAGTTCAGCCGCGTCGCTTTCGGGAATCATCTTGTTTTCTATCATGGAACGTATACGGAAAACTTCTTTGTATATTTGACCGAGAGTGGAATTGATGCCCCTTAATGCTGAATCATTCCCAATTGAGCCGCCCGTAGAAGACACCCCCGCCATTCTTTCTCCTCTTCCCAAGTCTCCTCCGCGCAGCCCCCCTCTTCCCGTTCTTTCTGATATTTTCTCTCCTAGTTGCCCGCTATATTTTTCTAGTTCTTCCGATGCAATTCTTCGTTGCTGTACGAATTGCCCCAAAAACCCACCAACCACAGGAATTTGTGACACTATTTTTTCTGGTAGTGTTTTTTTGAAATCTTGTACTTTTTCTTTCACATACTCTGCAAAAGATGTGCGTTTCTTTAATTGCACTTCTATGGGAGCAATGATTCGGTCTAGTTCACCTGCTATTGCAGATTGGTTTCCGCGAGTCCGTTGAGCAATTTTTCTGATGAATATGAGTTTTTGATATATCTGCTTTGCATCTGCTGTTGATGCTTTCATTGACTCTTCAGACAAACTCGCTGCTTCTTGCAGCAACTCATATGCCGCCGCGCCTGCGGGGTTCGTGACATCGAACTGATCGCGGTTTTCTCGTATGTAAGCGTTTATTCGCGCTCTGACCCCCGAAGTTTCTCCTATTACTAGTTGCTCTAGTTCACCCGTGCCAAATCCCATAGCAGCACGTTGTGCTCTAATAGCCTCAAGTAGTCCGATCATATCAGATGGAGTATTTTGGGTTGACTGAACAGATGGTTTTGCGTACCCCACTTTCATTTCAGGAGATAGGGGCAAAAACCTTCCGCCCTTTCTTCCCTGACGAGCAGCATACATCTGTCGTAGTTCTTTTTGTGTGACGCTTTTCTTTGCCATGATTCAGCCTCGCATCATGCTTAAAATGGTCACAGTTGTTTTTTGTTTAGTGCTTGATCTTTTTGTTTTTTCAAATGTGAGATAAGCATCTGTATGTATACCTCTCGCTCCCACGGCATCATTTGTTCAATTTCTAGGAGTGAGTACCCATGATGTTGCATCAGATTGAAATTCGTTTGATAAAAAGCCCCCAAGTCAGTGTGACACAGGGCTACTGAAAAAAATCAGAAACGTTTTTGAGTTCGATCCTCACCTTCTGATTGCATTCAGGACAAGTGTATGCGAATTCGTACCGTAACTCGGGAACGCTTTGTATGAATTCAAGTATCTTGGCAAACTGATCTGGTAGTAAATTGTCTATGAAGTCAGACAATTCCTTTGGATTTATGTCTTTTGCTTGGTGTATCTGATCATTCAGTATCACGGACTCAATGCACTTCTTGGAAAGATCAAACGCAATTTCCACTTCTGATTTGTCGTGATCCACATCATGTATGGTTGGATATTTCATGACAATCGACAGTTCTGGTGTGATAGCGATGGTCGGATCTATTTTTGGCTTGTCTTGCTCGCTTATTGTTATCTGATCTAGTTTGAGTTTGATTGAGGACTCTTTTCCGCAGTGATTGCACACAGCCTGCGGCTTTACTTCCTCTCCAACAGACTTGCATCGTATTTGTAGGAATGCGTATTCTGCATCTGCTGCACAGATTTTCTTTGTGTCGATGGTGTTTGATGTGCAAGCAAGAATCACATTACGCATGGCATCATTTATTTGATTGATGCTTTTGGACTGCACTGCAAGCAGTAAAACCTTTTCTTCTTTCACAACAAAGGGTCTGTATTTTGTTGTTATTCCAGATACGGGCAGCGTCATAGTATATGTGGGAAGCGAGGCATTAGCCAGGTTCAAATTAGTCATCGTGAAGTCCTTTAACTGTTTTTACTGAATTTTCGGAAATAGTTGGAAAATGTCTGATGGCTTTGTGCCACTATTGTTTGTGTATCCAATGTATTCCGAACTGTACTTTCTGAAGTTTAAAACCACTTCTTGTCGCAGAAAGTCATTGTCTTTGTCGTATGACAATTGCAGATCGCCTATAGACTTGGGGTATACCTCTTCAACAATAAATCTGTGGGTGGGCTTGTCTGATCTCGTCAGTATGTCTATCCTCATATCACAAACGTAATCATTGTAGTACTGAAATTTGTAGTCGTCTCTTCGGCACACAAGGTTGAACCAGTCTTCGAAGAATTTTCTCTCTCGCATATCAGCAGACAGCAACACGGATAGAGTCATTTCTCCTGCATAGATTGCTTCATACGGCATATTTCTTGCTGGACCGTAGAATCTGTACGGAACGGTAGAGAACGATCTTCCTGGAACAGTGACGGAATCACATCTTACGGTCATGTTTCGCAATTGATCGTAGTTTCCAGTGTTGAATATTTGGGGAACACCAAACAAAACCTCATATCGGTTGCTGAAAGCAACGCTTGATCGGTTTATTGCTTCAAATATCTGTCCGATTCCAGCGGAGACATCTGCCATTACGTTTTTCCTTGTACGATTTTTTTCCGTGTGTGTATGTACACGATTTCTGGTTTTGCTTCTCTGAATCTTCCTACGCTATGGTTTACCATTTCTTCCCACATATCAAAAGGAACAACAACGGGTCTGCGTTTCATTCCTTTCCACAGATAACTTCTGTAGCAGGGTTTGAAAAATCTGAATTTCTTTCTTGCTGCTAGTCTATCGTAATCAATCAGTAGACGCGATCTCCACTCTTGACTCCCTTTTATTGTCGGTAAGTCTCGCATTACAGAATCAAACAGGTATTTTCTAAAGTCGTCCCCCAAAAAATGTAGATTTACCCCTTCGAAGCCACCACGGTACACATTAGTTACGAGTACTAGAGGAAACGAATCGTAATATGTATTTCTTGAAATATGGGATTTGCTCACGGGCTTGTATTTGAAAAATATGAGTTGACCTTGAAAAAGACGGGTGGGAACAGATAGTTTCTGATCTTGCTGCACCATCTGGAGAAACCTGATGTACAACTGATCCGTTGCCCCTAGAGCAGTGGTTGTTTCTTCTATCAGAGCGAGTAGTTCTGTTTTTGGATCAGACGGTTTCATTTTGGTTTTCCGAACAAATCGTCCTCTGTTAGTATTTTGAACTGCCACCCTCTTGTTTCCGATACTCGTTTTGCTGCTTCCCATTTAGCCTGATTGGTGATCCAGGTTTTAACCTCTGTGATGTATCCTTTGGAAATCCTAGATTTCTTTTCTGGTTCGCGGCACTGTTTTTTTGGTTTTATTTCAACCAACCAAGTTTTTACTCCCTCTGGAGTCTTCAGTTCCACTAGAAAGTCTACAAAGTAACGGTGCTGCTTTTTGTCTATGGGACTCACATACGGTATTACCACTTCTTCGGAAGCCCATCGCAGAACATTTGTGCTGGTGTCACAGTATTTCATGAACTTTCGTTCCCACATACTTCTATAGATAATCTTTGTGGGATCTCCCATATATTTGGTGGGATTGGTGGGGGAAAAAAATCCTTTGTACGCCATACTAAATATGTAGTCGCAAATCAGAGGAATTCCATGTCTGCCATTCCAAATCCATTCCCATTGTTTACTACAGATGGTAAGCCTTTTGTCGCCACCAATCGGTATGGCACGGGTAGGTACAGCGAGCAATTCTACAACGATCAAATAGCCGATCCCGTACTCAAAAGTCTTGATGGAACTCCTGCCAAGCGCAGGGGATCGCGCACCCGACCGTCTGTTATGCGCTATCCATACGATCTTGGAAATGCACAGGTGCCCCATGCAATGCAGTTCAAGATATTTTGGAGGTGGGAGAACAAGGATGTGGTTCAGAGTCTGAACTCTCAAAAAGCCGAAAGTGTAAAAATGATCGGCAATCTCAACACCCTTTCTAGTTTGGTTGAAGGCGGAAATCTTACACCTGATATGTTGCTGAAAAGCCCTTTGTCCAACGAGCAAGTTTCCGCGTATTCCGACATAATAGATGATCCGAATTATCTAAAGGTGGTTGATCCTAATGCCAACGATAACATGGCAACCCTGTTGCAGAACAATCCAGGTAAGGCTAAATCAGTTTTAGAAGAAACTGTTCGATCCGAACAAATGCGAATAACAAGCATAGAGAACGAGTTGAGTAACGGTGCAGGTAGAGTTGGATTAGACGAAAATGAGCGTTTGCAAATTCAAGACCGAACAAGCACCTCTATTTCCAATCTTGATATTGGACAGGCTGCTTTGGTTGGTGGAGGGGTCGGTTTGCTTGCAGGCGGCGCAGTTGGCGCGCCAGTTCCTGGTGCTGCAATAACAGGAACGGGAGTAGCAGGAACAGTGGGTGTTGCAAAAGCCGCAACGAGAGAGCCTGTGTATGACCAAATGGTTTCAATTTATCTTCCGTTTTGCACCAAAGTGAACAACGAAGATTCCTTTTTGTATGAAGATCCATCGCAAGCGATTATTGGTGGTGTGGTTGATTTTCTTGGAAGACCTGTGGACACCGCTGCTCAGGGACTTCAAGCACTTGTTCAGGGATCGCTTGACAAGATTTTGCCTGGTAGTGTTGGAGTGGGAACAGGAAAAGTCATAAACCCAAGACTGGAAAAACTGTTTAAACAAAAGGATTTTCGAAACTTCTCTTTTTCTTGGGAATTTTATCCAAGAACACAGCAAGAGGTTCAAGAAATCAAAGATATTATCGAAACTTTTCGATACCACTCCCATCCCGCGAGAATGGAAGAAGTTGCTGGCGATGCGGAATCAGATGTTCTTGTTGTGTTGAGGGTTCCTGCCGAGTTTGAGATTAGGTTTCTTTCAACCAATCCAGATCGCGGTCAAGCGGGTTTTGTCGAAAACGAATACTTGCCAAAGATCGCTAGATGTGCGCTGGTATCGGTGGCAGTTGATTACACTCCAAATTCTGTTTTCAGCACATTTGTCGATAATTCTCCCACAGCAATCACGCTTACGCTTAACTTCAGCGAAATGGGAATTCTTACACGCGATGCTGTTGAGAGAGGTTTCTGATGGCATATTTTTCCAAATTTCCTGTACTACAGTATCCTGTCCGAGACGGAAACACATTTCGTTACGCTTTGGTGACAAACATATTGCGTAGAGTGGTTCTCAGTGATGATGTAAAGGGAGCCGATGGTGCTTTTTTAGAATACAAGATAAAAGATGGAGAAAGACCAGAGCATATTGCTGAACGAGTATACGGTGACGCGGAGTACCACTGGCTTGTTTTGTTGACCAACAACATTATTGATCCGTATCACGATTGGTGTAAAACAGGACAAGCCCTAGAGCAGTACATACAGCAAAAATATCCTGGTTACACCATTTACATATCGAATACAAACGGAACACTGTTTTACTCTAGCCTTGTCGGGCGTGGTAGCACACTAGCACAAGGTGGGTTAAACACGCAAATTTTAGAATACAATCCACAATACTCTAAATTGGTTGTTCGTGGTGGAGACTTCAGCGAAGGAACTGCCACTATTGGTGTTTCTGGAGGTGTGTCCCTTTCTGTCAGCATCAAGCGAGTAGAACCGACTGCACAAGCACTCCATCATTTTGAAATAGAACACACTAGCGGAATATGTGGCGCAAACGAACTGTTTCAGCCTGATCCAATGAGTCAGAGAACTGCTAGTTTTTCTGTTGTTGGTGGGATGGTTGGAATCACTCAAGACGAATATCCTTCCTCTAGTTCGGGAATCAACTATGCTGGATCTGGAATCGTAGAGTTTTGGGAAACGTATATTGGAACGTATATGGGAGTTTCTGGCTCTAAAAACAGTACATACGCTGTTTCCAATTACAGTTATGAAAACGCGGTGAATGAAAGCAAAAGAACCATTAAAGTGCTACATCCCCGTTTCAAACGACAAGCAATTGCGGAACTAGAGTCTCTATTGAGGGTTTGATATGTCAGACATTCAGGGACACGGTTCAAATTTAGCAGCCGGAAACTACAAACTAGAAAAGTTTGTGGTGTATTCTTTGATCGGAAACAAAACCGCCGGTCTTAAAAACTTGTTTCAACGTATAGAGGTATATGAAGATTTGTTTTCTCCGTATGTTTCTGCGAAACTGTATATGGAAGACGGAGTAAACTTGCCTGAAAGTTTTCCGTTTGTGGGTCACGAAAAAGTGGAATTGTCTTTTAAGACAGATGTGAATGCATTTTCTCCTGTTGAGTTGGTGTTTCGTGTGTATAAGTTGGATGCACACAAGATATTGCCAAACGGCAAAGTTCAGCAGTATGTTTTGCATCTAATGAGTGAAGCGGGATTCTTTGATTACTCGCAGTATTGCGGGTATGCCATGAGCGGTCCCGTTTCGGAGATGGTACACGGAATCTTTCGTAAACACTTTCCTGAAAATGTATGGAAAAACCGTTTGTTTGTTCAACCAACAAAAGACAGGTATTCCTTTGTTGTTTCTAGGGCGTTCACGCCTCTCAAAGCCATTAGTTGGTTGTCTACAAAAGCACACAGTGAATCTGGAGATGACTATAGCCCATTCATGTTCTATGAAAGTTTAGACGGACATCGCTTTAGAAGTCTTGGCAGCATATTGGAACTTGCGTCTGCAAACATTCCAACCTATGTGTATACAGTTGCAAACATTGGAGTTCTCGGTGGAGAGCGATCTAGCGTGGGTGGGTCTGGAGTGTTGCCTAGAAGGTATGAAAAGATACAAAAACTAGAAGAGTTGAGTCGCTTTGATGCAGTTTCGAACATAATGAACGGAATGGTGTCGTCTCGGCTCGCGGTTCACGACCTTTTGCGTAAACAGGTACGGGTAACCGATCTTTTTGAGCCAAACTTGTTTCCAAAAATAAAGAAACTAGGCACAGAGCCACACTTCAGGCAAAACGATCCCGAATCGTCGCGGTTGTTTAGTCAAGGAGCAGCGTATTACTATCAACCGTCTACGGGGTACACCGTTTACTCTTCAAACAATCAGATAGCAGACAACTTCAATATAGAGTCCTTGTATTTACGCAGAAAATATCACATCAATTCTTTCCTTGCTCAAAAAATTGCGGTAGAGATATTTGGCGATAGTAGCAGGAGAGTGGGTGATACGGTGCGTGTTCGTGTTCCAAAGCCTCAAGCAGATGTCACGGCAAAGGATGATGTTGAAGATAAGAATTTGAGTGGAGATTATCTTGTCACCGCAATAAGACACACTCTTGCTACAGCATATAGTTGCAAGATGGAACTATCTAAAAATTGTATGGGGGTATAATGACCGAATTTGCTGGACTTGGTGGATTTGTGTGGTGGCACGGTGTCGTGGAAGACACCGCCGATCCGCTGTACCTCGGACGGTGCAGAGTTCGTGTGTTTGGATTTCATTCTGAAGACAAAACTGAACTACCAACATCTGCTCTTCCGTGGGCGTATCCCATGCAGCCCATTACTAGTGCTGCTGTTTCGGGAATCGGTCAGTCTCCCACAGGACTGCTTGTGGGTTCTCATGTGTTCGGATTCTTCAGGGACGGGGACGAAGCGCAAGACCCTGTGATGATTGGCTCGTTTGGCGGTATTCCGCTTGAACGAGCCGACACAAGCAAAGGCTTTGCTGATCCAAGTGGGCGGTATCCCGCAAAGCCTTCTGATGTAGAAGCAAAGCAGTTTCCAATTGGAGTTTCAGTTATTGGAGAGCAGGACACCAATCGCCTTGCCCGAAACGATGATGAAGAAAAGATGAAGGGTACGGTGGCTGCGTACAGGGCTTCCACCGTTCAGGTGGACATTCCAAGCACACCAGACATTTCTGGTGGAGGCAAGTGGAGCGAGCCACAGACACCCTATGCGGCAGAGTACCCAAAAAACCATGTGAAGTATACCGAGAGTGGACACATTGAAGAATGGGATGATACACCTGGCGCAGAGCGAATTCACCAGTTCCACGAGTCAGGAACATTCACCGAAATCGGCAGCGGTTGGCAGAACAATCCAGACGGAACCCGTGTGCAGCGAATCGTAGGTGATGACTACGAGATCGTTCACGGTGACAAAAAGGTTTACATCAAGGGTCAGCAGGGACTGAATCTTGTGATTGACGGCGCAATCAACCTTACAATTAATGGTGGCGGAAATATTCAGATCAACGGCGACACAAAAATACTGACAAAGAACAATGTTGACTTGCAGATTGAGGGAACTCTCAAGGCTTCAGGCAAGACCATTGAGTTCTATGCGGATGGAGATATTGGATTCTCTGGTAGAAGCATTTCTTTCATCACCGATAGCAATGTGATGGTCATGCAGCAAGGCAAGCGCATAGAGGTGAACTCTGGCGAGCCTGTGCTGAAGCCCAAGCGGGTGGATGTGAAGGGTGGTGGATCGTGACCTATCGCGGAACGCATCGCAAATATAAGACAGGCTCCTCACAATACGAGGTGTATTCGTATGGAGATATTGTTGTACGCAACGGCGTATCGTATGTGTGCAATGTAGAAAGCACAAGCGGATACATTCCAGAAGACTCTGGCTCGGGATTTGTGGTTCTTGGTGGAGGCACAGGAGGTAGTGGCGGCGGCACAGTCAATTTTGCATTCAGCCCAACACCCCCTGCATCGCCTAGTGCAGGAGATCAATGGTTTGACAGCAACAGCGGTATACTGTATGTGTATGTGGTAGACAGCAACAGCGGACAATGGATTCAGCCTAATGCGGGTTCTCCTTCTGTTGATGGGGGAACCTACACATGAGCATCAATTTTCCTGGTTCACCAAGCAGCGGACAGATTTATGAGTTCAATGGGTTGCAGTGGGAGTGGACTGGAACTGCGTGGCGGTCTTTGGGGTTTTCTCCTGTTGTGTATGTCGCGGGAGCAACTGGCGCAACAGGACCGCAAGGAGCCACTGGACCGCAAGGCAGCACTGGTCCGCAAGGTGCTACGGGTGCAGCCTCTACCGTGCCAGGACCAACGGGAGCGACAGGTGCAGCAGGAGCCACTGGACCGCAGGGTAACACAGGAGCAACAGGATCAGCAGGGGCAACAGGACCACAGGGAGCCACTGGAAACGATGGTGCAGCAGGAGCCACTGGACCAGCAGGAGCAACGGGGGCAACAGGATCAGCAGGGGCAACAGGACCACAGGGAGCCACTGGAAACAATGGTGCAGCAGGAGCCACTGGACCACGAGGCAACACGGGAGCCACTGGTCCAACGGAAGAGAGCATAGGATTCTTTATAGACACCACTCCTGATGATGTGTCTACAGGATCAAAAGGGTTCCGCCGAATTGCATATGATGCACAGGTTCTTGAGTGGGCTGTTTTCGGTGGGCAGACTGGAAGCATCAGCGTTGACCTGAAAAAGAGCAGTTACTCCGACTACTCCACCTTTACTAGTTTTGTCGGTGGAGACTATCCGAACCTGACATCTCAAACAAAGAATCAGAACACTGGAGTGACTGCGTGGGGCGGAATCTCGGCTGGAGACTTGGTTGAATATGTCATAGATACCAATACGGGAATACAGAAAGTCGGAGTGTTCGTCAAGATACGGAGAATCACATGAAAGTAGCAGTAGATCACCATTTCACAGGCGCAACACTTGGTTTTACTGGCGGTCTTCCTGCCGTTGGTTCAACTGCGGGTGGCTACGACTCCAGCAAGACCCTGCTTTCCTCGCTTCTTCGCCAAGCCACAGGATCAAACCCCGAGGACAAGTACATCTCTCCCGATCCAGCAGCCATCGTAAACATTCCCGAAGTGTTTGTTGGCGCACAGTATATGCCCCATGTTTACAAGTGGTCGGACAACATCTATTGGATTTTTGCAGTAACCAATGCAACTGCTGCCACAACAAGAACCATAACACTCACGGAGTTTAACTCAAGCACATTTACCTTGACCTACAAGGGGTACATTACTCTATCGGGAACCACGGTCGCAGGAAACAAAACTGTTCGTTCGCTTCGTGGGATCGTGTATAAGCATACATCGGGAACAGTTTCCACAAGTGGCTCTTCCACCACCATCACAGGGTCAAGCACACAGTTCACCACAGACCGCATTGCAGTTGGAGCAAGAATTGGGTTTGGAACCACAGACCCAACCGCAGTCACCACATGGTATGAGATTAGTGCCATTGCAAGCGACACTTCGCTTACAATCAGCGCACCCGTAAATTTGAACGCAGGCACATCGTATGTCATTGAAGAAATTCGTCTTGCGGTTGCCTGCACAAATGCAACAGTTCTTAACGGCGGTGTGCATCTAATCAAGGGATTGAACCACGGTACATTCACAAGTGGTGGAACAACCATTACTGAAGCAACCACAACAGACAATATTCGTGCATCGTATCTGCTTACTGATGCGGTAGGAACTTTGGGAACTGCTACGGCAACGGTGACATACAGCACTACAAACATACTGTCTTTGAGTAATCACGGACTCAATGTTGGTGATTCAGTTCAGTTCACTACTACAACCACCCTACCAACAGGATTGGCTGCGGGAACCACTTACTATGTTATTGCCACAAATCTTGGAGCCAATCAGTTTTCTGTTTCCACATCTTTCAATGGCTCCATAACATCTATTACTGCTGCGGGTTCGGGAACACACACGGTTCACTCTGTCAGTAGTAAAATTGCAGCAACACTTGCGGTGGATGATGACGGTCGTAGTGCCACAAGCCACGATTTATACCTTGTGAATGCCGCAAACTGCCAAGTAGTCAAATACAACATACGAGCAGCATTGACTGTTGGCGCACTTACAGGTGGTCCTGCAAGCGGAACAAGCGTGAGCGCATTCGTCCACAAAACAGGAACAGTTGCGATTACAGGAACCATTTCACAGGTCAACAGCGGAAGAATCTTCACCGTGAATCACGGTTCTGCATCTGGTATCAAGAGTCTGTATTTTGTTACCACAACCAGAGTTTACCGATGCCCTGTGTCCAGTCTTACAAACGGTGGCACATCGTGGCTCACAGATTCCATGTTGGAAGTTGCTCCTGGCGGTTCTACAACTTACACCACACTAAACTCAATGTCTCAAGTAGACTACTCTTCTACTGTTGATCGTCTATTCATAACAAACACAAGCGGAAGATTGGGAACTTATGTGACTCCGTATGTCACAGCAGGAGAGCAGTTTGAGAAGTATATTGGAGCAAACCTTAGCCGATTGAAACTTACTACTACCCAATCAGGTGCAAGCGATGGTCTGTTTCCTCAAGCATCTTTAACTATTTGGACAGAAGACGGATGGATGTTTGCGATTCCAAACTCAACATCATCAGGACAAAACTGGCTGTATGTGTTTCCGTTCGGAGCAGATGCGTATTACGAATCCACAAGCAGACAAGCAGTAATCACTCCTAAACTTGCAACCACGAACGCAAGCAAACTCTACCATGTGTATGTTGACCATATGGAATACGCAGGAGACTACGGACTCGGATTTCCTGTTGAGTCCTACAAGAAGTGGTATCGCACAAGTGGCATAGACGATAATAGTGGTGCATGGACAGAAATTGCTACAGCAGCGGATTTGGAAGCCGCTGCCGTATCTGATTACATTCAGTTCAAGATTGCGTTTGATATCATGGGCGAAATCTGCGTTCCAACCCGCATCTACTCTATTGTTTGTTTGTATGAAGATTCCTCGCAGGATTCGCGCTATCAACCATCTCTTGCAAAGTCTTCTGCCGCAAACAGGCAGTTTGTTTGGAAACAGGTTTCCTCCTGGGGCGGAAATATTCCCGACTTGAGATTCCGACTGTACAACACAGCCACAAATTTCCTTGTGCTAGACGATACTGTTACGGGTTCAAACTACGGAACTTGGGAGTATTCACCAGGTGGAACTGCTTGGAGTGGTTGGAGTTCTGGTGCAGACACCGTTGGTAACTACATTCGCTACACAGCAGATGAACTGCCAAACAACATCACGGTCCGCGCACTGCTAACACAGGCATAAAATGGTAGACGACATCGTTTTCTATGGCGCGTATTTTTTTCTTGAACTGCCTACCTACAGTTCAGGAACTATTGCTCGGATAGAGGCGCAGAGCGAGTACTTTGAGATCAGGATTCCGAACAAGGAAGCCGTAAGCATTTTTTGAGGAGAACTCATGCCAGGATCTGGAGTGTGTAGAGCCAACGTAGATACCGCAGGGGGAACCATACTAGTGGGGAACCCCTTCTTTTTCGTTGACGGATTTCCTGTGGCTGTACAGGGTAATCCCGTACAAGATCACGGCATCAACGAACATGATAACGCAGTTATGCAGCAGGGCAACTCTAATTTTATCGTTGGTGGATTGCCCATATGTACAACAGCAAGCAGAGCAAGTTGCGGGCATCGCCCAACAGGTTCAGGTACTTTTTTTGTAGGGTAATATATGAGTACAAATAATCCGTGTCCGTGTCCAGAAACAGTTAGTGATTGCGACAAGAGCATTTTGTCTTTCGGACTGACTTCCGAAATGTTCAACAATCCAAACGCTGCTGCCGTATCTGCTGTTCGTCAACTCGGTGGAGCAAACGGGGCGCGCATTCAGGGATTGATTGAAGCAGCCAATTCGGGTGGAGTCGGAAATGCGATTCCTGTTATTTCAAGAATTCAGCAACTGCTCACTAGCCAAGAAGCCATTATTACTGCCTTTGAGAATGAAACCAAGAAGTTTACTACGGTTCAGGGTCTATTGAGCATAGTGAGCAATCTTAGTTTGTACGCAAACCTTACGTGTGCATTAGGGATACCAGGATTGGATATTGCTGCCGGATTAAATGTTGTTAACGGAAACGGTCAGTCTTCTATACAGGCTGTTTTGGCAGCAAACGTGGATCTTGAAAGAGTGTTGAATTCTTTTGTTCCTGGAACAGGCACGGCATTAGCGCAGTCTATTCAAGACTTTCAGGGAATATTGGGTTCCATTGCCGACACCATAGAAGCAGTAAGTGGAGCACTTGATGGGCTAATGAATGAAGCCGCTGCTGTTTTGGCAGAAGCAACCGCTTTTGTTCAAAAATATACAGATATTAGTTCGTTGGCTAACCTTGTGAATCTGGCGAACACGGATCCGTGTTTTAAATTGGGGTCGATCATCAATGGAAATTTGATCAGTCCAGATTTTCTTAATGCTATACGTGGAGTGGTTCCGCCACAAGGTTTCCCGCCAGGCACACCAAACCCTTGTGCTGGTACTGGATTTGGATCAGTTGGGGGATTCCGATGACACATTCTTCTGACGGTTTTTCTGCGTTTCGTGAAACCGCACAATTAGTGGGGGAAGTGTTTGGTGTTCTTCTCACTGGTGTCTTTATTGGAGCGTGGGGAGCAATCAAGAATAAAAAGGTAAGCATTTTGTGGAAACGAAAACAAGAACAGAGGCAGGTTGAGACACACAGCCAACTACACGAAATACTTACAGAGTTGCGAGTCACCGTTCGTGCGTGCCGATGCTTAATATTTCAATTTCATAACGGTGGATCTTTTGCAGACGGAACAAGCATTAAACGATTTTCTGTTACACACGAATCGTGTTCTGTTCTGTCGCAAACCATGATTCTTGAGTCTCAAGATGTGCTAGTGTCCAGATACTCAAGTCTCATGGAAACACTAGAGACACAATCTGGAAAAATTATTGCAGTGAATGCTTTGCCGGTGTCTGCATTTCGTTCTTCGCTTGAGATAAATAGCGTGGAGTACTTCAGTATTGTTCCCTTGCGGTGTTCTGATGGGATCAGCCCGCTTGGATTTTTGATGTGTCATTGGTGCTCTTCTGACTCTTTAGATGAGATTGAATCCGAAGGAATAAATCAGGCTTCTATTGAGGGGATTATTGTGGATACTGCAAACAGAGTAAATTCGCATTTGATCTACAAAACAGGAAACCACTAATGGCATTACGAATTGCATCTACTAGCAATAAATCAGTTTTTTCTGACATAGATCCCAACTTTACTCGCAGTCCGAAAACTGGAGATTTGCTATTGGTACGCGACGATGCTGCCATTAGATTGTCTGTAAAGAATTTGCTGATGACTGCTTTTGGAGAGAGGCTTTTTCAGCCAACAATCGGAGGAAGTCTTCGACCCCTTTTGTTTGAACCCATTGATGCTATAACCACTATGGAGATTCGTGACAGAGTTCTTCAAACTATTTTCAATCACGAGCCAAGAATTCAAAATGTATTGGTTGATGTCACTGCTAATCCCGATGAAAACGGATATGTAGTTGGTGTGGAGTACTCTGTTCGTGCTATTGGAAAAACTGACCGCATAACGGTGGTACTAGAAAGGGTGCGCTGATGGCAAACACTAACAATTTCAATGTTGTTGGTCTTGATTTTGAGCAAGCAAAAGCGTCTCTTAAATCGTTTTTGCAGTCGCAAGAAACACTCAAAGACTACAATTTTGACGGGTCTGTTTTGAGTACTGTGCTTGATGTGCTTGCATACAACACTCACTATCAGTCTTTTTATGCCAACATGGTCGCAAACGAGATGTTTCTTGATAGTGCTGTTCTGCGTCCATCGGTGGTTTCTCATGCAAAAACTCTTGGTTATATTCCAACTTCTCGCCGTGCTGCAAAATCAATTCTAACGGTTTCTCTGAATGTGGCATCAGAAACCACCTATCTGTCGCGTGGTTCGGAATTTGTCGGAACTGATTCTGCCGGAACACAATACCGTTTTGTGCTTTTGGATACAAAATACGCGAACAGCGAAACACAGAAATTTGAAAATATTACTGTGTATGAAGGAACATTACGGCGTATGTCGTACATTTATGATCGCACAAAACGTATTGGATCGTATCTGCTGATACCCAACGATAAAATAGATACCAGCACTATCCGTGTTCGTGTAAAGGCTTCATCCACAGACAATACAGGAGTCGGTAATGTTTGGACCGAAGCCACATCATATATTGATTTAACTCCTACCTCAAAGGTCTACTTTTTGCAAGAGCGGGAGTCTGGTATGTACGAGTTGTTTTTTGGAGACGGATTTCTGGGATTGCAGCCCGAAACTGGAAGTCTCATCACTGTAGAGTATTTGGAAACGAATGGAGATGTTGCAAACGGAATAAGCACGTTCACCACATCAATCAGTGGAGCAGGTGCCATAACAGTAAACAGCATTTCTTCTGGCGGTGCTCTGGAAGAGAGTGTATCTAGCATCAAGTTTCTTGCTCCTCGCTACTATCAGTCTCAAGGAAGAGCAGTAACAGAGGACGATTATGCTGCGGTGGTTGTAAAAGAATATCCTACTGCTGACTCGGTTTATGTTTACGGTGGTGATCGACTGATGCCCCCACAGTACGGCAAGGTTTTTATTGCGGTAAAACCACGCTCTGGTACTGCACTAACAGTTTCAGAAAAATCTAACTTGGTTCGCGTTTTGCGTGAAAATCGCTCGGTTGTAACGGTTGTTCCAGAAGTGGTTGACGCTGATTACATTGATCTGGTGGTGGACTGTTTGGTTACATACGATCCAACACGAATCACGTATGGAGCAGGAACGCTGAAGGCTATTGTTGCGGCTTACATTTTTACCTATTCGTCCTCTATTCTTGAGAAGTTTGGATCAAACTTCTACCACTCCAAACTTGTGCAGGGGGTGAATAGTTTGAGCGAAGGCATACTGGGAAACGAAACAAGAGTAATGATGAGAAAAACCATAAACTTGGCAACTTTGCTTGCGAGCAAAGGGTTTTCCGTAGACTTCAAAAACCCACTGTACCACCCACACGATGGACACTCGTTTGTGGTGTCTTCGACTGAATTTTCCCATATAAACACCACAGGAACTTATGTTTCTGGTTGCGTGATTCGTGATGACGGATACGGAAATCTTGATATCGTCAGCAAAGACGAAAACACAGGAGTGGTGAATCTGGTCTATCCTAAAATTGGAAGGGTTGACTACAAAAAGGGAGTGGTCAGTGTAAACACTTTGTTTTCTCCAGAGACGACGAGTATATTCTTCACCATAACAGCAGAACCACAGAATCTGGATATCTTTGTGGAAGAAAACAAAATACTACGGGTCAGTCGTGGGTACTCTGATTCTATTCGGGTATCTGTTCAATCACAAACGAGTCGCACAGAAACACTGAAGGCGTAATATGAGTACTGTGAATAATATAGTTCTTGAAACCAGAACAGAAGAACTTGAACGGATACTGTCTCCTTTTATAGAGGAGCAGTTTCCAGATTTTATGAAAGCAGACTACAGAAAACTAGTGTTGTTCATAAAATCGTATTATGAGTGGTGTGAAAAGACTGGAAATCCTGGTTATGTGTTGAGCAATGTGAACTTCGCACAGGACACAGACAAGAGTCTGGAAGAATTCTATTCCCATTTCAGGGAAACATATTTGCGTGGTTTTGTTGATACATTTGCAACAGACTCTACTGGTAGAATGCCCAACAAAAACACTCTGTTGAAAAAAATACGAGAGTTTTACGGAGAAAAGGGCACGGAAAGTGCGTATCGTTTTTTGTTTCGTGTTCTATACGATTCGGATCTTGAAATCGCGTATCCTGGCGATGATATTCTCAAATTGTCGGATGGAAACTGGATTGAAGAAAAGTCCATCAAGACAAGCAGTTCAAATGGCTCTGCACTGTTTTCCTGTAAGAACGGACAACTGATACAGTACTCTGGAAATGCTGTGGTTGCGAGTGCGTTTGTGGACAACGTTATTCAGTACACCGTTAAATCCCTTACCGTAACAGAATTTTTCGTCACGAACATAAACGGAACATTTGATCCCGATCTTCCTATTGTTGCAGTAAAAGACGGAACCGAGTACACGGAAATTCCGTTTTCCGTGCTTGGCTCGGTTTTCATAGAACTTCCAGGTGAAAATTACCGCATTGGTGACACGGTTGGTGTGGTTGATGTGCAGAGCGGATACGGATTTTCTGCTCGGGTGGAACAGATTGGTTTGCGTGGCAGCATCAAAAAGTTGGCTATCACAAACTCTGGTATAAACTACGCCAATGATGTGGTTGTAACTGTTTTCAGCGACACTGGACAGCAGAGTGCTAGAGTGATTGCACTGCGAACAGTGGTCACCAATTACGCGGGCTATTTTTCCGGAAATCGCGGAAAGATATCAGCAAACAAATTCATACAGGACGGCAACTACTACCAACCGTTTTCGTATGCTCTGAAGCCAGAACTGGGAATTTCTCAATATTTTGACGTTCTACGCCAAATCATTCACCCTGCTGGCATGAAAATGTTTGGATCGGTTTTGCTGAAAGGCGAAATAGAGAACACCGTTTCGTCTTCTTCACAGGCAGTGTATTACGAAAAACCTGTGGTTGGACGATACACTCCTTATACTTTGAGAACTCATAACAATCTGAGATCAGGAATATTTCTGCCAGATCAGGTTCGAGGAGCCACCCTTCAGGTATGGTTGAGTGGGTACAACATTGAAGGAAATACAAGCAGTGGAGTAACTGCTGGATGGGCAATTCCGGCATTCAACCAAAGCGATCCAGTCATAGAAGAAGATTCGCGTGAATTTCCGTTGGATCGGCTGAACGGAAAGGTAGACCGAATACTAGGTGTTCGAAACTGGACAAGTCTAGTTCGCG
>Ga0164293_10001876_pt1 | contig 17757 bp, 26 predicted proteins | sample GEODES118metaG_FD_111487 | JGI IMG/M metagenome (GOLD analysis project Ga0164293, IMG submission 111487) | Eutrophic lake water microbial communities from Lake Mendota, Wisconsin, USA - GEODES118 metaG | ecosystem: Environmental > Aquatic > Freshwater > Lake | place: USA: Lake Mendota...
ATGAGTATCGTTATGTCATTACGACTGACGTTAAAGATGTTATTTTCCAAAGTGACCCATTCAAACACATTGAGAAACATATGGGTCAACGCCAACTGTTGATGTTCTCCTCTGAAAGCATTTTGTACAAAGATGAACCATGGGGTAACCAAAACTTGTTGGAAACTTATGGTCAATTCATCTATGATAGGTTCAAAGACAATCCTATTTACAATGTTGGTGTATTAGCTGGCCGTGGTGTAGCGATGCGTGATTTGTGCTTGAACATATTTTCATCTTCTCTCAACAAACCAATTCCAATTTGTGACCAGTCCACATTCAACTTTCTGATTTCACAAGAACCATATAAGTCAACTTGTCGATATACAAAATCAGAAGATGCATGGGCATGTCAACTTGGCACAACTGCCGACCCAAGTAAGGTCGACCAGTTTAGACCATTTTTGTTAGAACCATCTCCACATATGGAACTAGATAAAGTAGTAACATCACAGAATAAAGAGTATGTGATCGTTCACCAATATGATAGAGTGCCTGCATGGCGAAAGATTATTGAAGCAAAATATGGCTAAGATATTATATGTTGTTCACCGATATGCTCCGTATCCTGGTGGTTCTGAAAATTATGTGCGTGATATGGCCGAAGAAACATTCAGCCGAGGACATGATGTAACCGTACTTGCAGGTGAACACAAAGGTGATTTGAACGGAGTTAAAGTAACAAGTGACTTTCAGATTATGGGTTCAGAACTCTTTGATTTGATTGTTGTTCATGGTGGTGATGTTGGTGTACAAGATGTTGCACTGATGAACTCACAAAGAATTCCTTCACCAATGTTATTCATGTTGATTAAACCATCTGATAGCGCTGTGTATCAACATGCAATGAAACATGTTAAGTACATTGGATGTTCTACGAAAGAAGATTGGGACTCAACAGTCAAACACGGCCATCGTGATAAATCGGTTCGTGTATCACATGGCATTGATGCAAACATTTCTACTGGTGTAACTGGATTTCGTGAAAAACATGGAATCACAACACCATATATGTTCTTGTCATGCGGTGGATTCTGGCCTAACAAAGCATTTCACGAATTGATTACAACATTTAATGCTGTCGGCCGTGATGATATTACACTTGTACTGACTGGTTATGATAATCGTCACGATATTATGCCGCCAGATTCTGAAAATGTAAAAGTAATGATGATTGATGACCGCAACGATGTTATGTCTGCCATCAGAGATGCCGATCTTTACATCATGCACTCACACTCAGAAGGATTTGGATTGGTTCTTTTGGAATCAATGTTGAATAGAACAGCATGGGCATCACGCAGCATTGCAGGTGCCAAAGTATTGAAAGATTTCGGTTTCACCTATAATAATGATTCTGTTCTGCGTGAATATATGATTGATTTTAAAGGTGTGCCACAATCCAAACTTGATGATGCATATGAATATGTGATGAACGCCCATTTGATTAAAAACACAGTAAATGACATTTTGAAATTAATATGAAAATAACTTTTGGTATAACAACAGACTATTCTAATCAACAGCAAATCAACGAAGTAATATCCTCTATCAGGTCACTACAAATACCTGAATATGAAATTTTAATTATTGGTGGTGAGAAGAAAGAAGATATGGTTGATGTAACACATATCTATTTTGATGAGACTCAGCAACCTGGTTGGGTAACACGCAAGAAAAACACCATTGTACAATCAGCCAAGTATGACAACATCGTATTGATGCACGACTACTATGTGTTTGACAAAGATTGGTACAAGAACTTCTTGGAGTTTGGTGAAGAATGGCATATCTGTTCTAATAAACAACTACTCATCAATGACAAGAGACACTTCACTGATTGGGTTACATGGGATGATCCTGTATTTCCACGTTATACAGCATTGAGACATGATGATTGGTCACGTACTAACTATATGTACATATCTGGTGGATACTTTCTGGTGAAAAAACAAGTCGCATTAGATAATCCATTCAATGAAGAACTCACACACGGACAGGCTGAAGATGTTGAATGGTCTCTCCGAGTGCGTAATAGATATGTGGTGAAATGTAATGGTAACAGTATTGTGAAACATAATAAGTGGCATAGAGATGCAAAATAAATTAGTAATTTTCGACCTTGATGGTGTATTGATTGAATCCCGTGAACTACACTATGAAGCATTGAATGCTGCTCTGAGTAGAGTTGGTGATAAGTTTGTTATCACACGTGAAGAACACTTGAGTCTATATGATGGCCTAAACACCACAAAGAAACTTGAGATGTTGTCTGAAAAAAAAGGACTTGACCGCAAGTATTTCAATCAGATTTGGCAAGATAAACAAACAGCAACATTCAACCTGATTAGGCAATTCCCAAAGAACAACAGACTTAGGCAAATGTTTGCCAAGTTGAGCATGGGTGGAATTAAGATTGCTATCGCAAGTAATTCTATTCGTGAAACAGTTAAACTTGCACTATTGTCTATTGGTGTGATGGAATATGTTGACTATTATGTCTCCAATGAAGATGTGAAACGAACTAAACCATATCCAGAGATGTACTGGCAATGTATGACCGCATTGGATGTACTTCCTAAAAATACAGTTATCATTGAAGACAGTCACATTGGCCGCCAAGGCGCACTAGATTCTGGTGCCCACTTGGTTCCAGTTAAAGATTCACATGACTTGACGATGGAAAAAATTGATGAAGCAATCGATACACTTAACGGTGTAATTAAGAAAATGATACCATGGAGAGATAAGAAAATGAACGTACTAATTCCTATGGCTGGCGCTGGTAGTAGATTTGCAGCAGCTGGTTACACATTCCCAAAACCATTGATTGAAGTTAATGGCAAACCAATGATTCAAGTTGTGACTGAGAACTTAAATGTTGAGGCACACTTCATCTATATCGTACAAAAAAATCACTACGATAAATATAACCTAAAACAGTTGTTGAACTTAATTTCACCTGGTTGTGATATCGTACAGGTTAATAGTTTGACAGAAGGCGCAGCATGTACAACGCTGTTAGCTAAAGAACTCATCAACAACGATGAGCCATTGTTGATGGCAAACTCAGACCAATATGTGGAGTGGAACTCAAATGAATGTCTCTATGCTTTTACTGCTGACGGTGTTGATGGTGGTATTGTTACCTTTAGGGCAACCCATCCAAAGTGGTCATTCGCAAAACTCGGAGATGACGGCTTTGTCACAGAGGTAGCAGAGAAGAATCCAATTTCGGATATCGCAACTGTCGGTATCTACTATTGGAAAAAAGGTTCTGATTATGTTAAGTATGCTGAACAAATGATTGAGAAGGATATTCGTACCAACAGAGAATTCTATGTGTGTCCAGTATTCAATGAAGCAATCGCTGATGGCAAAAAAATTCGTGTTAAAGATGTTCCTAAAATGTGGGGCATCGGTACTCCAGAAGATTTGAATTACTTCTTGGAGAACCATAAATGAAAGTTGCAGTCGTATTGACAGGACACCTCCGTTGTTGGAAAGAGGTGTTTCCTAATTTCAAAGAAAAGATCATTGACCGATACAATCCTGATATCTACATTCATACATGGGACGATGAGGCCTATTGGATTCCTGGTGATAAACAAAATGAAACAGGCATTTATGAAGGCGCACCACAAATTGTTGATGATGAAATATTGGACACATACAAACCAGTACACTACGTAAAAGAGTACTGGGAAGATTTCAATAAACACTTTGAGGCTTGTGGTGAAAACTTTACAAACTATGCACACCGACCAAAAAACATATTGTCGATGTTCTATAAGATGCATCAAGGTTTCTCTATACTTGAAACACATGTTGCTCGACTACAAACATCATATGATTTGGTGATTCGTATGCGACCTGATATGTTGATACACGATGACCTGCCTGATTTTGATCCAAATGTATTCTATACTGTTGCAGCCAGAAATCACTTAGGTCAAGGCACGGGTGATGTGATGCAAGTTGGTAATTTTATATCAATGATGTTCTTCACCAAGTTGATTACAGTAATTGGTTCTGTCTACAAGCAAACCGATCTATTATGTCCTCATGTAATGTCAACGCAACATATTAAAAATCTGGGATTCAAATGGCAGGAGATAAATCTAAATAGAACTCTCATGCACACACCAAAAGGACCTTATGTTGAATTGGACAAGTAATACGTTTAAAGATATCTTAGAATTAAAAGATGGACCAGTAACCTATTCTGATAGCGGCAGAGGTAACCTTAAGATGAGTAATCATCCTTACCCCTACTCTATCAAAGAAGAAGAATTTAACTTTCTGAGAAATCTAATTGTAGAACACAATCTACAACGTGGTTATGAATGTGCAACCGCATTCGGTATCAGTTCAACCGCAATAGGCCTAGGTTTCAAAGAGACTGGTGGTAAGATTGTAACGATGGATGCTTACATTGAAGAATCTAAAGGCAATCCAGGTCACTACAGAGATATGCAACGTGAAGTGTATGATAAGGCCGATGGTTACAAATCAGTTAAATATTTGATTGAGCAATTTGGTTTAGAAGACACACTTTTTCCAGAGATTGGTTGGAGTCCGGATGACACAGAGACTTGTGTACGTAGACATTTCTCTGAGAAACTAGATTTTGTATTCATTGACGCAGGACATTTCCCTGAACAAATGATTAAAGATATCGATGCATTCTTGCCACTGCTTGGTGAAAAGTATGTTTTGGCATTTCATGATGTGTATCCTAAAAGTTTCTCGGAAGCAGTACACAACCACCTATTCAATAAGATTGGTAAGAAGGTTGAGATTAAACTTCCACATCCTTCTGGTGAAAACTTAGGAGTTGTGATAAACGTATGATACTAATTGCACACCGTGGTAATACTTCTGGTCCTAAACCACATTTAGAAAATAATCCAGATTATATCGATTTAGCTATTGAAGATGGTTTCTCAGTTGAAGTGGATTTATGGTGTGTCGATGATGCTTTATATTTTGGCCACGATGCGCCGCAATACTTGGTGGATTCTGAGTTTTTAACTGCACGTAAACAAACACTTTGGATTCACTGCAAAAACAAAGAAGCATTCAGTTATTGTCTAAAAAACAAACTGCACTGTTTCTGGCACAATGTTGATGATTACACAATGACTAACTGGGGTTATGTTTGGGCATATCCTGGTAAAGAACCAGTGAACCAGTTGACTGTATTGGTGATGCCAGAGAATATTTGGACAACCAAGAAAACTATATCTCTTAATGCTTTTGGTGTGTGTTCTGATTGGGTTGGTGAAATTCGTGAATACATAAATAGAGTATAATATTAACTGCTGCAGAGGCGGAAATGAAATTTAGTCAGTTTTTTCAAGAGGCCAAAGGCCAACCTAAAGTTATTGTCGTTTACGGCGGTGGTTTTCAACCATTCCATGCTGGACACACAAGCAGTTACGATCAAGCTAAACGTGTTTTTTCTTCTGCCGATTTCTATGTTGCAGCTAGCAACGATACCAAGAATCGACCAATCCCATTCAAAGACAAACAATTCTTAGCCCAGCAAGCAGGCGTTAAAGATAAGTTTGTTCAAGTTGCACAACCAGTTAATCCAACGGAAATTCTTTCTCAATACGATCCTAAGAAAGACATTCTTATACTGGTTCGTAGTGACCGTGATCCGATGAACTACACTAAAAAAGATGGTTCACCTGCTTACTATCAACCATTCAAATCAATTAAAGATTGTGTATCATTTGATCCAAAAGGTGGTCATGGATATGTTTATGTAACCAAAAAACATGTCTTTAAAGTGAATGGCAAAGAAGTTTATTCTGGCAGTCAAATACGTTCAATGTACACCAAAGCAGATGATGCTGGTCGTAAAACTATCATTGGTGACTTGTATCCGAGAGCTACAAAAGAAAATAAAGTAAAACAACTTTTAGACAAATACATCGGTGGAAATATGAACGAAACAGCAGACGAATTATTTGAATCTTTGTTTGCTGAATCTATTGACGATTCATTCAATGAGTTGTTAAGTGAAGGTGTACATGATGCATCTATCTTCAAGGCAGTATTCTTGGCAGGTGGTCCAGGTTCTGGTAAAGACTATGTACTCGACAACACATTATCTGGCCATGGTCTAACTGAAATCAATTCAGACAAAGCATTAGAATTTATGATGGACAAAGAAGGCCTTGATAAAAAGATGCCTAAGTCTGAAGAAGAAAAACGCAACTTTGTTCGTGGTCGTGCGAAATCAATTACAGATTTGCGCCAGCGTTTGGCACTACTAGGTCGTAATGGTTTGATTATCAACGGCACCGGCGATGATCTTGAAAAAACTAAAAAGATTAAAGCAAGACTTGAGGAACTTGGTTATGATACCAAAATGCTTCTGGTCAATACACGTGATGATATATCTGCACAGAGAAACATAGAACGTGGCCAACGAGGTGGTCGTGCCGTGCCTGAAACCGTACGTAAAGAGAAGTGGGATTCGGTACAGAACTCACGCACAGAATATGCCAAGTTATTCGGCACAAACTACATTGAGTTTGACAATTCGGAAGACCTGCGCTCGGCAGACCCAGAACTTGTCAAGCAAAAGAAAATGGAGTTGATGGATATCTTTAAGAACGTCCGTGAATTCACACAGGCGCCACCTAAGAGTGAACCAGCTGAGATGTGGATTGCTTCTGAAATGGAACGCAAGAACAGATTTGCAGTACCACCAAATCAGGCAGAGTTGTCTGCACATGCCGATGGCCAAGGTGCCTCCGCTGACCAAGCACACAAACTTGGACTATCATACTATGGTTTTGGTCGTTATGGTAAACAAGGTAAAGTTACACATCACTCAGTCAATGGTAAGTTGGTTGAAGTACCAAGAGAAAAACCAGGTGAGGTCAGTGTACCAACAACTGGTTCATCGATGAAGAAAATTCAAGAGGCAGCATATACCGGCAATATCGGTATGATGGAAGTTATGAAGTTTCATCAGAAAGCCACACCTGAACAGAAGAAAGAATTTAAATCACACATGGCCAACAACAAACACGGCGATGCCTGGAAGTTAATTCAGGATGTGTCTGGTGTTAAATTAGTTGGTAAAGAATTTGAATCAAATGATAAATATATCACTGATAAGAATGGAAATCCCAGAATTTTTATGTTGCGCCGGTCAGCTGCAAAAGAAGCACACACCAAAAATGGTGAAGTGGCGCAACAAGGTAAGGGTTATGTCGTTAAATTAAAGGAGAACAGAAATGATGAAATTTATCAAAGAACTTTTGAGTCGCATACAATCGGCACAGGAACCAGCTTTACTGAAGGCTACAGTGCTAGAGACAGTGGCACCAGTGGTAGAAGCACCTCCGGTAAAAGCACCAGCACCAGTAAAGAAACCGGTGGCCAAATCACCGAGCTTGCCGGTTGCGAAACCGATTCCAGCAAAAAACTCACGCTCACAAAAATCAGGGAACGCCAAGCCGAGAAGATCAAAGAGTCCATTGACAAAGGCATAGAACCTGGACTATCCATGGCTGCGTCTGGTGAAAGCATCGGCCGTGACATGGGTGAGAAGATTAAGAAGAGAACCGGTAAAGCATCACAAGTTGTAGAGATGCAAGGTGATGAAACCGGTGCCTCTATTGGTGCTCAAAAAGAAGATGAGTTAAAGAAAAAAGGTATTTCTTTGTTATCATTCAAATCTAACAAAGCGATTGGTGCATGAAAACACTCAAACAATTTATAGAATCTGCAGCATGGCAGAGAAAAGAAGGAAAGAATCCCGCAGGTGGTTTAAACCGCAAAGGTATTGCTTCTTATCGTGCAGAAAATCCAGGTTCTAAACTATCGATGGCGGTCACAACTCCACCATCAAAACTAAAAGCAGGCTCAAAAGCCGCGAACAGACGCAAATCATTCTGTGCAAGGATGGGTGGTGTTGACGGACCAATGAAGAAACCAAATGGCGAACCAACACGCAAAGCATTAGCGCTACGCAAATGGAATTGTTAATAATAATTAATCAAAATAGGAACTATCATGGAATTTAAAGATAAAATTAACCAATCAGTTGCAGCAGCAGTTGCAAAAATTATGGGTGAAGCTCTGCATCCAAACCAACAAAAGTTGGATGTACATGAGCCAGAGAAAGACGAATTGACTGCTGATGACTTCAAGAAGCTTCGTGCTAAAAAAGGAATGAAGAAAGAAGAAGCTGAGCAAGTTGACGAAGCCAAAAAAGAATCTAAAGAAGATTTTGATGCTCGTCAAAAAAGATTGGTTGCAGCTGGTAATGAAACTGCAAAAGATCCAGAGCGTCTAAAAAAACTATCGAAGATTCCAGGTTATAGTGATGCAATGAATTTAGCTAAAAAGTCAACAAACGAAGAAGTAAAAGACGAATATGCTCGTAAGGTCGACAAATATTTAAAAAAGAAACATGCACCAGACGCACCAGTTAAAGAAGAAGTTGAACAGATTGATGAGTTGTCAAAATCAACTCTTGGTTCTTATGTGAATAAAGCTAGTGATAACGCTGCAAGAAATGCTGCAGGTTCAGTTGGCATGGCTTACGTAAGCTTAAGAGCAAGAAATCCCCGTGTAAAAGCTGCAGCAGAAAAATATTCAGATGAAGATGACGCAACAAAACAAAAACGTCTTTCTGGTATTGGTAAAGCTGTTTCTCGTTTGGCCAAAGAAGAAGTTGAACAGTTGGACGAATATACTCCAGGTCCAGACGGAAGAACGATGATTAAAGGTCGTGCATATGGCGCATCGAAACCTGAAGGTGAATATGTAAAAGGACCATCTGATGCTGAATTGAAAAAGATTGAAGCTGAAAAGAAAAAGAAACCAGTTACTGAAGAACACGGATTGGCACCAAAGAAACGCGGAATGATGGGACTGAAAGCATACTTAACATCCAAGAAAAGTGAATGATGGCTAAACCAGCATCTAAAGTTTTTAAAGCAATTCGGCAAGAAGACAGTGGTCCTTGTTGGGATAATTATAAACGTGTACCAGGTAAAAAACCATATTCTCCAGGTTCTTGCGTAAAAGAATCTTCACCAGAAGAAGATATGAATGAAGATTTACGCAAATGGTTTAGTAAGACTGATCCAGAAGGTGGTTGGAAAAGAATCAACAGTAAAGGTGAAGCAATTGGTCCTTGTGCAAGAGAACCTGGTGAACCTAAACCAAAATGTATGTCTAACGAAAAGCGAGCGTCTTTAACTAAAAAAGAAAGAGCATCTGCCGTTGCATCTAAGAGAAAACATGACCCTAATCCTGAGAGAAAGGGTGAACCAATTAACGTGTCCAACTTTGGAAAAGGAAAGATAAGTGAAGATATGGAATACTTAAACGAAAAAAATGTGCCAACAAGTCCTGAAAAATGGGCACAGGCCAAGGCACAGGCTAAATCTAAGTTCGATGTTTACCCTTCTGCTTATGCCAATGGCTGGGCTGCAAAGAAGTATAAAGAGATGGGTGGTGGTTGGAAATCTGTCTCTGAGGCAAAAGAAAAAACTGAGTATGATTACGAAGGTGATATGGCTCGTGGCCAATTACAAAGCGTAATTAACAATGCTCAGAGAGTTCACGACATGCTAAAAGATAATGATAATCTTCCTGAGTGGGTTCAATCTAAAATTACATTAGCAGAAGATTATATCTCAACAGTTGCTAACTATATGATGAGTGAGATTGATGAAGAGGTCGAAGTTGAAAGTTTTAAACCAGGTGATTTTGTAAAAGATGTTGTCAACGGTCATACTCACAGAGTACACAAAGTTGAAGGAAATAATTTGGTTGTGAATAAACACCAAGGTAAAGATTCCTATGGTACATTTGCAAATTTACATAAAACTAAAGCACGAAAAGTTGCAAAACCAACCAATGAAGCAAAAGAAATTGGTGATGACCCAACTGGTTCTTCTGCACAAGAAACTCTGGTAAAGAAAGGTGGCAAGACCACTGTTGCTAAACCAATTGCAGAAGCATCTTCTGTTGCCGTAAGAATGCATAATGCTCTAGAACGTATCAAGCAAAAACGCGAAGCATCAGAGCAAAGAGGTCGTGAAGTTCTACAGCCAAAGAAACCAGAACAAAAGCCTATGCAAAAAGGTGTGGCGGAAGCATTTAAGCCTATGGATGAACCAAATTACAAAAATTCCATTGAAGCTCGTCAAAAGGCAGCTGATGATAACAAACCACCATTTGACGGTCCATACAAAAAAACACCGACTGATATAACAGATAAATCTGGCGCAGTTCATACAGCACAGTCTAGGGTCAGACATTTGGCACGTACAGCAATGAAAGCTGCCGGTGCAAGACAAGCTAATAGTGTGGGTGCTAAATCGATGAAAGAGTCATCATTAGTCGAATCACGCAAAACGGAAATTATTAAAGATGCAGCAGATTCTGCCAAAAAGAAGAAATCTGTTAAATCTGATAAGTTTGAAGCCAATCCAGTTTTGGATTCGCAGATTCAAAAAGTTGACAACACATAAATATAACAATAATTCTAGGAGAAAAACATGCCTTTATTTTCAACAACAGACGCAAACACAGGTGCTCCAAAGTGGGCAGTTGCCGGTGGTTTAGGTGTATCCAACAATGGTCACGACTTATATGCTAACTCAACAGCCAGCGTTTTCGTTACTGGTGCCGCAGTTGGTGTATTCGGAGTATCAGATGCTGAAATCGCATTATCATCAAACAAAGCAAACAAACCTGCTCACACAGGATGGGTTCTAATTAAACAAGGTACTGGTAGTCGCACCGGCCGTGTTCAAACTGAAGTCCTGGTTGCTGGTGGTATGAGTTCTGACGCAGCCACTGGTGCCAACGACAACGTAATGTTCGCCAATACCTAATAGTAACTGGAGTTTCGACTCCAGTATTAGATATGACATTTAAATCGTTCCTCAACGAGTTCTATAACATAGAACCTAATCAGGCCAAAGATGCACACGAACCGACTGGTGAATCCTCATCATCGGTTCAAAATCCTATTGTGGTATCTGAAATCAACTCTCAATTATACAGAGAATTGAATGTTGATGGCTTTAAAGTTGCACAAGATGGTATACAAAAAGTTCGTAAGGTATTAAATTCTTACGGACTGGATATACCTGCGCTATATGAATTGGATGTAGAAGGTGACGAAATCACCTTTGATATTCAGCAGTTTGATAATCCGGATAATACGATTTATTTGTATTTGTTGTACTATCAATCAGACGCAGGTAATTATGATTTTTATGCACAAGTGGGTGACCACGAAACAATTAACGAACTAGTCACCGAAGAACCAGAAGAAGATTAATGTCCTTTGATAATTTGAATACTGATAATATAATGTTATATGCAGCAAAGTCTTATGATAAGCCTGACTGCATAATGAGTGAGTTTAAAGAGGACATGAAGAGGTTTAATTACCTCAAGCGACTATTTCAAAGGTACCGTAGGTATAGTGAGATGCGTGAGAGGTTGGTGTTGAATCACTTAATCGTTATATACAATGTGTTTGGTGTAGAAGTTGCGACTAGAATGTTATTCTTTAAAGTGGCCAAAGATGATTATGCTGTGTTGAAAACGTATTTGCTATTTTTAAATTACATGCCACAGGTTATACGAGGCATCAAAGGACAAGATTTACTATCTTCTGATATTCCGGTTGATATGAGAATTGCAGAAGTATTAAGGAACATAAAATGATAAAGTTTAATGAGTATACAGTTTTAGAAGAAGGTCGACCTTCTCAACGCCATCCATTAGAAGGCCATGAATATCACAAGAAGTCTGATGAGGCATTGGTTCATATTGCCAAAGATGCACATGCAGCTGCAGAAGCTATGAAGTCACATAATGTGACCGCGGAGAACAAGTATCGTGACCAAGCAAACGATTCTGCAACAGTAAGACACTATCGCAAGACACATGGTATGAAAGATTGGTACAAAAAGAAATATGGCCATATGAAAGAAGATGCACCAACCAATTCTGTTGGCACCGGCGCAGAGACTTCATTGCCACCAGCTGTTGAACCTGGTGTTAAGAAGAAAAAAGTGCCTTCATTCATTTCATATGTACCACGTAGAACTCCTCAGTAATGTCGTACTTACAGTTTGTTCCTCATTGGGTATTTTATGGTATACTTGCAATTGGTATATTAGGAATATCATTTAGTAGATTCGTACCTTTTTACTATAGAGCTGCCGCTCAAGTAATTTCTTATCTTGCCTTGGCAGCTGGTTTGTTTATGACTGGTGCAGTTAAAGGCAGTGAATCTCTATTGGCTGATATGAAAGAGTTGAAGGATAAAGTATCGGTTGCTGAACAACAATCAGTGAAAGAAACAATTAAGGTAGAAACTAAGTATGTCAACAAGACACAGATTGTTCGTGAGCGTGGCCAAGATGTACTTAAGTATATTGACCGTGAAGTTGTGAAGTATGATAATACTTGTGTTATACCAGAAGAATTTGTTGCAGCACACAACAGAGCCGCGGAGAAATTAAAATGAAACTGGCAGTATTATTGGTTGTATTGTTGACTGGTTGTTCTACTACAGTACCCGTGGTGATGAAGTTTCCTGAACCACCAAAGTTTGTTCGAGAATCATGTCCAAATTTGCAAAAATTGAAAGATGATGCAAAATTGAGTGATGTGTCCAGAACAATTACTTTAAACTACACCACATACTATGAGTGTGCTGTAAAAAATGATGCTTGGATTGAATGGTATGGTGTACAAAAAAACATATTCGAATCAGTAAAGTAAAGGAATTAAAATGGTAAGGAAACGGGTTACTACTAGAAGAAAAATAGTAGCACCAGCGCCAGCTTCGCCTGCAACAAAAAGTTTGCCTACGGCAACTCTGGGCTTAGCTATGATTATCCTTACCAACTACCAAGCCGAAGTAAAACAACTACTGAGCTTATTAATGAAAACATTCACATGAAAATACTAGATAAAATTTTAGAATTCAAACGAACTCCTTATGTTATTTCGGGAGTTATATTCCTCAGTAGTCTGGCTGTGTTAAGTTGTTTCAAAAGTGCAGAAACTCAGTTGGACACACTGAATCACGCAGCTTCACTTAGTCGTATCATGGCCAAGTCATCAGACGATTTGACCAACTATGCCAGATATTTTGTAACAACCAAAAACGAATCTTGGAGGACAGAATTCAACAATGTGCTGAAGGTACGCAAAGGCGATCTGCCGGACGATCAAGGCGTCACAAAATCATTCGAAAAAAGAGTAAAAGAAATATCGTTTGTACAATCTGAACTCGACACTCTTTTACGAGCAGAAAAAATGAGCAATAATCTTGCCAAGTTGGAAGTCGAAGCATTTGCTTGGATCGATAAAGGCAAGCCTGAAATAAATTTTGAATTACAAATGCATCATTATACATCAGCACAAATGTTAATGTTTGGTGATGATTACAAAAAATACAAGAAAGAAATTCTTGACACCACAAACAACTTCTATGTGTCTGTGGTGAATAGATTACAAGCACAATACTTGTTTTATATGACAGCAGCCTGGACCATGATTATTGTTATCAATCTTAGTTTGATTTTGTTAGTCATGGTAATCAAACACAAAGAAATTATTGGGCGTAGACCCACTCGATCACCGGTCAAAAAACCAGTGGCGAAAAAAATTAATAAGGAAATAAAATGACAGAAGAAAAGAAAACCTTATCCCGTTCGGAACGAGAAGCACAGATTAAAGACAAAGCCGGTTGGTTAATTACTGTACTTGCTGCCTTATTGGCAATCAACACATACATTTCTTCCGGTAATAGTTCCAAAGTATTGAACAATACCATCAAGGCCAATGATACATGGGCATTCTTTCAGGCAAAATCTATCAAGCAAACTCTTGCTGAAATGGCTAGAGATGATGCTATTGAAAGAAAACAATTTGATAAAGCGGATAAATTAACTGCAAAAATCAATAGATACGAATCTGAGCCTGCAACAGGTGAAGGTAAAAAAGAACTTATGGCTAAGGCATATGCACTTGAATCGGAACGTGATGTGATTCGTAAGTCTGGTCCTTGGTTGACATTTGCTGGTTCAGCATTTCAAATTGCAATCGTGTTGTTAACTGCTAGTATTTTGGCTGTTAGTATGTCATTGTATTGGGGTAGTATTGTGGTTGGTGCCTTTGCAGCGTTGTTAATGAGTCAAGGCCTTTGGCTTTGGTTCCCAATGATTATATAATATGATTGATCCACTAACCGCACTGGCTGGCATACAAGCCGCTGTCGCATTAATTAAAAAAGTTTCCAAAACTGTGGACGATGTTTCGTCCTTGGGCCCGGTATTAGGAAAATATTTTGATGCAAAAAGTACCGCATCAAAGGCTGTAGTAGAAGCCAAAAATAATAAAAATAAATCTAGTATGGGTACAGCCATACAAATTGAGATGGCTCTAGATCAAGCCAAAAGGTTTGAAGAAGAGTTACAACTCCTATTCATGCAGGCCGGCAAAATTGATGTGTGGAATAAAATAAAAAGTCGATCACAAGCCATGGACGTAGAAGCCGCCCATGATGCAAGAAGAGCAAAAGAATCAGAAGAAAGACGCAAAAAAAAGGAGCAAGAGCAATTAGAAATATTATTTGCTGTTGTATTCATTATTTTTGTTACAGCTGGTTTAGCCATTGGTCTTTACGAACTCGTTGAATACTGTAATAAACAAGGATGCGGCCGGTGAGACCGGAAAAATTTGATTATGAAAAACCTATTGATATATTATTCAAATTAATATGTTACTGTATCATGGCTCCACTGATGTTAGACATACTTAGAGTGCTACCGGGATGAAAGCTAGTACGATTATTGCTTATATTATGGATGGTGTCAATAAACTAACATAAAAAGGTAATATCGTAGTGTCGAGTTTAATATTGTCATTTGCACTAGGTTATGCCGCAGCAGAATACGAATGTGTGAAATGGACTTGGACTGGTGATGTATACAATCGAAAAGTTGTGTGTTTGGAGTGGCGTAAAAAGGATAAAAAGAAGGTATAAATATGTTTATGAATAAAATATTAATAGTTCTAAGTATTGTCTTATTGAGTGGTTGTACCACAATTGAGAAATATTGGCCAAGGCCACATGACCCTGTGATGTTCAATTATTTGGTAATAACAGATAATGAATTGCGTAAAGTTGATTGCACATCAGCAAACTGGTCTAAGGTCACCACTCAAACTGAATTGATGGTGGCATATGTCAATTGGCGTAAAGACCCACAACAAGAGAATATTGTCGGCCTGCACAACCATGTGGTTAAGATGAGTCTAGGTGGTAGTAAAGTATTTTGTGAAATAGGTAAAAGAACAGCAGAACAAAGAATCGAAGCCGCAAGATCAGCATGGGAAGGACGATGATGCATCCACTAGAACAAGAAATACAGGCCATTGTCGAACAATGCCAACTAGGTAACATTAATGAAGAAGAGAGAAATTATCTCATTAATGAGATTAAAGATGTACGGGCTGCTCGTGAATGTGCAGACAATGAACAGGCATTCCGTTATATCGTACAAGTGTGCAATGTAGCGTTATCAATTTGAGGTGAAAAATGCAACTAACTAAAGAACAACTAAAACAACTTCTACCAAAAAATCCTTATCTTGATTATTGGTACAATGCATTAGAACAATTATTGCCAGAGTATGAGATTAATACACCACAAAGAATTGCAGCATTTGTTGCTCAGTGTGCTCACGAATCTGGTGGTTTTATGGTACTCAAAGAGAATCTAAACTATCGTCCTGCTACACTACGCAAAATTTTTCCAAAGTATTTTACTGACGATTCTATTGCAAATCAATACTGTTCAATGCCAAACAAACAAGAAGCCATTGCTAATCGTGTCTATGCTAATCGTATGGGCAATGGTGATGAGGCCTCTGGCGATGGTTACCGATATTGTGGTCGTGGCCTAATTCAATTGACGGGCAAACAGAACTACACTGCATTTGCAGATTCATTGGAAATTACACCAGAAGAAGTATCTGAGTATTTGGCCACATTTGAAGGCGCGGCACAATCCGCATGTTGGTTCTGGGAATCAAACAACCTAAACCAATGGGCAGACAAAGGTGATATACTCACATTAACGAAACGAATCAACGGCGGCACCATCGGACTTGAGGACCGTATTAAACATTATGAACACGCTTTACACGTACTAGGAGTTTAATATGACAAAAGACGAAGATTGGATGCAAAAAAAATGGCGTCCTGCAATGGGCTGGATGTATATGTTAGTTTGTATGATGGACATGGTTGTATTTCCAATTGCATGGTCATTACTACAAACAATTACTGATTCACCAATTACACAATGGAACCCACTGACTTTACAGGGTGCTGGACTATTTCACATTGCTATGGGTGCCGTTCTAGGTATCGCAGCATTTGGCCGCACACAAGAAAAGATAGCAGGTTCAGCATCAAATGTATCAACACCAATACCAACACCAACAGCATTTAGTGGCGGGTTTAATGTAACAAGCACACCAGATCCGGTCGGAACAGGTTTCGGCGGTAAAGCTGCACCGCCAGCTGCGCCACAACCATTCATCTAAGGAAATTTATGAAAAAGATTCTAACCGCTATTGCTATTGCCTTTGCTGCAACAGGTGTGTATGCTGAGGCCAAAATGAAAGAAGTTTGTCACGACAAGGTAGACAAAGCAGGTAAACCAGTTATCGATAAGAAAACAGGTAAACAGGCTCAAATGTGTAAAAAAATCAAAGTGCATAAGAAGTTAGAAGGCACTAAAGTACCTGAGAAGAAATGATGGCGGCCGATCAAGACATAGTTGGTGTGAAGGTTGATGTTGGTGTCCTGAAAACTCAGGTATCAACCTTAACTCAATTATGCGATAAAATCGATAAAGTTATTGAACGATTAATGGACAACCAAGACCGTTTGGTCAATCAAATATACGTAGATATGGACAGAAGAAAACAAGACACTGTGGCTGACATTAAAGACCTACATTCTAGAATCACCACTGTTGATCGAAGTCTGTCTGACAAGTTGGAACTCACCGAACGAAGAATTATGGATGAAATCAAAGGTCTACGTGACCAGATTACTGAACATAATGAGAAGGAAGACAACGAACTCAAAAAGATTATGGAGTGGAAATGGATGGCAGCCGGCGGCATAGTTGTAATTGTGTGGTTATTGTCACAGGTCAATGTTCCGGAACTAATAGGTAAACTATTCTGATGAGTTGACAAATGCTTGAGGATGTGTTATATTATGGTCTATGGCAATATCTACTGACTCAAAATATATTAAATTAGTATCTTCACGCTTGCGTAACTTCAAGCAAAAAGATTCTTACCTATGGAACTTCTCTTGCCCAATCTGTGGTGATAGTCAAACGAACAAAAGCAAAGCCCGAGGGTATGTGTATCAAAAAGGCAATGGTTTGTTCTATCGCTGTCACAATTGCAGTGTCGGTACAAATCTAGGCAATCTAATTAAGAACCTAGATGACTCTTTGTATAAAGAGTATGTGATGGAGAATTATAAAAGTGGTGAGACTGGTGTACAAAACAAACCAGTCTCATTCATTGATATACCACCTCCACGATTTGGTAAACTACAAAAAGAAACCTCTTTCACAGAGGCAGAGGTTTGCAGTAAACTACCCGAAGGTCA
>Ga0164293_10001878_pt1 | contig 17753 bp, 17 predicted proteins | sample GEODES118metaG_FD_111487 | JGI IMG/M metagenome (GOLD analysis project Ga0164293, IMG submission 111487) | Eutrophic lake water microbial communities from Lake Mendota, Wisconsin, USA - GEODES118 metaG | ecosystem: Environmental > Aquatic > Freshwater > Lake | place: USA: Lake Mendota...
CCGGTCAGTCCAGCCGTCCTGAGTCGATCACCCGCAGCACCGCCGCGCCGTCGGCGTCGGAGGCCTCCAGATCCACCTCCACCTCGATACCCCAGTCGTGGTCGCCGGCCGGGTCGTCGAGGATCTGGCGCACCCGCCACAATTCGGGCCGACGGTCGATGATGAGCAGGGCCGGCCCGCGGGCATCAGCCCCGATACCGACGTCGTCGTGCTCGGCGAAGTAGTCCTCGATGACCTCCTGCCATCGGTCGGCCGACCATCCCGATCCGGAATCCAACTCGCCCAGGTCGTCCCAGCGCTGCCGCGCGAACAGCTCCACCCGCCGGAACAGGGCGTTGCGGACCATCGCGGTGAATGCGCGCTCGTTGCCGGTCAGCGGCCGCGGGCGGGCCGGCACGGCCACCGGCGCACCCAGGGGCTGATCGGGGCTGGTGAGCTGCTCCCACTCGTCGAGCAGGCTGGAGTCGACCTGGCGCACCAGCTCGCCGAGCCACTCGACGATGTCGGTGAGCTCCTCGGTCCGGGCGGCGGCGGGCACTCCGGAGCGCAGCGCCTTGAACGCATCCGACAGGTAGCGCAGCACCGCGCCTTCCGAGCGGACCAGTCCGTAGACGCTGACGTACTCCCGGAAAGTCATTGCCCGTTCCCATATCTCGCGCACCACCGACTTCGGCGACAACCGCCCGTCGGCGGCCCACGGGTTGGTCTGCAGGTACACCTCGTAGGCGTGGGCCAGCAGCTCCTCGAGCGGCTTGGGATAGCTCACGTCATCGAGCAGCGCGATGCGCTCGTCGTACTCGATGCCCTCGGCTTTCATCTGCGCCACAGCCTCGCCGCGCGCCTTCTTCAGCTGCGCCGCCAGAATCTGCCGGGGGTCCTCCAGCGTCGCCTCGATCACCGAAACGACATCGCGGGCAAAGGTTTCCGATGCCGGGTCCAAGGCCTCGATGGCGGCCAGGGCGAAGGTGGACAACGGCTGGTTGAGTGCGAAGTCACGGGGCAGATCCACCGTCAGGCGGTAGCGGCGCCCGTCGTCCTCGGGTTCGTCAAGGCGCTCGAGCACCCCGGCTTGCAGCAGTGAGCGTGCGATCCCGACCGCCTCGCGGATGTGCTGGAGTTGGCGCTTGCGGGGTTCGTGATTGTCGGTGAGTAACCGGCGCATCGCGACGAACGGGTCACCGGGGCGGTCGACGACGTCGAGGATCATCGCCGTCGAGACCCGCATATTGGACGTCAACGGTTCCGGAGCCGCCTCGACGAGGCGGGTCATGGTGTTCTCGCCCCACGGAACCATGCCCTCGGGGACTTTGCGGCGCACCAGTTTGCGGCGCTTCTTGGGATCGTCGGCGACCTTGGCGAACTGCTTGAGGTTCTCTACCTCGTGGTCGGGGGCCTGCACGATCACGGTGCCCGCGGTGTCGTAGCCGGCCCGCCCGGCCCGACCGGCTATCTGGTGGAATTCGCGCGCGTTGAGCAGCCGGCTGCGGGTGCCGTCGTATTTCGACAACGCCGAGAAGACGACGGTGCGGATCGGCACGTTGATGCCGACCCCGAGCGTGTCGGTGCCGCAGATGACCTTCAGCAGCCCGGCCTGGGCGAGCTGCTCGACCAGCCGGCGGTACTTGGGCAGCATCCCGGCGTGGTGGACCCCGATGCCGTGGCGCACCAGCCGCGACAGCGTCGAGCCGAATGAGGTGGAGAACCGGAACCCGCCGATCAGCTCGGCGATCGCGGCCTTCTCGTCCTTGCTGCACACGTTGACACTCATCAGCGCCTGGGCCCGTTCCAGCGCGGACTGCTGGGTGAAGTGCACGACGTAGACCGGGGACTGGCGGGTGTCGAGCAGTTCGGCGATCGTCTCGTGCATCGGTGTCGTTGCGTACGAGTAGTACAGCGGCACAGGGCGTTCGGCGTTCGCGACCAGTGCGGTGGGCCGACCGGTGCGCCGGGTGAGGTCCTCGCGCAGCGACGTCACGTCGCCGAGGGTGGCCGACATCAGCAGGAACTGGGCTCTGGGCAACTCCAGCAGCGGCACCTGCCAGGCCCACCCGCGGTCGGGGTCGCCGTAGAAGTGGAACTCGTCCATCACGACCAGGCTCGGCTCATCTCCCAGTCCGGCGCCTGACCCACCCTCCCGCAGCGCGATGTTGGCCAGCACCTCGGCGGTGCAGGCGATGATCGGCGCACCGGCGTTAACCGCGGCGTCGCCGGTGAGCATGCCGACGTTGGTCGCCCCGAAGACCGCGCACAGACCGAAGAACTTCTCGCTGACCAACGCCTTGATCGGCGCGGTGTAATAGCTGCGCCGCCCGGCCGCCAGCGCGGCGTATTGCGCGCCGGTGGCCACCAGCGACTTCCCCGAGCCGGTCGGGGTGGCCAGGATGACGTTGGCGCCGCTGAGAAGTTCGATCAGCGCTTCCTGCTGCGCCGGGTACAGGGGCGTTTCGCACGCCTGGGCCCAGGCGGCGAAGCAGGTGAGTAACTCATCGGGGTCACCGGCGGTGGCGCGCAGCGCCGACAGGTCGCCGGGATCGTCGAGCAGGGTGGGGGTGTCGGCGGCCACCGGCCGGCTAGAGATGAACGGCCGACTGGGTGCCGTTTAGCGCTCTTTGCGCCAGTGCTCTTCGTAGGTCTCGATCTCGTGCGGCTCGTCCATGTCGGCGGCGATGGTCGCCCGGTCGCGCTTGATCGTCACCCTCAGGGCCATCCAAATCAGACCGATGATGACCAGGGCGGAGAAGATGATGGCGAGAGGGAGCATGTCCACTGGCGTTGACCTCACATTCGTCGGAGCGGCGACCCGGGCGTCGGAACATCTCGTGGGTACTGCGTGGCGTCATTATTGGTGGTGTACCGGTCTTCATGAGGCCCTTTGGCGATTAAGAGTTCATGACGTTTCGTGGTTGGGGCACGACGCCGAACGCAACGGGTCCCACAAGACGCCGAACGCAGCAGCCACAAGCATGGCCTGCCTGTGCCCGGCTCCGAGCGACACCAGTTCGCTCGAACGCCGCGGTGAGCCCTTCAGGCGGCCGTTGTCGCTCGGAGGCGGGCACCAGGGGTGCCCCTATTTTTTCGGAGACCGCCCAGTCCGGCGGCGTTGCAGCGGCCGCGCGGGTCCGTCGCCCGACCGCCCGGCAGCGCTGTTCGCTCAGTTTTTTTTAAGGTGCGAGCAATCCGGCCGGGATTCGGCTCCGAATAGGGGGTGATAACCGGCCAACCTGGCCGGCTTCTGACACACACCGGCCAGCAGGCCGGGGAGGGGTTTTTCACCGTGTATTCGATGATCAAATGGATCGGGCCGGGCGCCGTCGTAGGCGGCCTGGGTGCTGCGATGTTCTGCGGCGCGGGCCTGGCCAGCGCCGACACCGGCAACGAGGCCCGTTCGGCAGACCGCGGCGCCAACGCCAGCGCAACGGCGTCCGCGTCTGAAACCCCGGCCCGCAAGGCTCGCTCCGGCCCCGCCCGCGGCGCCCGTGTCGCGGCACCGGAGGCCCCGGCCTCCCGGATCGGAGCCGTCCCGGCTTCGGAGTCGGCCCTCGAGTCGGCCCCAGAGTTGGTGTCGGTCCCTGAGTCGGTCCCTGAGTCGGCCCCTGAGTCGTTGTCGGTCCCTGAGTCGGCCCCCGTGTCGGTGTCGGCCCCCGTGTCGGTGGCGGTCCCCGTCGCGCAAGCGCGGACGCAGCGCGGCCGGGTCCAGCCGGTCGCGGCCCTTCAGGTCAACGACGAATCGCCGGCGTCGCCGGTGCGCGTCGCTGCCGCACCACCGGCCGCCGCTATCGCCGCCACGGCGCCCACCGCCGCCGCCACCGCGGCCCCGGTGCCTGTGGTGCCCTCGAGCGTGCCCGTCGACCCGGCGCAGTTCGCCGGGACCTACTACGAGCAGGGCAGCGTCAAACAGTTCTTCTCCCTCGGCCTGGTCAACACCAAAGCGGTGTACACCGTCCGGCCCGACGGCACCCTTGGCGTCCGCAACTCCGGGAACTACTTCTTCAAGTGGGGCCCGAGGTCCTCGATCAGCGGCGCGGCCGTCCCGGTCAACCCCATCAACACCGCACTCAACGTCGGCTTCGGCGGGTCGACCCCGTCGAAGAACCCGCCCGGCAACTACCTGATCCTCGACCGCGCCCCGGACTACAGCTGGGTCATCGTCAGCGACTCGAGCGGCCGTAGCGGTTTCATCCTCACCCGCGACCAGACCATCGACCCGAAGACCTACCAGCAGCTCGTCGGTCAGGCCCGGGCGCTGGGGGTACGGGGGCGCATCACCCCGACGTATCAGTTCCCCGGCTGAGTCGGGCGGGCCGCGCATCGCCGTGACCACCCCCGCCGACGGCGACCAGGGCGGCCTGGAGCAGGTCTCCTCCGCCGACCGGGTGCCGTCGCTGACCGGACTGCGGGCGGTGGCGGCCCTGGCGGTGGTGGGCACCCATGCCGCCTTCGGCACCGGTGCCCTCAACCGCGGCTATCCGGGAATGCTGTTGGGGCGCCTCGACATTGGTGTGGCGATCTTCTTCGTGCTGTCCGGGCTGCTGCTGTTCGGGCCGTGGGTGCGTGCGGCGGCGGCGGGCACCGCCGCACCGTCGGTGGGCCGCTACGGCCGAAACCGGTTGCGCCGGATCCTGCCGGCCTACCTGCTCACCGTCCTGGTCGCGTACCTGCTCTACGAACTGCGGCCGATCGAGCCCAATCCGGGGCACACCTGGGCCGGGCTGATCCGCAACCTCACCCTCACCCAGATTTACGGCGACTACTTCACCGGCTTTCAGCATCAGGGCCTGACGCAGATGTGGAGCCTGGCCGTCGAGGTCGCGTTCTATCTGCTGTTGCCGGTGTTGGCCTGGATCCTGCTGACAGCGGTGTGCCGGGGGCGGTGGCGGCCGCGGCGGCTGCTGTTCGGGTTAGCCGCGGTGGCGGCGATCAGCCCGCTGTGGTTGGTGGTGCTGCGCACCACCGACTGGCTGCCGGCCGCCGCGGGGATGTGGCTGCCGCACTATCTGGTGTGGTTCGCCGGCGGGATGGTGCTGGCGGTGCTGCAGACCCTCGGGGTGCGCTGCCGGTGGCCGGTGGTGGTGCCGGCCGCCGTGGCCGGCTACCTGCTGGTGGCGACCCCGCTCGCCGGCTCGTTCAGCGCCACCGCCCCGGGCCTGGACGCTGACCTGGCCAGAACCCTGTTGTACGCCGCGATCGCCACCCTGGTGGTCGCGCCGGCCGCTCTGCCCGCGTCGGCGCAGGGGGACCTCTACGCACGGCTGCTGGGCAGCCGGCCGATGGTGCGCCTGGGGGAGATCTCCTACGAGATTTTCCTGGTGCACGTGATCGTGATGGAGATTGCGCTGACGGTGGTGCTGGGCTGGCCGGTGTTCACCGGTTCGGCCGCGGTGCTGTTCGCGGTGACCGTGGTGCTCAGCGTGCCGGTGGCCTGGGCGCTGCACCGGCTGACGCGAGCACCTACAACTGCGATACCCGTCCGCTGTCCACCATCCACGACCGATCCAGCCGGACGTTCTGCAGCATCCGACGGTCGTGGGTGACCAGCAGCAGCGCGCCGTCGTAGCTTTCCAGCGCCTGCTCCAATTGTTCGATGGCGGCCAGATCAAGATGGTTCGTCGGCTCGTCGAGGACCAGAACGTTGGTGCCGCAAGCCTGCAGAAGCGCAAGTCCGGCGCGGGTCCGTTCACCGGGCGACAGTTCGTCGACCTCGCGTTCGACGTGGTCGGCGCGCAGGCCGAACTTGGCGAGCAGGGTTCGCACATCGGCGGTCGGCCACGATGGCACCCGCTGCTCGAACCGGTCGACGAGACGGCCGGGGCCGGTGAAGTCCGCACGAGCCTGATCGATCTCGCCGATGGCCACATTGGCGCCCAGACTAGCCCGGCCCTCATCGGGTTCTCGACGGCCGAGTAGGAGCCGCAGCAATGTCGATTTGCCGGCGCCGTTGGGTCCGGTGATGCCGATCCGTTCCCCAGCATCGACCTGTAGCGAAACCGGGCCAAGGACGAAGTCGCCCTGTCGCACAACGGCATTCTCCAGTGTCGCGACCACCGAACTCGACCGGGGCGCGGTGCCGATGGTGAATTCCAGCGTCCATTCCTTACGAGGTTCGGCGACCTCCTCGAGGCGGGCGATCCGGCTCTCCATCTGCCGCACCTTCTGCGCCTGCTTCTCGCTTGACTCAGTGGCGGCCCGGCGCCGGATCTTGTCGTTGTCCGGTGACTTGCGCATGGCATTGCGGACACCCTGACTCGACCACTCCCGCTGGGTGCGTGCGCGCGCGACCAGGTCGGCCTTCTTCTCGGCGAACTCGTCGTACTGCTCGCGCCGGTGCCGACGGCCGACCTCCCGCTCCTCCAGATAGCTGTCGTAACCGCCACCGAAAACGGTGGTGGTGTTCTGCGCCAAGTCCAATTCCAGGACGCGGGTTACGCTGCGGGCCAGGAACTCCCGGTCATGGCTCACCAGCACCACACCACCCCGCAGGTCGCGGACGAAGTCCTCCAGTCGGGCCAGGCCGTCGAGGTCGAGATCGTTCGTCGGCTCGTCGAGTAGGGCGATGTCGAACCGGGACAGCATCAGCGCCGCCAATCCGACCCGCGCCGCCTGCCCGCCCGACAACGCCGTCATTGGCGTTGAATCCGGTTGTACCGCATCGCAGTCCAGTCCCAGGTCGGCCAGCACGGCGGGAAGACGCTCGTCGAGGTCCGCCGCGCCGGTCACCAGCCAGCGGTCCAGCGCCGCGGAGTAGACGTCAGCCGGATCCGCATCCGCGGACACCTCGCCGGCATCTGCCAGGGACGCGGCCGCGGCATCCATGGCCAGGGTCGCCGCGGCGCAGCCGGTGCGCCGGGCGATGTAGCCGGCAACAGTCTCGCCGGGCACCCGTTGGTGCTCCTGGGGCAACCACCCCACGAACGCATCGGCGGGTGCCAGGCTGACCGTGCCCTCCAGTGGCTCGACGTCACCGGCCAGGATTCTCAGCAGGGTGCTCTTGCCGGCGCCGTTGACGCCCACGACGCCGACTACATCACCCGGTGCAACGGTGAGGTCCAGACCCTCGAAGAGGGTCCGGTGGGCGAATCCGCCGGCCACATTCTTCGCGACAAGGGTTGCGGTCATGGCGCTATCGTCGCACCAGCAATAGGGTTCTGCTTATGCACATTCGCGGCGTACTCGTTTCGACAGTTGTCTTGACCCTCCTGGCGGCGGGATGCGCCACCACAGAGCCCGCACCGGCTCCCACTGAGTCGGCGCCGTCGACCGCAGCGTCGGCGCCCCCGACCGAAACCGTTGCCGAGCCCACCACGTGCCCCCCGCAGGACGGCAATCAGATCAAGATCAACGGCGATGGCATCTCGTGTGCCGATGCCTACTCGATCGCGGCGAAGTACGACCTGCAGGGCGAGAAGTACCAGGAGATCGACTCGACCGGCACGTGGACCTGCTACACCGGCAACGCCGAGAGCCGGCCGATGATCTTCCAGTGCGTTTCCGGGCAGGAGACCGACTTCAGCGTCTACCCGGCATCGTGACCCCGGCGGCCAAGTAACGTCGGGCCGATGAAACTCGGAATCTTCGGCGGCGCCGTCAACAGCGGAACACTGGACGACATCGTGGCCGAGGCCGCGTCAGCCGAAGGCGACGGATTCGCCTCGTACTGGACGCCACACATCTTCGGCCACGACGCGTTGACCGCGTTGGCGGTGGTGGGCACCCAGGTGCCGCGCATCGAACTGGGAACCGGGGTGGTGCCGACGTTTCCGCGTCACCCGCACGCGCTGGCCCAGCAGAGTCACACGGTGGCCGCCGCATCGGGCAACCGCTTCACCCTGGGTATCGGGCTGAGCCACAAGATCGTCATCGAGAACATGTTCGGCTTGAGCTACGACAAGCCGGTGCGTCACCTGCGGGAGTACCTCAGTGTCTTAATGCCGTTGTCGCGCAACGAACCTGCCAACTTCGACGGCGAGATGTACCGGGTGCACGCCGGTGTCAGCGCCAAGGGTTCGGCAGGTTTCGGTGTGGTGGTGGCCGCTCTGGGTGAGCAGATGCTGCGGGTCACCGCGGCCATGGCCGACGGCACCCTGACCTGGTGCACGGGTCCGGTGACCCTGGCCGAGCACATCGTCCCGACCATCACCCGGGCCGCCGAGGAGTTCGGCCGCCCGGCGCCCCGCGTCATCGCGGCGCTGCCGGTCTGTGTCACCGCCGACCGCGACGGTGCGTCGGCCCGCGCGGCGGAGGCGTTCGCCGGATACGGTGGGCTGCCGAGTTACCGGGCGATGCTCGACCGGGAGGGCGTGGCCGGGCCGGTCGACATCGCGATCATCGGCAGCGCCGCGGAGGTGCAGGACCGTGTCGGCGCGCTGGCCGGGATCGGCGTCACCGATTTCGCGGCGGTGGAAACCGGTGCGACACCGCAGGAGATCGCCGACACCCGCGAGGCGCTCAAAGGCATGCTCTAGCCCGCCCCGCGGGGGCGCCCATCTTTTCTTTGAACTCCAATCGACTGCCTTCGGCGTGAGAGCGAATTCGCGGGGTTGACACCTGCCGCCAAGCGGATCAGATCCTCAGGCGGCGGGGGGATCACTGTGGTCAAGCTTTTCGGCGATCCAAACCTTGATGAGTGATTGGCGAGTGACTCCAAGTCGGGTGGCTTCGCGGTCGAGTTGAGCGATCATCCATGCCGGGAAGTCGACGTTGACCCGTCGATGCTCCTCGCCGGGCCGCCGCGCCCGAGCCGTATCCAGAGCGCCTGCCATGTCCTCGCCGGCGTCGAACCGATCGTCGAACTCCTTAGCCTTCATAAAGTGCCACCTCGCTCTCTCGCGACGGGCGAACCGAGATGATCCGAACGTGTTCGTCGCGGTAGGTCACGACTGCCGACCAGCATCGGCCGCCGATCTGACCGATCACCATCCACCTCGGCTCATCCGTTGTCCGTGCCGGAACTTCAATGCGGTGCGCGTCCCGCCAAATGGACTGGGCCGCAATGAAGTCGATGTCGTGCTTGACCAGGTTTGCCGCACTCGTGGCGGTATCAAACTCGAAATCAAGCATGTGCCGAAATTATACCTTAATTACTTAGGGATTCAGCCGCTCGATGACGACGGCCACCCCGAGGCCGGCTGCCCCGCTCACCGCGGCGACACCGTAGCGGCCGTCGCGGCGTTCGAGTTCCTCCAGGCAACTGCCCACCAGGATCGCTCCGGTCGCCCCAAACGCGTGCCCCATGGCCATGGTCCCGCCGTTGGGGTTCATCCGCTCGGGTCCGGCGTCGAGTTCGCGGCGGAACTTCACGCACAGCGCGGCGAACGCCTCGGCGAACTCGAAGACGTCGATGTCGGCGGGCCGCAGACCGGCGCGGGCGATGACCTTCACCACCGCGCTCTGCCCGGCGGTCAGCATCACCACCGGGTTGACCGCGGTGGTGGCCGCGGCCAGGATCCGGCCGCGCGGTGCGATCCCGGCCGCCTCCGCGGACTCAGCCGTGCCCAGCATCAAAAGCGCTGCTGCATCCGCCATTTGGGGTGAGGTTCCCACGGTGTGCAGGTGCTCAATCGCCGTCACGCCGGGGTAGGCGTTCAGCGCGATGGCGTCCTGGCCGTCGGCACCCAACTGCGCGAAGGCCGGTGGCAGCTCGGCCAGCGCCGCCAGCGTCGTCTGCCCCCGGACGAGTTCGTCGTGATCCAGGCCCGGTCCGTGCTCACCGGGCGGCACCCCCACCACCGAGCGGGCGAACCGCCCGCCCGCCCACGCCGCGGCCGCCTTCTGTTGGGTCTCCGCGCCGTAGGCGTCGAGGTCCTCGCGGTGCAGTCCCTCGATGGTGGCGTTGAGGTCGGCGGCGATACCCATGTGCACCGAGCCGACCGCCCGGATGGTGGCCGGGTCGGTCCACAGCGGGCCGCGATCGGCGAACAGCGGCACCCGCGACACCGACTCCACTCCGCCGGCCACCGCCATCGAGAGGTCACCGGCGCGCAGTCGGGCGGCGGCGTGGGCGACGGCGTCGATGCCCGAGGCGCAGAACCGGTTGATCGTCACCCCCGGGACGTGATCACCCCAACCGGCCAGCAGTGCTGACGTGCGCGCGATGTCGGCGCCCTGCTCGTCGACCTGGGAGGCGCAGCCCACGATGACGTCGTCGATCCGGGCCGGGTCCAGACCGGTCCGGTCGATCAGGGCGTGCTGGAGGTGGATCAGAAGGTCGGTGGCGGTGCGGTCATGCAGTGACCCCTTGGCCGAGGCCTTGCCGCGCGGGGTGCGCACGTAGTCCAGAATCAGTGCGTCCGGAACCGGGGCGTCGTCCATTGGGGGCAAGTTTACGGTGCTGCGGAGGTGAGACTCTTGCGGCGGAACAACTCGGCGGGCCGGCCGCGGGCCCCGGTCTCCTCGATCATCCCGGTGCCCTCCACCTTGTCCTCCATGGCGCGGCGGAACCTGTCCCGGCCGAACTGCTCACCGGCGACGGCTTCGTGCACCCCGCGTAGCTCGGTCAGGGTGAACCGGGGTCCCAGTAGCCGGTCGGGGTCGGGGTGGGTCTCATAACGCTCCCGGACATCGGTCTTGGCGCGGCGCACGATCTCGGGGTGATCCCACGCCAAATCGCCGGGACGGTCCACCGAGGCCAGTCGGGTTTCGCCGGCCACTCCGCAGCCCAGTGCCTCAAGTTGATCGGGCCGGACCACGGCCACGTGGGCGACCGAGATCACCCAGTCTCGGTGGTCGCGGTGGGGGTCGTCGAGCACGTGTAGTTGTCGCGGCCGGATGTTCTGCACGCCGAGCTTGTCGCGCAAACAGCGTTCGACGGCCTGGGCCAGGGTCTCGCCCTGGCGAACGAAGGCGCCCGGCAGTGCCCACTTGCCGATGTCGTCGCGCCACATCTGCATCACGACCAGTCCGCGCTTGGGGCAGGTGGTCAGCAGCGCGGTGTCCACCGCGACGATGGGCCGCGGGTAGTTGCGCGACGCTTTTTTGTCAGACCCCCTTGGTACCGTCGGGTCAGAGTGGTCGGGGAATGAACTGTCAGCCACGGGGACAATCTAGCATTTTGCGTGCCGATCGCGCTTAATCAGAATTTGTGCTAAAATCGAGCATAATGAATCGACGGGAACGGGGGAACTGCCAATGAAGGGAATCAATATCGACAACGCCGTACTGGTGATCGGGGACGATGACACCGCCGGGAGACCGGACGTGCTGACCGAGAAGGCCGCCGAACACGGCGTCCGGATCGCCGAGACGTTCGCCTTCCCGCAGGGTTCGGCGGCGATGGCCGACGATCTGACCGACGTGGAGGCGGTGGTCGCCGTGCTGAGCCGGGCGATCATCACGCGCCGCAACGTCTGGTGCCCGTTTCCGATGCCGGACCTGTGCCGTGAGGCCCACATCCGGCGCCTCAGCGTCGCCCTGCAGCGCCACGGCCTCAATCTGCTTCTGGGTCAGCACATGGCGCCCTGCCCCACCGACGGCGGCTACAGCGAGATCGACGCCGCATTGCGCAGCGAGGTCAAGGCTGTCGACGACCTCGACCACGCCGCGCTGGCCGCAGCCGGATCCCGGATGCTCGGTGCGGAGATCGAGAAGGAGCTGGCCGGCAGCGCGACGTCATCTGAGCGGGTGTGCCGCGGGGAGCGGATCTACACCACCCGGGAGGCCGCCGGACTGCTGGGCAAGTCGCCCAACTGGCTCTACGGTGCGCTGCGCGGCAAGCTTTTCCACTACTCCGATGGTTCACCCATCGAGCCGCTGCGCGTCGGCAGCAAGGGCCGGCGCCGCTACACCGGCTCCATGCTGCGCCAGATGGCGCGGTCGTGTCTGCGCACCGGCCTTCTCGACCGGCGGGAGTTCGAGCAGGTGTTGGCCGAACTGTCCCGCACGGAGCGGTAGTACGCAGCCTGCCCGCCGCCCTTACCGGCGTCGCGGGCTGCAGCACCCTCCCGCACCGGGGCGGCCGCAATGGCCGTCCCGCACTCAACCCATCGACTGAAAGGAACACAACCATGAACAACTCACACACAACCCCGAGCTGGGAGCACGACGCACTCATCCACGGCTGGTGGGTGATCCCGGGCCGGCTGCTGGCCACCGAGTACCCCGGAGCCAAGGATCCGCAGAAGGCCGCCCGCAAGATCCGGACGCTGCTCGAGGCCGGGATCACCTCGTTCGTCGACCTGACCGAGGCCGGCGAAACCACCTGGGGCGGAGCGCCGATGGTGCCCTACGACGGCGCTCTGGCGGCCCGCTACCAGCGCTTCGGCATCCGCGACACCAGCGTTCGCCCCGACGCCGGGTATGACCCGATCCTGGCTCACATCCGGACCGAACTCGACTCCGGTGAGGTGGTGCTGGTGCACTGCTGGGGCGGCAAGGGCCGCACCGGCACCGTGGTCGGCTGCTGGCTGATCGACGAGGAGCACCTGGGCTTCCCCGAGGTGCTCGACCGGATGCAGGAACTGCGCAAGGGCACCCGCCAGGCCCACCACCCCGTCCCCGACACCGGAGAGCAGGCGGCTGTACTGCGCCGGCGCGCTCAGCGACGGGAGGCCTGAGATGACCGACTGGTTTCAGCGTCTGACCGGCTTCGCCGAGGACGGCTACGCCTCCACCCAGCAGCGCCTGGCCGTCGACGGCGAGGAGTTGGTGTCACTGGTCAACGGCAAGCGCTACGGCGTCGGGCAGTTCAGCCTGCCCACCGTCGCCGAACTGCGCGCCCGGGTGGATCCGGCTCGGGGGCAACGTAGTTCGTTCGACGCGGTGATCGGGGAGTCCCGCCGTATGCACTCCGACCCGCAATTCGAGGGTGCGTTGTTCCAGGCGGCATCACAGTTCAACGTGCTGGAGATGGTGTCCGAGCACGTCACCCCGGAGGGGGGTGTCACTGGCTACGCGTGGGACGGCACCCAGGGCCCGGCGTGTGCGATCGCGGCTGGCGCGGCGACCATCTACCGCAACTATCTCGTCCCGGTGGGCGACGGTGTCGGGCAGACCGCCGACCGGCAGATCGACGCACTGGCCGGCGTCGGTTCTGCGCTGGCGCAGCTGACCGGTCGCCGTGTCGATGAGTTGTGGACGATGAGCAACGGCTACGCGCTGTGCACCGCCGACGGCCTTGCGGCGATCAGCGGGCTGCTCGAGGGTGCCACCGAGGAGGTGCGCGACGGCCTGCGCGGGCAGCTGTCTATCGGCCTGCACCGCGACGTCGAGGTCACCGACATTGCCGCCCCGCCGCGCCGGCTGGTGTCGCAGGCGTTCTGTTCAGCTCTGCCGCTGGGGTATTCGCGGTTGGACCGGTCGCAGTGGGAGCCGTTCGCCCGGCTGATCCTGGAGGCCACCTACGAGGCGACGCTGCTGGCCGCGGCCGAGCAGGCCCAGGCCGGTGGTTCCAACATCGTGCTGCTGACCCGGGTCGGCGGTGGGGTGTTCAACAACGATCCGGCCTGGATCGACGCCGCCATCGAACGGGCCGCACGCATCGTCGAGCACGCCGGCCTGGACATCCGCGTCGTCTGCCACCGCAAGGTCAGCCCGGGCGTGCGAGAACTCATCGAGAAGTGGGGGTGAGGGTTTGTCAGAGGTGGCTCCTACCATCGGAACCGCCACACAACATAAGGGGGAGCATGTCGCAGTCGATCAACACCAGCTACGCCGTCATCGTCCTGGGGGACCGGGAGACCATCCGGCACTTCGATCTCGACGAGAAGGCGGCCCGCCAGGGCGCGGTGGTGACAGAGCAGTATTTCTTCGATCCCGGCGAGGCGGCCTCGCAGGACGAACTCACCGAAGTCGAAGCGGTGGTGACCGCCCTGAGCCGGGCCGTGGCCACCCGCGCCGACCTCTGGGTGCCGTTCCCGATGGACGACCTTGGCCGCGAACAGCACCTGCGCCGGATCAGCCTGGTGCTGCAGCGCCACGGCCTGAACATGTTGATGGGAAACGACCTTGAGCCGTGCGCCATGGACGGCGGGTTCAGCCCGATCGACTACGCGTTGCGCATGGAGGTCAAGGCGGTCGACGCCCTGGGCTTCGCCGCCCTGGCCAGCGCCGGCATGCAGACCCTCGGTGTGGAGATCGAGCGTGCACTCCTGGACCCGGCCCATCAGCCAACCCCTGTCTGCGACGTCGCGCCGCCGACGGCCACCGCGGTCGGCGAAAAGTTCTACAGCACCGCCGATGTCGCGCGGTTCTTCGGCAAGTCGGTGCAGTGGGTCTACTGGGCGATGCGCACCGGGGTCTTCATCCAACCCGACGGCACGCCCATCGAACCGATCCGCGTCGGCCGCAACGGCCGGCGGCGGTTCACCCTGTCGGTGCTGCGCGACATGGCCCGGTCCTGCTACCGGCGCGGCATCGTCAGCGAAGAGGAGCTGCTGGATCTGCTGGCCGTGCTGGCCCGCGCCGAGGGCGAGTAGCGCCCGGGGCGGTCCCGCTGCGCCGTGAAAAGCGAAATGTCAAACCAAGCAGCTGAATTCGCTTATTGGTGCGCGCCGTCTCCAAATTCCGACTGCCGGTCATGGGTCGCAAATGCGAACCAGCACAGCGCAAAAACGCGCGAAACGCCGCAGTGTGACGGACACCACGATTGAATTTTGTTGGGGCAGGAGCAAATTACCGATCCGCGATGGATAAATGCGTCTGCCGGCTAACCGCCTCCCATCAGCGACGATGCTTGAGCAAACACCGATCTACCTGCATTGACGGCTTTTTCGTGATCCCTGGCCTGAACAGCGGGAATCACGTTATCCACAGGTCTATCTCTTGTTGAGGCACAGCCTGATTGGCAAACCGGATCTGCATGGCAAATATAATGAGTTGCGGCTCAACGATTTTTCCCGCTAGAAACATCCCATTAAACTTTTTCCACCATGAACAGAATTGCACTGGCGACGATCACTGCCGCATTGGTTGCAACCTCATCGGCCACCGCCTCGGCCGTCCCTCAGGTCGGGATGGGCGGGCTGGTGCCCAACGCGAGGAGCCTCGCGCAGTACATCGTGGCCAACTACCCCGGCGTTCAGTCCATCGGTGGAGTGCGGGCGGATTCGCGCCCGGATCACCCGAGCGGTCGGGCCATCGACATCATGATCGGCTCAGACATGGGCCTGGGTGATGCCATCAACGCCGACATCCAAGGCAAGGCCGGCGAGTTCGGCGTCGAGTACACGATGTGGCGGGTGGCCGACCACTTCAACCACGTCCACGTCACGGTTTCCTAGTCCGTTTTCCCTAGTCCGTTTTCGGGCCTCCCGCGGCGCCGTTTCCGGCGCAGTGGGAGGCCCGAATCCTTGGGTCGGTGGCCGGGCTACTCTCGCCGCAGACGCCGCCCACTGAAAGGCCCGCCATGACCGACAATCGCGGGAGCACCCCCGCCGCGGGCTGCTGCGCACCGCATCCGGCCAATGCAGCGCGGGTCTCCCTCGACGGTGTCGCGGCCGCACCCCGCGCCGTGCAACCCCGGCGCGGTGGAAATACCGGCAAGGCGGACCTTCTCGTCACCGGATCGCTGCTCACCATGGACGAGGCGCAGCCCACCGCCGAGGCCATGGCGGTGGCCAACGGTCGGATCTTGGCCGTCGGATCGCGCAGCGACCTGGAAACCTTCGTCGGCCCCGGCACCACACTGCTCAAGCACCCGACCGGCGTCGTCATGCCCGGATTCGTCGAACCACATCTGCACCTGATGACCTCGGCGCTGGTCTTCGACGGGGTGGACTGTTCGCCCTACACGAACAAGACCCTGGAGGCGGTGCTGGCCGCACTCAGGGCGGCGGTGGCCAAGGCGCCCAGGGGACAGGCCGTGGTCGGCCAACTGTACGACCCGAGTCTGCTGCCCGGCCAGCCCGACCTCACCGCTGACCTGCTCGACGGTGTCTCCACCGACGTGCCGATCGTGGTGATGAACGCCTCGCAGCACTTCTTCTACGTCAACTCCGCCGCCTACGCCGCCGCAGGGATCACCGCGTCCACCCCCAACCCGCCGGGCGGGGATTTCGGCGCCCGAAACGGCAAGCTCACCGGCATCGTCTCGGAGTCCGCGGCGATGATCGCGTTCATGAAGGTGCTGCCGGCGTTGACTCCGCAGGTCATCGCCCAGGCCATCACCGGGATCGGCGAGATGGCGGCCAAGGCCGGGGTGACGTACGTCCACGAGGCGGCCACCGGCGCCATCGCCGCGGCCAAGGAGGTGGATCTGCTGCATCAGACGTTCGCCGCACCGGGCTTCCCGATCCGCGGGTCGATGTCGCTGTGGGGGGAGAACCTCGACGACTTCCTCGGCGCGGGCATAGCCCCGGGCTCCGGCGATGACCGGCTGCGCGCGCAGACCATCAAGTGGGTCTCCGACGGCTCCAACCAGGGCTACACCGGCTACATGCGGGAGAACTACCTCGGCCGAGACACCCGCGGCGTGGCCAACTTCAGCCCCGAGCAGCTCGCCGCGAATTTCGCCAAGACCGTCGCCGCAGGGTGGCCGATCATGGTGCACGCCAACGGCGATGCCGCCCTGGACATGGTGACGGCGGCCTTCACCCAGACCGCGAAGCTACCCGCCTGGGACGCCGGCAAGCGGCACCGCATCGAGCACTGCTCCCTGCTGCACGACGAGCACATCGCCACGATGGCCACCCTCGGCATCACCCCGAGCTTTCTGATGAACCATGTCCGGTTGTGGGGCAGGGTGATGCGCGACGACATCCTGGGCCCGACCCGCGCCGAACTGCTGGACCGCTACGCCTCGGTGATCAAGGCCGGGCTGCGGGCCAGTTTCCACTGCGACTTCTCGGTGTCACCGATCGGACCGCTGAACTACATCGCCACCGCCGCAGCCCGGACCATGGCCGACGGTGCAGAGGTGCTCAACGCGGCTGAGCGGGTTACCGTGGCCCAAGCCCTCAAGGGCAGCACGATCGATGCGGCGTGGATGTGCCACGCGGACAATCTGGTTGGCTCACTGGCCGCCGGTAAGGCCGCCGACTTCGTGTTGCTCGGCGCCGATCCGCTATCGCACGAAGCCGATCCCGACGCGGTGCGCGACATCGCGGTGCTGGCAACCTACTTAGACGGGGCGCAGACGCACACGGCGTCCTAGCACTGGTCTCAGCGGTCCCAGCACTGGTCTCAGCACTGCCGGGCCCGGCGGCTCAGCGCCGCGGCCAGTTGAACACCGCCAGGATCAGCCCGACGATCGCGATGACCGGCCCGGCCACCGACCAGGTCGTGGTGTTGCTCATCGGGCTGCCCTGCACCGCACCGAAACCCTGCAGCGCGAACAGCGTCCCGCTCATCGCCATGACGATCCCGACTAGAAGTAAGGCCTGTCGCATAGAGCCATCATGCCGCAGCTAACGCGCGCCGCGACCCGCCTTCGCGCTGCCGGCATTGCGGGCGTTGGCCGGTGCGTCCGTGGCGGCAGCCACCGGATCGGCCGCCTCGGTGGCCGCATCGAACGTCGCGATCGGTTCCGGAGTGGGAGCGGACCGTGGGGTGCGGACAGCGGGGCGGGTGGACCGCGGCGCAGCAGCCTCGGCGGCCAGGTCGATCTCCGCCTCGACGGGCACCGCCTCGACGGGCACCGCCTCGATGGGCGCCGACTCGGCCGGCGACGTCGACCTGGTGGCGGCGGGCTTCGGCGCCGGCGCTTCGGCCCGGACGGCGTCAGCCGGGGCCGTCGCCGCCCCCGGCAGCACCGGGAACTGGATCGGCGGCAGCGGCGGGAAGAAGCTGGCGAACCAGCTGATCTCGCCGGCGATGACGTTGTCGAC
>Ga0164293_10001879_pt1 | contig 17748 bp, 15 predicted proteins | sample GEODES118metaG_FD_111487 | JGI IMG/M metagenome (GOLD analysis project Ga0164293, IMG submission 111487) | Eutrophic lake water microbial communities from Lake Mendota, Wisconsin, USA - GEODES118 metaG | ecosystem: Environmental > Aquatic > Freshwater > Lake | place: USA: Lake Mendota...
AGACGGTTGGAACGGAAACGTTCAACTCGTACCCCGATGGATACATCGATGGCCCGATCTCGGGAACCTTGGGCAACACGTTCTGGACCGCGTCTGCCGACTATGGCGGCCAGGGCCTGAACGTGCAGGGCGGCATGCTGTCAACCAGCAATCCCTTCATCACGCTTGCCTTCACGTTCTCGCCTGGCGTGCGAGCCGTGGCGGGAAACATCTTCGGAACCGACTACTTCTTCAACATCGTGCCGACGATCGTGAATGTGACGCTGTCCGATGGCACGGCCTACGAGGGCTTCACGACCAGCTCCAGCGACTTCATCGGCTTCTATTCCTCCACCGCGAATATCTCGAGCCTGTCGATCACTGTCGCGGATCCGGCGGGAGTCGGCGCCGTCTATTCGACGATCGACAACCTGTACCTGGCGGTCCCCGCCCCCGGCGCGGCAGCGCTGATCGGCCTGGCTGGCCTTGTCGCCCGCCGACGCCGCGCCTGACACGAAACACTGGGAGTGTGGCGGAGATCTTCCGCCGAATGGCCCGAGGCTTGCCTCGGGCCGTTCCCTTTTTGAACCGATCAGCCCTTCGCCTGACCGCGATACACGTCGAACCGCAGCAGCTTGCCCTCGATGGTCCACGCTGGCTTGAGATTCGCCAGCGGTGGCGCCTGACGCGGACGCTTCACGACCACGCGCTGCCTTGCCGCGGCGAGCGCCGGCAGCAGGAGCGCGTCGGAATCCTGATCCGCCCCCACCACCGCCGCGAGCGCCTGCATGGCCTTGGGCGGCTTTGCGTCGGACTTTCGCTTGGCGGGAAACATCGGGTCGAGCAGCACCACATCGACGGGCTGGTGTGAGGCAAGAAGCTCTCTCGCATCGGCGGCGACGATCCGGATGCGCGCGGCGATCGGGGCAAGTGTGGCGTCGGCGGCGGCACGCACATGCGCGCGCTCGAGAAGCGCTCGCACCCATGGCTCGCGCTCCACCGCCTCGACCTGCAGGCCGATCGCGGCCAGCGCGAAGGCGTCGAAGCCGAGGCCCGCAGTGGCGTCGATCGCGGTGCGCGCGCCCGAACCGACGGCTCTTCCCAGCGGCTGCCCACGCAACGCCTGAAGCCCGCCAGGCACGCGAAGCTCACGCCAGTCCGCGCGCAGACCGCGGCCCGGCGCGTCCTCGGGCGCGAGCAGTTCCGGCTCGCCTTCGTGCGTGCCGAGCCGCCATCCATTCCGTGCATCCGGATTCACGGACACATTGTGACAGGCGCGGGCCGTGGCTGCCTCACCGATAGACTCGCCGGATGCCCGCGCAGACCACCCATCGTGCCGTCGCTCCGGTGTTCGGCAACGTGCTGGAGATGATCGGCAACACGCCGATGCTGCACCTGCAGCGCCTGGACACCGGCCCCTGCCAGCTCTTCGTGAAGATGGAGAACCTGAACCCGGGCGCGAGCATCAAGGACCGCATCGCGGTGCGCATGATCGAGGAGGCCGAGCGCAGCGGAAGCCTGAAGCCCGGCGGCACGATCGTGGAGGCGACCGCGGGCAACACCGGCCTGGCGCTGGCGCTGGTGGCGGCGCAGAAGGGCTACAAGCTGGTCGTGGTGGTGCCCGACAAGATGAGTGACGAGAAGATCAGCCACCTTCGCGCGATGGGCGCCGAGGTGATGCTGACGCGCAGCGACGTGGGCAAGGGCCATCCCGAGTACTACCAGGACATCGCGGCGCGCATCGCGAAGGAGCGCGCCAACCACTTCTACACGGACCAGTTCAGCAATCCCGCGAATCCGCAGACCCATTACGACGAGACCGGCCCCGAGATCTGGGAACAGATGGGCGGCAAGGTGGACGCGTTCGTGGCTGGTGTTGGCAGCGGCGGCACGGTGAGTGGCGTGGGCAAGTACCTGAAGGAGCGCAATCCGAAGCTGGAGATGGTGCTGGCGGATCCGGTGGGCTCGATCCTGGCGCCGCTGGTCAACGAGGGGAAGAAGGTCACGCCCGGCAGCTGGATGGTGGAAGGCATCGGCGAGGACTTCATTCCCGACATCTGCGACATGAAGCTGGTGGACAAGGCCTACGCCATCACCGACGCGGAGGCCTTCCACACGGCGCGCGAGCTGCTGCGCAAGGAAGGCGTGCTGGCAGGCAGCAGCGTGGGCACGCTCATGGCGGCCACGCTGAAGTACTGCCGCGAGCAGACCGCGCCCAAGCGCGTGGTGACGCTGATCTGCGACACCGGCGCCAAGTACCTGAGCAAGATGTTCAGCGACTGGTGGATGGTGGACAACGGCTTCCTGGAGCGGAAGACCTTCGGTGACCTGCGCGACCTGATCGCGCGCAGGCACCTGGACCACGAGGACTACGTGCTGAGCCCGGAGATGCCGGTGATGCAGGCGATCAAGCGCATGCGCATGTACGGCGTGAGCCAGCTTGCGGTGCTGGACGCGAGCGACCGCGTGGTGGGCATCCTGGACGAGAGCGACGTGCTGCTGGCGCTGCTCAAGGGCGGCGAGGGCACGAAGCGCCCCGTGAGCGACTTCATGACCAGCCGGCTGGAGACGCTGCCGCCGAGCGCCAGCGTGAACGACCTGCTGCCGATCTTCCGCGCCGACCGCGTGGCGATCGTGGCCGATGATGACCGCTTCTATGGCATCATCACCCGCATCGACCTGATCAACTTCCTGCGCAAGAAGATGCCGTGAGCGCGCGGCGACACCCACACACACCATGAGCCACGACCACCTGAACCTGGAAAGCCGCTGCATCCACGGCGGCCAGCACGCCGAGCCGACCACGGGCGCGGTGATGCCGCCGATCTTCACGAGCAGCACCTTCATCCAGGAAAGCCCCGGCGTGCACAAGGGCTTCGAGTACAGCCGAAGCCACAACGCCACGCGCTTCGCGTTCGAGCGCTGCGTGGCGAACCTGGAGTCGAGCGGCCTGCGCGAGGAAGACGAGCGCACCTGCGGTGGCTTCGCGTTCGCGAGCGGCCTGGCCGCGATCGGCACGGCGCTGGAACTGCTCGACCATGGCGCGCCGCTGGTCAGCATGGACGACGTGTACGGCGGCACCTATCGGCTGCTTTCGCGCGTCCGTGAGCGCAGCGCCGGCCTGAAGCCGACCTATCTGGACCTGACCGACCCGGCGCGCCTTGAGGCGCACCTCTCGAAGCACAAGGCGGGCATGGTGTGGGTGGAGACGCCCACGAACCCCACGCTGAAGGTGGTCGATCTGGAGGCGATTGCGCGGATCTGCGCCAAGCACGGAGCGATCAGCGTGTGCGACAACACCTTCGCCACGCCGATGCTGCAGCGGCCGCTGGAGCTCGGCTTCGACATGGTGATGCACTCGGCCACCAAGTATCTGGGCGGCCACAGCGACGTGGTCGGTGGCGTGCTGGTCACGCGGCGCAAGGACCTGGGCGAGAAGCTGCGCTTCCTGCAGAACGCGATCGGAAGCGTGATGGGCCCCTTCGACGCATACCTGGCGCTGCGCGGCGCGAAGACGCTGGCCGTGCGCATGCAGCGCCACTGCGAAAGCGCCATGAAGATCGCGCAGTGGCTCGAGAAGCACCCGAAGGTCGAGAAGGTGATCTATCCGGGTCTGGCGAGCCACCCGCAGCACGCCGTGGCGGCGCGGCAGATGCGGCTGGACGGCAAGCCCGCCTTCGGCGGCATGATCACCATCCTGCTCAAGGGCGGACTGGCGGAGAGCCGGCGCTTCCTGGAGAACGTGCACCTGTTCGCGCTGGCCGAGAGCCTTGGCGGCGTGGAGAGCCTGATCGAGCACCCGGCGATCATGACGCACGCGAGCGTGCCGGCCGAAAGCCGCCAGCAGCTTGGAATCCTGGACAATCTGGTGCGACTGAGCGTGGGCATCGAGCACGCGGACGACCTGATCCGCGACCTCGAGCACGGCCTGGCCAAGGCGTGAGCAGGCTGGCGTCCGACACGATCTCGATCCGCCCCGCCACCGAGGGCGACATTCCCCTGCTTCGCGCGCTCGCGGACCGGATCTGGCACGCGTGCTATCCGGGCATGATCACGGAGGAGCAGATCCGCTACATGCTGGGCTGGATGTACGCCCCGGAACGGATCGCCGAAGAGATGCGCCGCGGGGTGCGCTGGGCCGTGGTCGAGGCCGATTCACCGATCGGCTACCTAGCGCACGAGCGCGATGCGGACGGCGTGGTCCACCTGCACAAGCTGTACCTGGATCTCGCGTGGCAGGGTCGTGGCGTGGGCCAGCGGATGCTCCAGCATGTGTCCGAGCATGCGCAAGGCGAGGGCGCCCGATCGATCGAACTGCGCGTGAACAAGGGCAACGCGCGTGCGCTGGCGGCCTACGCGCGCGCGGGCTTCCGGATCGAGCGCTCGCTGGTCGCCGACATCGGCGGCGGCTTCGTGATGGATGATCACGTGCTGCGGCTGGACCTGCCGCAGCGCTGAGGCTCACGGCTCGAGTTGCGGCAGCAGGCGCGCGGGCTGGGCCTCGTCCGCTTCAGGAACGGCCGCCGCGCGGCCGGAAGCGAGCGAGCCAAGCCATGGACGCGCCGAGGGCCGCAGCGCATGCAGCACGACTTCCCGAAGACTGTCGATGCGAGCCAGACGCGTTGGGTCGGTGCTGGTGCGCAACGCCGTGAGTAGCGCCTCGAGCGAGATGCCCTGCGCGCGGGCGAACCGCTCGAGCGCCTCGCGACCGTGCGCGCCAGCCTTCGGGGCCACGATCCGATCGAGCTGCTCGCGCTCGGCTGCCGCAAGCAGTTGCGCCAGCGCGAGCGCGCTTGCGCGGGTCATGCTGGCTGGCCCCTCGATGGCGGCGCCAAGCGCCTTCGCCCGCTCGATCCACGCCTCCTGCGAACCGGAATCCCGCGCCGCGTTCGCCAGCAGCAATGCCGCCGAGACCGCCAACGACGGATCCGCAGCGACGGCCTGACGCAGGAGATCCACCTGCCGGGAAGCCTGGGAAGGATTCGACGCATCAAGCGCCTCGGCCCGGGCGAACGCGTCGGCGCCCGTGGCGACGGCGGTGGCGGGCGCCGGAGCCGTGGGTCGCGCCTCCATCGGGGCACCGAGCGCCACAAGTCGAATCCGAGCGATCGCGTCGAGTGAAACGCCGGCCTGCGTGATGGCATCCACGCCGCGCGCGCGAGCCCGGGACACCGCACCGACCTCGGCCGACACCGCCTCGAACGCGCTCGACTGCTGCACCGAAAGCCGCGCCGCCTCGAGATCCGCGATCAGCCCCAGCGCGGCCGCGAATGCGCGCGGACCCGCAGGCGCGATCCGTTCCAGACGGCGCAGGCGTGCGGGGGCGCCCTGCACGATGGCATCGAGCGGAGGGAGCGGCCGAAGCGATGCGGACGCGCTCACGAGACGGCGGGCCGTCCGCCACGCCGCAGCGCCCGACTCGGCGGGTGTGGTCGTGCCACCGGTCCAGAGGGCGAACTCGGCGTCGAGCCGCGCAATCGAGGCGGCGACGCCTTCCATCGCCTCTCCGGTCGGCAACGAGGCAAGGATCGACGCGAGCGCCTCGGCGCGCAGGGATGGAACGTCCTCCGTCGGCAGGTCGTAGCCCCCGATGTCCTGCAGCATGTCGAGCGCATGGCGCGGATCGGCCGTCACGGCGACCTCGCGCGCGATCGCAAGCCGCATGGATGGTGCCTCGATCATGGACTCCTGAATGACCTGCTGGGCGAGCTGCCGCTCTTCCCTGGAGGCCGAGGAGAGCGCGCGGAAGGCGAGCGCGGCGCTGTCCGCACGCGACAACGCGGTGGCGCCCTCCGCACGAAGTGACTGCAGCGCCTGCATGCGGACGTCCGTCCGCTGCGCCGAGAGCTGCTTCACCCACCGGTCTTCCTGTTCCGGTTCGGCGTCGCGCAGCGTGGGCACCCCGGGGACAGCGGCCGGCGTGACCTGCGCGGGATCGCGCCGCGCGGCAACCGCGTCGATGCGTCGAATCAGCACCAGACGATCCGACAGCGCGTCGAGCCTTCGAGACAGCGGCGCATCCGCCGCGGGAAGAGGCTCCTGCAGCGCGTCCAGCATCGGCTTCCATGCGGGGCCGGTGGCCTCGGTGCCAAGGGAGAGCCACTGCGCGGCAAGCTGGGCACGCGTCGCCATCGAGTCACGTTCTCCGACCAGGAGCCGCTCCTGCGTTGGCGTGCCGACGCTTCGCCACACGCCACCCAGCGCCCACAGACGATCGGAGGGAATGCCGGAATCCCTGAGCCACGCCGCCATCCGCTCGATCACGTCGGCGAAGCCCGCCTGACCGGGGGCCGCCGGCAACGCGCGCACCAGCGAGCCCAACGCATCGGCCGCAACGCCCTGGCTGTCCAGGCGCGCCGTCGATCGCAGCAGTCCGTCGATCGCGAGGAGCGCCAACGCCACGCGCGCATCCGGGCGCTCGACCTGACGCACGGCCTCGAGCCAGCCGGTCCAACGGTCACGCGCCTCTGGCTGCGCGATCTCGGAGACCAGCGCGGGAACCTGCGATGCCGCCCACGCCGCGAGCGCCTCGTCGGCACTGACCGCAACCACCGACGCGAAGGCGCGATCGCCCGCCACGGCGGGCGAGAGACGATCACGGCGCGCGATCTGCGCCTCCAGCATCGCCGCAAGCGCCCGCGCCAGCATGGCACCCCGAGCGTCGGAAGCCTCCGCCACCACGCGATCGACGCCGCTGCGCATCGCCGCCAGCTCCTCGGAGGTCGTCGCCAACGCCACCCACGCGGCGAGCGACTCCAGCATCGCCTCACGACGTTCAAGGGGCAGTGAGATCCAGCAGCCCGCCAGCGCCGCGAACGTGTCGTTCCAGGCCTGACGATCCGCGGCCTCCAGGGGCCCCTCCGCCCGCGGACCCAGCGGCTCGACCACGCTCACGGCGGGCGCAACGGCATTCGGGGCGAGTGCGGGTGGCGTGGGGAACGAGACCGGCGGCGGCGGAAGCGTGCGCTCGGGTGCGGCGGTCGGCTCGCGCGCCACGACCTGCGCTGGCGAAGCCTGTCGACCCGGGAGAGAACGCACGCGCTCGATCAGCAGACGCAGCAGCGCGATGGAAAGCGCCATTCCGATCACGACCAGCGCCGTCACGATCCACCGTGTCGCCCGAGGCGCTGGAGCCCGCGGTGCCGGCGGCGGCGTCAAGGTCGGCCCCGGCGTCGGCGTCACTCGGATCGAAAGCACCACCTCCAGAATCCGCGCGAGTTCCGCCTCGCCGATGCCCTCGGCACGCGCCCACGCCACCAGCGCCGCACGCGTGCGCGCATTCCAGCCACCGGTGTGCGCCAGCAACTCGCGCACGCGCGCCACGCGATCCTCGAATGCTGTCATGGCTTCACGCCTTCGGCAGCCTGCACCAGCCTGGGTCCCCACGGTGCGGGTCCGCCATCCGGCACCAGCGTGAGATGCTGCTCCAGCATGCGACGCGCACGCGCGGCATCCAGGGCCAGCAGCGCGCGGTGAAGTCGCCATCGCGCCTCAGCCCAGGGCTCGCTTCCCTGCGGCAGGGCTCCGCCGATCCGCTGCAGGCGCTCGATGGACTCGTTCATCTGGCCCGCCGCGCGCAAGGCCTCCGCCGCCGCGAAGTCCTCAGCGCGAGAGACCGCGCGCGCCACGACCAGGGACTGCACGGCACGCGTGGCAAGGTCGGGCGGAAGCACGAGGCCCTCATCGGCCGCGCGAAGCATGGCGCGCGCGGCACGGTCCCGGGCGACGGCGCGAAGGGCCTCGTCGGATGGATCCGCCTCGATCACCAGCAACGCCAGATCCAGCGCCGCAAGCGTCGCCTCCGAGCCCGGGACCGAGGCCAGTGCAAAGGAGGCCGCCAACGCCGCGCGTGACGACTCCGGCTGCGGGATCCGCGCCAGCAGCGCCCGCACCCTCGCAGCCTCGCCCTGCAAGGCATGAACCTGCACCAGCGCGCTTCGCACGGTCGGATCAGACTGATCCTCGGGGCGCAACGCGATCGCCGCCTGCCGCGCGGCGTCCACATCGAGCGCGCGCACCGCCGCGATGAGGCGCCAGCGAGAGGCCTCGGGCGCGTGCACGACCGGGTCGAGCGCACGCAGCGCTCGCTGGGCCGCAGCCTGTGCCCCTGCCGAGTCCGCGGGCGCGCTCGCCAGGATGCGCCGCGCCGCCTCGCACCGCGCGTCCGCGAGGAACGGATCGGTGGTCGGAACGTCCAGCAGCACGGCGATCGCGAGCGCGTCGGAGCTCAGGCCTCCCAGCCGGCTCGTCCACGCCGCCACCCGACCCGCGTAGGGACCCTTCGGATCACGATCGCGCTGGCGTGCCAGAAGATCCAACCTGCGTGCGCGTCCGGCGTCGTCCTGCGCAGGCACGCTGCGCGCCGCCAGCCAGAGGCACTCCGACGCCAGCGCCGGACTGGCGTTGGCAGCGGCCTCGAACGCGGCACTGGCCTCGGGCATGTCGCCCGCCGCACGATGCGCCCAGCCCATCGCCCGCAGCGCATCGCCTCGCATCGAGGCAGGCGCCACATCGCCGGCCTCCGCGAGTCCACGCGCAAGTCGTTCCGCTGACTCGCGCGCCTCTCCCGTCTCGCCCCGTTGCCATGACTCCAGATGCCGGTCCGCCTGCCGCAGGCCTTGCGCCAGCACCTGCAGCGGACCGCTGGCGCCCTCCAGACCGGCGAGCCACTCCGCGCGGCCTTGCGGGTCCATCGCCGCCACGGCCGCCGCGACCACGGCCGATCCGTCGGCCCCCTGCTCGCGACTGGCGGCGCGCGCCGCCGCGATCGCGAGCGATGCGGGCATGCCGCGGGCCGGCATGCGTTCGATGGCCCTGCGCATCGCGGCCGCGTCGCGCGCCTCGATCGCGAACCCCAGCCGCCACAGCGGCACGCGCCGGGCGGCATCGGTTCCAGTGGCGCTCGTCTCGATCGCCTGCAACCAGGCATCCGCATCGGTGATGCGCCCAGCCACCTGCAGCGCCACGGCCAGTCCGAGCGCCGCGTCCGCCCCGAGTTCGGTCTTGAGCAGATCCTGGCTGGCGTCCGTGGGCGCCGGTGACTCGGATTCAATGTCGATCAGCCGCGCAAACTGGATCATGGCACGCTGAATCTCGAGTTCGGACTTGCGACGATCCCGTGCGCGGGCAGGAACGTTCCGGTCGATCCATGCCTGAAGCGTGCGCTGCCACGCCTCCAGCAACTGCGCCGGCTCGCGAAGCGCGCTGCCGCGATCGCGGTTCGCGCCACTCTCGGCCATGCGCGACTGGATCGGGCGAAGGGCGTCGTCCACGCGCCCCAGCGCCTCCAGACCGTCGCGCAACGCGGTCGCATCGTCTGGATCGGCACGCAGCGCATCGATGCGAAGGGCCGCCAATCCAAGATCCTGCCGCGCGACCTCGAGCCGCGGACGCATCGCCGACGGATCCTGCGGAGGCAGCGCGGACACGACCAGCCGAAGCAGCTCGGCGCGCTCCTTCGGGGACATGGAGGGATCCGACTGGTACAGCACACCCTCGGCACCGAGCGCCTTCGCGGCCTCCATGCGGACCGAGGACGCCCCCGCGCGCAGCCGCTCGATCCACCACTGGCGCAGGGTGGAGGAGAGGCCGTGGCGTTCGGCGAAGGAACGGAGCGATTCGCCGACCGCGGAAGCGGCCAGCAGCAGCATGCAGACGCACGCGATCGCGCTACGGGGCCGGTGCATAGCTGACCCGTTCGAAGCCCGCGTCCCGAACCGCCTGCAGCGCAGCGGCCGCATCACCGGCGTTCGGCCCCGCATGCATGCGCACCGCCGCTCCCGGGGGCTTGGGCATTCCAGCAAGCGCAGCGCGCAGCGCGCCGACGTCGTTGATCCGCCGCCCCGCCACGCGGTACCACGCCGCACCCGGCGTGCCGTGCACGTCCACCACGACCGCCTGCAGGTCGCCCGCGGCGCCACCGGTGGTGCCAAGCGCGCCGGTGAGCCGCCCCTCCACGCGCGAGGCTCCGGCCGTGACCAGGAAGAAGCTCAGCAGCAGGAACGTCGCGTCGATCATGCTGACCAGATTGATGGCCGGCCCACCGCGTGCACCGCCTCGGATCGTGCCGAACCTCATGGCGCGTTCTCCCGCTGGGTCGCCAGCTGGAACGCGCCCGCGCCACCGGCCCGCAGCGCGATCGCCACCGCGTTCAGCGCGGCCACCGGCGCGTCGCGATCGGCGCGCACCACCGGCGCCTTCGACACGCCACGCGCGACCGCGCGCTTCGCCAGTTCCGTGATCCCCGCCGGATCGACCTCGGCGTCACCCACCAGCATGGATCCGTCGGCGCGCACGATCACCACCAGGCCGGCCTGCGAGGCGCGGTCCTCCTGCTCGCCGGACTCGATCGGCAGGCGCACCTCGCCCCGGGTGCGCGCGGCCATCTGCGCCGTCACCAGGAAGAAGATGAGCAGCAGGAACGTGACGTCGATCATCGGCGTCATGTCCAGCTCGAACCGTGGGCGTCGTGGCCCGCCGAACCTCATGCGGGGCCGCCTCCCTCGATCAGCAGCGCGAACGACTCGGCGATGTCACCGGCTTCGGCGGCCACGGCCTCGACGCGATTGCGCAGGAAGGCGTGCGCCGCGGTGCACGGGATCGCGACCACCAGTCCCTGGAAGGTGGTGATGAGCGCCAGCGAGATGTTGCTGGCCAGCGACTCGTAGTACGCGGCGTCGTTCACGGCGCTCGCGGCGACCCCCTCGAACGCGCCGATCATGCCCTGCACCGTGCCCAGCAGCCCGAGCAGCGGCGCCACGCTGGCGATCACCGCGATGGCGTCGATCCAGCGATACAGGCGCGCGGTCTCGGCGTCACCGGCCTGCTGCATGGCCTCGCGCACCTGCAGCATGCCAAGCGTTCCCGAGCCGGCCTTCGCCACGCCGGCGCCCAGGATCCGGGCGATGTAGCAGTCGCCTGCATGCGCCTTGCAGAGATCCCGTGCGCGGGCCAGCCGTCGCGCGGCGACCTCGCGCCGGCATTCCTCGACCAGCGGCCTCGGGATGAGCGCGGAGCGGCGCAGCAACGCGAGCTGCGCCACGATCACGCCGAGCGCCACCACGCTCAGGGCCACGATCACGTAGCCGATCACCCCTCCGTCGGTGATGAACTTCAGCAGGCTGGACGAGGCGAGCAGGATCGTTGGGTTCATGGGGTCTCCTCATCGGCCGCGGCGCGCAAGCGCGACGCCTCGGACGGATCGATGGTCTCAAGCGCGGCCGCCGCACGCCGCAGCGCGCTGGCCCGAAGCCATGGGGCCGCATCGAGCGTGGCGGCGCACTGCACGAAGCGCAGGCTGGCGGTGCGTGGATCGGGACGCGCTCGCCGCAGCAGCGCCTCGCCCTCGAACCACTGGCAGAGCGGCTGCAGCGCGGCCGCATCCCGCGCACTCGCGCGCACGGCCGCGACGGACGCCTCGGCGTCACCCGCGCGCGCGGCCAGCGCCGCCTGCAGGAACGCCACGCGTCGACGCGCCACCTTCGCGTTCTCCGCGGGCATCGCCACCTCGACCGCGGGTCGCGACGGATCCAGCAGACGCGCCGCGAGCCGCAGCCACGCCCCCGCCTCCTCCTGCGCCTCGGGACTTTCCGCCAGCGACTTCGCCAGCGATGCACCTTCCCCCGACTCGCCCGTGGGAAGCACGCGGGGAGGAAGCCCGCTCGCCGCGTCGATCCATGTCTGGTCCGGCTGCAGCGCAGCATGGTGCGCGGGCAGCGTGATGCCCGCGCGCTCCGCGCACGCCACCGCCTGCATGCAGAGGGCGAACGCCTGATCCGTCCTTCCCTGCTGCCACGCGATGCGCCCACGCGCATCGAGCCACGCCGCGCGTGCCGCACCCTGATCGATCGCGGGACAGGCAATCCCCTCCAGCGCACGCGACGCACCCAGCGCATCCCCTCGCGCCAGCCGCGACTGCGCGACCTGCAGCGGCTCCTGCGGGGCGGCGATCACGGCCAGCAGCGCGCACGCGAGCAGCCTCATGGGCGCGTCCCCGCCAGCGGAACGAAGCGGAACTGGCCTCCCGTCGCCTTCGAGATCGGTTCCAGCTGCTGCGCCGCCTCGGCATCACCGAACGCGATGCAGTGCACCGGGACGGTCTTTCCGCGCACCACCACGCGCTGCGCGATCCACGCGGGATCCTCCGGCGGGATGCGGCCATCCGTCAGGAAGAAGATCGCGTCGGGTGGCGTGGGCTCACCCATCACCTTCTCGAAGGCGACCTGCGGCATCGTGCCGCCGCTGGCGACGGCGGCCTGCAGCCAGGACTGCACGCGCTGGAGCTCGCTCGCACGCGCCTTGGCGAAGCCACGATCGGGGAAGACCTGCACGGAGGTGTCGAACAGGCAGATCCGGAACTGCGCGAAATCGGGCAGCGAACCCACGCTTCGAAGCAGTTCCGCAAGCGCCATGTCCATCTTCGTGGGGCCGGCCGCGCCACCGCCACGGTTGGTCATGCTGCCGCTCTTGTCCAGGATGAACGCGAAGCGTCGGCCGGATCCGCGCGCGCCGAAGAAGGTCGACGTGGCCACGCCGCCCGTGCCCCCACCCGCTCCGATCGAGACCGCACCTGGCGCCACGGGCCCCGCGGCATCCGTCGACATGGACGTCTCCTCGCCGGATTGCGTCGCGTCCTGCACGGCCGCCAGCTCGGTGGTCCGTTCCCACGACACCTCGGCCTCGGCGGTCGGCTCGAGATCCATAGGCGACGGCGGCATCTCGCGCGGCCCCGGGTCGACGTCCTGCGGCCCCGCCGCTTCGGCGCCGGGAAGGGCCGCCTCGATCAGCACCGCCTGCGGAACCGGCGCGGGCGCGGCGGTCAGGATTCCCGAAAGCCACAGCGCCAGCGCCAGGTGCAGCGGGATCGACAGGCACAGCGCGGCCAGCAGGATGGGCCAATTCGACCGACGCCGGGGGCGTCCGGACGCATCGGATTCGGCCGTCGGGGGTTGGGCCGCGCGCACGCGTGGCTCTCCTGGGGAAGTGGAAGGGACTGGACGCCTCCGGATTCTACGGATCGGGAGCGCCAGGCTCGCTTGACCGATCGCCCGCCGCGACGTTGAATCGCCGCCATGCCCACCCCCTACCAGCGCGTCGTCCTGAAGGTCAGCGGAGAGAGCTTCGCGCAGGAAGGGCAGCTTGGCATCAGTCCTGACGAGCTGTCGGTGATCGCGGGCGAGATCGCGCAGGCCAAGCGCGCGAGTCCGGACACGCAGATCGCCGTGGTGGTGGGTGGCGGCAACATCATTCGTGGCGCGCGCCTGGCCGAGACGGGCCGCATCGCGCAGAGCACCGCCGACTACATGGGCATGCTGGGCACCGTGATCAACGGCCTTGCACTGCGCGAGGCGCTCGAGTCGCAGGGCATCCCCAGCCGTCTGCTCACCGCGCTGCAGATCACCGCCGTGGCCGAACCGTTCATCCGCGCGCGCGCGCTTCGCCACATGGAGAAGGGCCGCGTGATCGTGCTGGCCGCCGGCACCGGCAACCCCTTCTTCACCACCGACACCTGCGCAAGCCTGCGCGCGGTCGAGCTGCAGGCGCAGGTGCTGCTGAAGGCCACGAAGGTCGACGGCATCTACACCGCCGATCCGCGCAAGGATCCGAAGGCCACGAAGTACGAGCGCCTGAAGTTCAGCGAGGTGCTCGAGAAGCGCCTGGCCGTGATGGACCTGACCGCGATGACCATGTGCATGGAGCACAAGCTGCCGGTCGAGGTCTTCAACTTCCGCGCGACGGGCAACGTCAGGCGCGCCGTGCTGGGCGAGCGCGTGGGCACGCTGGTGACCGACGGCTGAACGCCGCTGCCGCCCGGAAAAACCGGGGCGCCGCTATCCTCGTGCCCTTGCCATAAGGAGATCGCCGTGGACCTGGACACCATCCTGCTGGAATGCGAAGAGCGCATGGAGAAGAGCGTCGACTACCTGACGCGCGAGTTGCGCGGCATGCGCACGGGCCGCGCCAACGCCGCCATGCTCGAGTACGTGAAGGTGGACTACTACGGCAGCATGACCGACCTGCGCGAGCTGGCGGCGATCAACGTGGCCGAGGCGACGCAGCTGCTGGTGAAGCCGTTCGACCCGGGCGCGAAGGGCGAGATCGTGAAGGCCATCGAGAAGTCGGGGCTGGGCCTGAATCCGATGACCGAAGGCAACCAGATCCGCATCAACGTGCCCGCGCCGAGCGCCGACCGCCGCAAGCAGCTGGCGGTGCAGGTGAAGAAGCTCGCCGAGGAGAGCAAGATCACGATCCGCAACGAGCGCCGCGACGCCAACAAGGCGATCGACGGACTGGAAGCCGACAAGAAGGCGGGCGTCACCGAGGACATGGCCAAGAGCGCCAAGGAAGACGTGGACGCCTTCACCAAGAAGCACACGGAGAAGGTGGACGAACTCGCCGCGAAGAAGGTGGCCGAGATCGAGGAGGTCTGATCTTCCGTGCGCTGCCCCTTCTGCGGCGAAGATGAGGACAAGGTGATCGACAGCCGTCCCGGCGAGGATGGTGCCGCGATCCGGCGTCGCCGCGAGTGCCTGAAGTGCGAGAAGCGCTTCACCACCTACGAGCGCCTCGAGCGCACCGCGCGCCTGACCGTGATCAAGCGGGACGGCAGCCGCGTGCCCTTCGATTCGGGCAGCCTGCTGCGCGGCCTGCAGGCGGCCTGCGGCAAGCGGCCGATCGCGCAGGAAGCCAAGGACCGCCTCTGCCAGGAGCTCGAGGACGAACTGCACCGCGACTTCGACCGCGAGGTGGAGAGCGCCGAGATCGGCCGCCGCCTGGCCGCGCGCCTGCGCGACCTGGATCCGATCGCCTACGTGCGCTTCGCCAGCGAGCACTACGGCTTCGCCAGCATCGAGGAATTCGCCGCCGAGATGGTGGCGCTGCAGAACCGTCCGCGACCGCTCGCCAACGAGCGCGAGCTCTTCCCCAGCACCAAGCCCGAGCGACCCTGACATGCCCGTCATCACGCTGCCCGATGGATCCAAGCGCACCTACGACAAGCCCGTGACCGCGGCGCAGGTCGCGGCCGACATCGGCGCGGGCCTGGCGAAGGCGGCCGTGGGCGCGAAGGTCGATGGCGAGCTGCGAGACCTTTCCGCCGCGCTCGAGAAGGACTGCGCGCTCGCGATCGTCACCCCGAAGAAGCGCGAGGGCGGCGCCGACGCCGACGCGCTGTTCCTCATCCGCCACAGCACCGCGCACGTGATGGCCGAGGCGATCCAGCGGCTGTTCCCGCACGTGAAGCTGGTGTACGGCCCCCCGCTCGAGACCGGCTTCTACTACGACATCAGCTTCGAGGGCGGCAAGGCGATCAGCGCCGACGACTTCGCGGCGATCGAGGCGGAGATGGCGAGGATCGTCGCCGAGAACCGCCCCTTCACCCGCTACGAGATGCCCGCGGCCAAGGGCATGGACAAGCTCAAGGCCGAGGGCAGCAAGTTCAAGCTCGACAACGCCGAGCGCGCCTGCGAGGCGGGCAGCACCACGCTGAGCTGGTACGCCACGGGCGAGCCGGGCAAGGCCTGGGAAGACCTCTGCCGCGGCCCGCACGTGCCAAGCACCGCCAAGATCGGCGCCTTCAAGGTGATGAGCCTGGCGAGCAGCTACTGGAAGGGCGACGAGACGCTCGACCGGCTCACGCGCGTCTACGGCACGGCCTTCGCCACCAAGGACGAGCTCGCCGCACACCTCACGCAGCTCGACGAGGCGAAGAAGCGCGACCACCGCGTGCTGGGCAAGCAGCTGCGCCTCTTCCACATCGACGAGATGGTGGGCCAGGGCCTGATCCTGTGGACGCCCAACGGCAGCATCGTGCGCCAGGAGCTGCAGAACTTCATCAGCGACGAGCTGCGCAAGCAGGGCTACACGCAGGTCTTCACGCCGCACATCGGCAAGCTGGACCTGTACCGCACCAGCGGCCACTTCCCCTACTACCGCGAGAGCCAGTACCCGCCGGTGATCGAGCACGAGCAGATGGCGGCGCTGGCGAAGGAAGGCTGCAGCTGCGGCGAACTGGCGAACCGCCTCGAGAAGGGCGAGATCGACGGCTACCTGCTGAAGCCGATGAACTGCCCGCACCACATCCGGATCTTCGCCAGCAGCCCCCACAGCTACCGCGACATGCCGGTGCGGCTGTGCGAGTTCGGCACCGTGTACCGCTGGGAGCAGTCGGGCGAGATCGGCGGCATGACGCGCGTGCGCGGCTTCACGCAGGACGACGCGCACCTGTTCTGCCGCGAGGACCAGGTGGCACAGGAACTGCTGGGCTGCCTCAGCCTGGTGAAACTCATCTTCGGCACGCTGGGCATGAACGAGTACCGCGTGCGCGTGGGCCTGCGCGACCCGGACAGCGCCAAGTACGTGGGCGACCCCGCGAACTGGGACAAGGCCGAGGAAGCGTGCCGCGTGGCGGCGAAGACGCTCGGCGTGCCCTTCAGCGAGGAACCGGGCGAGGCGGCCTTCTACGGCCCCAAGATCGACTTCGTGGTGAAGGACGTGATCGGCCGCAGCTGGCAGCTCGGCACGGTGCAGGTGGACTACAACCTGCCCGAGCGCTTCGACCTGTCGTACATCGGCACCGACAACCAGCCGCACCGCCCGGTCATGATCCACCGCGCGCCCTTCGGCAGCATGGAGCGCTTCATCGGCTGCCTGATCGAGCACTTCGCGGGCGCGTTCCCGCTGTGGCTTGCGCCGGAGCAGGTGCGCGTGATGCCCATCAGCGAGAAGAGCGCCGACTACGCGCGCGAGCTGCACGCGGCGCTGGTGGCCAAGGGGCTGCGGGCCACGCTCGACGAGAGCAACGACCGCATCCAGGGCAAGATCAAGCAGGCCGCCGACATGAAGGTGCCCTACTGCGCCGTGGTGGGTCCGCGCGACGCCGAGGGCCGCAAGGTCAGTGTGCGCGCGTTCGGCATCGACGCGAACCTCGGCGAGATGGGCTTCGACGCGTTCGTGGAGGGCCTGGCACAGGAGTACCGCACCCGAGGGCAGTCGGCGGTGCGAGCCACTTTCGGGCGTTGACCCGCGGCACACACGAGCGATCGAGCCGCTGATTTTCGGGAGTTTCCCGCTTGCCTTCCCCCCCGGCTTCGGGCTACCTTGACGGTCTCTGGCGCGGGGCGCGTGCCCTGCCCACTTCCGCGACTCGAGGATCCTGGCTTCATGTCCATCGCTCCTTCCGTGCCGACGTGGTTCGCTTGAACCCGCTTTCGGCACGAGTCGCTTCGGTCAATCCGACCCGGTTCACGGTCGCCCGCGACGGCGACCGGCTGTCCACTTCATGTTTCGTCGCCCGAGGATCCTGCCATTAGCGCCTTCCCGCCACGTCGTCCGCCCATGGGCCGCCCCGAGAGCAGTTTCGGGCCGCGCATCAACGATCGCATCCGCATCACGCCTGTCCGTCTGATCGACGAGAACGGCGAGATGGTGGGCGTGGTCGAGACGGACGACGCGCGTCGCCGCGCAATGGAGGCGGGCCTCGATCTGGTCGAGATCGCCGCGGACGTGCGCCCGCCCGTCTGCAAGATCATGGATTTCGGCAAGTACAAGTACGAGCTCAGCAAGAAGGACAAGCAGGGCAAGAAGGCGAAGGGCAGCGAGATGAAGGAAGTTCGTCTCGGCCGCTCGATGAAGATCGACCCGCACGACGTGGAGATCCGCGTGAACCAGGCGCTGCGCTTCCTGATGGAAGGCCACAAGGTGCAGATCGTGGCCAACTATCGTGGCCGCGAGCTCGCCCACAAGCAGATCGGCGAGGCGAAGCTTGACGAC
>Ga0164293_10001881_pt1 | contig 17746 bp, 9 predicted proteins | sample GEODES118metaG_FD_111487 | JGI IMG/M metagenome (GOLD analysis project Ga0164293, IMG submission 111487) | Eutrophic lake water microbial communities from Lake Mendota, Wisconsin, USA - GEODES118 metaG | ecosystem: Environmental > Aquatic > Freshwater > Lake | place: USA: Lake Mendota, Wisconsin...
ATACTGTGCTGAATCCGAAGAAACCTGCTAACTCTTGAGACGCTCGGTGGAATCGACTCCGCCGCAATGAAAAGACGCATGCGAGACTTGAGCTTTGGACGTACCTCAGTTTCGAATGTCTCAGCGTCTCCAGGATAGTTGGCGATTTCGGCGCGGCCCGCGAAGGCACTAAATCTCCAGGTTAAAACTCAGTTGGTCGACGAACTGCTGCGGAAGGTTTGGTCGGCAGCCAGCGTCATCGTTGGGTATCAGCTTAGTCACTTCGTCTTGACCCATCACGATACGGAACCACTGTTCTCGGTCTCGCATCACACGGAACTGTCGCTCGTCGGATGCACCAGCAACATAGGGTAAGTAAACATGAATCGAATGGCGATTCTCAGCCTTGCAGCCAAGACGATCGACGCGACCGGTTCGCTGTTCAATCTGGCTGGGGTTCCAAGCTAAATCATGATGAATCACATATCGACAGTAACGATGCAAGTCGACTCCTTCTCCCATCACTTCGCTGCAAACCAGTATGTCTGGAAAGAATGGCGTGTTAAACGCTCGCATGAGACGTGTACGCTGGTCGCGATCCGTCTGGCCGGTCGCCTCTTGGACATTGGCGAGCGTCTTGGTAAGGTCATCCCTCTCATCAGATGAACTGGTTGCTGAAAGCCCATCGATTTTGACGTAGATTGCACCGGTTGTTGTGCGGCTTGTCGCATCAAGAAATCCTTCCCTCTCTGCACTCGAACACCGATGGAAAAAGAAATCGATAAAGTTTCCGAACTTCTGACGCCATGAAACCTGCGAGCCATCCACGTGATCAAGCATCAGTTGTACTGCTCGCTCAGATGAAATGTCTTCATGCTGATTTACTGGAAACGCTCTCACTAAAGTGGTCCACACTCGCAAGAAACGACGCATGATGTCCACAAGGTTTTCGCTGTTTAAGGCCGGAATCGCTTCGCCACGATTCCCCGCAAGTTTGGAATCAACGATCTTCGAGAGTTCGTCATCCAATGCTTGCCGGCCGCTTGTCTTCACGTCGTCGAAGTAGCTCCGCTGGACTTTGGCCACGAACTCGTCGATCGCGTCATCGGTTACACCGGTTGATCCGGCGTCCGCCAGCCGACGTCGGGCTAGCGCATAGCTTCGTTTCTCTACTTCATTGCTGATGTGCAGTCTCAAAGCTCTACAGGTCTGACGATAGAATGCAAAAACAAGCACCTTCTCGCCCTGTTCCCATAGATCCACAACTCGTTTCACCGTCGCGGCGATCTTCGGATGAACCGCCCCCGAGACACACTCTAACGCACGATCGAACTCCTGGAGGTACCAGTCCGAATGCGTGCTGTCGGCAAGGTGCAGTGGCGAGTTTTGGGAGTCTTCTTCGTCGCGGCCATGCTGGTTGTGCTGTCGAGTGTGGCGAAACGCTTCGTACGATGAGCATAGTGCTTCACCCAAGAGTTCCTTACCAGGTGCAGCCGCGCTTCGTGCTGCAAGGAAAAAAGGCAATAGTTGGTCTGGCGGTACTACCAATCCATCTTCGCAAGGTTGATCGTTGTAGATTGCGGTGCCACAAAGTCGAATCCTGCGTTTCACTGGCAAATCGGCCCAATTGTCGGTTTTGTTGAAACGAATTAGCCAAGGGCGTAGTTGCTCTTGGGCAATACTCCGAGTCTGTAGGCACTTCTCAAAAGACTCACGCAACGACCGTTGGCGGGGAGTCAGTGACGCCAGGTCCTTTTCTTGAATCGCCTCCCACCACTGCGTTGGCTCCACATCCGCTGGTAGATCCGCTGGCCCCAAACGCTGCCAACCTTTCTGTAGATGGATAGCTGCTCTTTGACTCTCGGTCAGTGCTTTTTCTAGTTGATCAAGTTTTTGATCCAAAACGCTTGGCTCCATGCACTCGGAGTGCTTGTCCAAGTGAATGTCCCCAAACCTCCGCAGAACCCGAATGAGTTCCTGATGTCCAAGCTGGAATGGTGTTGCCGTAAGGAACAACATCCGATCAAACGCGCGGGAGAGCGCCCCTTCGCCCGCTCGCAAATCCTGATCTGACTCGGGGGATTGAAGCTGTCGAGCCAGGTTGGTCGATGGATTCTTCAGATGGTGTGCTTCGTCCATGATCAGCAATGGCGAACGCCATGAGGCTTTAGCCAGAAGCTCTCGCCACGCAATATCTTCCATCTTCTTCAATTCATGCCGAACTTTCGTGAGCCGATCTGAAAGGTTATCACTTTTCCGCAGCGGCATTTGCTCTAGTGCTTCGGCAAGCGGTCGCAGGTCGAGCTTGCCCTTCTCTAAAGCCTTGAGAACTGCTTCTGGCACCGGATCATCGGCGAGCTGACGCTTCTGATTGCCGACCTCGGCGTTGTAAATATCCTTCCATTCTCTTGGGTCTTTATGCAAGAGATCGTCCCAGAGATGCTCCTTCCAGCCACTTGCGGATTGCTCTCCGAGTGCTTGCAACAGCTCCGCCATGAATCGGTGAGCAACCTTGCGAACCTGGACCAAGGCGGATCTGCCCCGCGCATGCCTCCGAAAAGCCTCACGCACCAGTGCCAGTCGAACCCATTTGTCAGACTGACGCCTTGCCATCGATCCTTGTGCAAGAAAGACGATATGGCATCGGACACGCGCCGGATCATCCAATAACTTCAAAAAATCAACGCTGCTTCTCGCTATGCCGTATCGAAACGCTTCGCTGGCACGAAGCTCTTTCGGAGTCGCCTGGTTTCGATCGATCGGGTTGTGCCCAGAGACATAGAGCTCACAAAACGTCTTGAGGTCATTGGCCCACTTGTCGATCAAGTTGGGCGGAGCCATCACCACCACAGGTCCACGCTTACTCTGCAATCCAACGCAATAGGCCACTGCCAGTGCAACAAATGTCTTTCCCATCCCTACTTCATCCGCCAATACGACACCAGGCTGCAACCTCAGGCGCTTCAGTATCTCGATCGTCTCACGCTTTTGGCGATCTTGGTCGGCAACGGGAACATGCTCATTTCGCTTTGAGCCTAGCACCAAGCTGTCCACGATTTGGAAAGTATCTACTGCTGACATTGCTTGATCGTCCTCTCCCAAAACGCGAGCAGGTCTCTTCCAAACCTCGCGCGATCGGCTTGTACGCTTTGGTCCAAAAATCGAACTAAATTGCTGAGGAACGGCAGGTAAATGTCATCGAATTGTTCACGCGTTACCGTACCGACTTCATGCGAGTAATTCACTTCGCGAAGCAGAATGAGGAAGTCGATCAGCGACAACAGGGCCTCCTCTGCATGGGTCGTGCTCGTCATGGCTTCGGCGCACAATCGCTCAGCCAGTGTCTTTACCCCAATAAACCCTTCCAGTCGCCATAGCAACGCTTGCTTGGTGCGAGCTGGACGCTCCAGGTTCTGCCTCAATCTCGAAAAAATGCGTGCCCGGTTCCTAATTCGGTGCAGAAATGTGTTGGCCAAGGAATAGGCCCTTAGGGGGGCAAGATCTGCCGGTTCAGCCGAGTCCAAGTCTTCGTCAAATCCGTCTTCACTTCGATGTAAGGTCTTGGTCCAAACTCGCAAGGCAGCCCCAGGATCGGAGGCAGCCAGGATCCTCAGCAGCTCGTCGGCCGACATGCTCTGAATCTCGGTAGGTGCCGGTAGATCTTCCGGGCACTCGACGTTGATTGGTAAGAAGCCTTCACTCCAAGCGTTATCGTTGGTAAGCCAACGCACCAGCAAACGAGAGGGAGGCGTAGGATGCGGCCATTCGACTTCAACTCGCGTTTTGCTTCCCGACGCGATCCACTCGGCTGCTGTAAGAGTGAACCAATGTGTCTGAGGTAGCGACTGACACAACCAGTCCGTGGGTAGATTTGCTGAATCGAGATCGATGGTCAGATTAGGGTTGGAGCCCGCACGAAAAGTCGCAGACACGAAGGATAACGGAACGCAAGCAAATTCATTTCGCTCTTCCTCCTCAAGCTCTTGTGCTGGACCTTGCAGCAAGTCTTCGCTCAGATTTTTGACGGACTTCATGTCCGGCCAAACTTGATCCAACTGCTTGGAGACTTTGGATTGGCCATCGAGCTTCGCAATTGTCAGCAGATTCAGTTCCGCGTTCGCAACGCCGCCGATCCCCATGCCAGCTTTCGTGAAATTCGAGGAGCCGATCATCAAAGCAGCGTAACCTCCCTCATCGTCGGATCGACGCAAAGCCAACATCTTTGCGTGCCATGTGCGCTCATTACCCCCTGCATCGGTTTGCGGAAGTATTTCGAACTCGACTTGGTCGGCGTACTTTTTACTCGTAACTAGCAAGCTCTTCGGAGCCGCCAGTCGCGGAGCTTCAGTTCCCACACGGTCCAAGGAAGGTACTGCGAAATAGAGCGATCGTGTTCTTCCTCGTGCAAATGCCTTGCAAATCGCGGCCGTCGTCACATTTTCCCCGTCACCGGCATCGAAGAACGGAGAAGCAACCCATATCTCCTCTGGAGCTCCATATTTGGAACATGCTTTCAATGCCTCGGAGAGAGAACTCCGGGCTTCCTCGGATCGAACGGTGTTTCGCGGCAAGGTTGCAACCAGTGATTGTCGTACTGAAGGATCATTAGAGGTTTTTGGCCAATCCTGAATCAGCAACCTCACTTGGTCCAGAAATGCTCTCGCACGCTTCTTCTGTGGGCTCTCGCCTTGACCACTGGGAACGAAATCGATTAACGATTCAAGGAAGTCAACGGCATCGGTCACGATTCTCGGATCGGCACCATCCCGATTGCCGTCGATGGCGATCGTCACCTCCTGATTGCTGCGATATCCCTGTTCTGTCAGATTCGCTGAACTCACGATGACACGTATGCAATTCTCCCAGGCCAGCACGCTAAGCTTGGCGTGCTGCTTCCCGCGAGGGATGTGTACGGACAAAACATCCCAGCGAAGCGAATGTTCGACACCCGCCTGCGATCGATCGACGAGAACGCCTGCATATGCTTTCCCAAGGTTCGCTTCCCGTTCCAACAGATAAGCCAACTCCTCTCGCTGCGGGTCGGAATCCACTTGCAGGAAACGAGCCAAGCACTGCTCCTCAAAGAGTCCAGGCTGAAATGTGAATGTCGAAGCAAGACAGCCGATCGGTTCACCGGCCCCTGCAGGTGCCCGCCACAGCTCGAGCATGGCAACGGCAGAGTCGGACTTCCGTTTCTTTGCCATTACCTTAGGTCCTTGTAGAAGTTGCGGATGGGTCGCGCCCGGTAATCATGGACGAAACGATCGGACGTCGGATCAGAGATGCTCTCGCGGTACTGCTGACGCAGGTAAATGCGGTCCTCTCCCAAGCGATCAAACCACGTTCGCTTGCCCGATTCGCTCTTTCCTCGTTGAATCGATTCATGATGTTCGCATAGGGCAACAGCAATCTCGGATGACTCCATCGGTTCGGCGAACGCTCGGAACCGTTCGTCGAATTCGCTGGCCAGACGACCGTCCAATGCCTGAAGCGTCGCATATGCCGACTCAAACGCTGACGAGAGATCCGCAACAGCCTCGACAAACGTCAACTCAAGGCCAATCTCGGTGACCTTGAAGCCTCGCGCATCGGCTTGTGCTGTGTGTTTTCGAATCAGATTAAAGCCATCGATCAATTTGCGACAGAATTCTTCGTAGGCCGTGATGGCATCAAGCAACGGGATCAAGATGGGTACGCGTGACTTCAGTTCCGCCAACACGCGCTCTTCGCCATAGCTGTCGTCGTCGATCTCATTTTGAAGGCTCCATATGTTGGACAGTGCACCGAGCGAGCGGTGGTCATTGTTCAGCAACAGTTGGCTGAGCACCTTCTTTTCATGCTTGCCAGCGCCATCGGGTCGCATTGCTTGCGCAAGATGTTCCCACTTGTCGCTGTTCCAATAGGTATGTGTGCGAGGTGGGTTTGCTTCTAGACTACGACGCAGGCCAGTTCTCCAGACGTCGAATAATTGGTTCGTCTCTTGGCCGGCGAGCGAGCGTTGATCGCGAGCCCATGCCTGCACAAGTTCCTCTGCACTGGCCAGTGGATTCATGTGCACATCGACAAGCCCTAGATGAATTGCCAGGCGCTTGTACACACCGTGAAAGCCAAAGATCCGGGGTGTTTTGAGGTAGCTACGCTCATCGAGATACTGATGCGCTCCGAGTGCTCGCTTGGTCACCAGCGTACCAGGCACCCCACGGAGTTCTGGAGCGATGGTGGGTGTTCGCAGCAACGCCTCGACCACCAGCCACTCCCATACCAGCCAGGGTTCGCAGTCGCTGTCGTCAGCATTCCACTCCAGCTCCTCGGTGAGAACAGCCCCAACTGCCATGACGGTCAGAAACCGGATTCGCTGCATCCGTTCGCGCACCGCCGGCACCAGCTTTGTCGCAAGCTGATCGGCGATCATGTACAGGCCCAGCGGATCGAGCGTACCCTCGCTGCTCGTCTCTGGATCAAAAGCCGTTAGGCTAGGTAACACTGCGGGCATGCTGCCTCCACCTGCTTCGATAATTTTCGCTTTATTTGACCGTCGCACACAGCAGCCAAGAAATCCCACGATTTTTGAAAAATTCCGCGTGTCATGTGACCTGACCTGTCACATCCTTTGGCTAGGCTCGTATTGGCACGATTGCCTATGCTATCAAAATCCTGTAGACTTCAAGAGACTTTGTCCGTTCGCCCCAGGGTTTTTTCAGGACTGAATGCATGAAAACGAAGCTCAGCGAAAACGTGAAGGTCGCCAAAGCAGCAGAAATTTTAGGGACTTCGAGGGGCACGGTTCGAGCCTGGATAGAGGCGCGCAAGATCCCGATGAAGAATCCAGCCAACGGGTTCCGGCGGGTTAAGAGAGTGAAGCTCGAGCAGTTCTTGGAGATTGTTGACAGGGTGGTCGTTCCCGCAGTTCATCCAAGATGAGCGTGATTGGACTGGATCGAACGACGCCAACACAAGAAACGCAACCATGTCCACAGAAAAGGAAGCACGTCAAAAGCTAATCGATCGACAGCTTTCCGGTGCTGGGTGGTCTCGCTCGTCGATGCGACTGGTGGACGAGTTTATTATGCGCGCCCAATTAGTAAGCGAAGGCAATGAGTTCGCTGACTACGCCCTAGTGGACCATCGCAACAAGCCGTTGGGAATCGTTGAGGCAAAACGCAGTAGCCGCAGTCCAATGGAAGGTGAGCGGCAAGCATCGGATTATGCCGATCGAATACTTCAGCAAGATGGCGTCGACCCGTTCATTTTTCTTGCGAACGGCAATGAGATCTTCTTTCACGACCGCGCGCTATATCCCGTTCGGAGAGTCAGCGGATTCTTTACTCAAGATGATCTCGAACGTTTACATTTTCTACGGAAGTACAGAACCCCGATAGCTGACTGCGACGTCGACAAACGGATCGTCGAACGTGCCTATCAGTTTCAAGCAATTCGCGAAGTTGCTGAACGAATCGAAGCATCTCGACGCAAATTCTTGCTGGTAATGGCTACTGGTACAGGAAAGACACGCACCGTAATTGCATTGGTCGATTTATTGATACGCTGCCAGTGGATCCAGCGTGTTCTATTTCTAGCGGATCGACGCGAATTGGTGAAGCAAGCCCTGGATGCCTTCAAAGAGCACTTGCCCAGCGTCCCACGCGACTGGATCGAATCGGGAAAGGTCGATACGACCGCACGTGTGTTAGCTGCAACCTATCCGGGGATGATGTCGGTGTATCAAAAGTTGTCACCCGGCTTTTTCGATTTAATCGTGTTTGATGAAAGCCACCGTTCCATTTACAACCGCTACAAAGCGATACCTGATCACTTCGATGCGATTCACTTGGGCCTAACGGCAACGCCAACGGACTTCATTGATCACAACACGTTTGATCTATTTGATTGCGAAGACGGACTACCAACATTTCATTATGGACTCGAGGAGGCCATACGAGATCATCATCTAGTTCCTTATAGACCAGTTCATATAGCTCGAACAACCTTTCAAGTAGAGGGCTTGAACCCGGGATCGTTGCCTGCCGAGGTGCAATCGCAGCTGCGGGAGCAAGGGATCGATCCGTCTGAGATAGATTTTGATGGCACCGATTTTGAACGCAAGGTTACAAACACCGGCACAAACGACGCTATCGTTCGCGAGCTTATGGACGTCTCAATTAAAGATGCATCCGGAACGCTCCCCGCAAAGACGATCATTTTCACGATAAGTCACAATCATGCTCTCGAGATTTATCAGAGTTTCAATCGACTCTACCCAGATCTCCAGCGCCGCGGCCTTGCAAAGGTGATCGATAGTCAGATGGAGCGCGCGGAGAAGACGCTCGACGACTTCAAGAACCGTGACTTTCCTAGAGTTGCGATCAGCGTCGACATGCTCGACACAGGTATCGATGTGCCTGCGATTCGCAATCTAGTTTTCGCCAAGCCTGTGTTTAGCCAAGTGAAGTTTTGGCAGATGATAGGTCGAGGAACCCGCAAATGGACTGACCCGATCTCAGGCGAAAAGAAAAATGACTTTTTGATCATCGACCACTGGAACAACTTCGCTTATTGGCAAGTCAACAATGGTGAAGATCAAGGCGGCGAGTCTACGGAACCACTTCCAACACGCATTTTCCGACTGCGACTCGAAGCGTTTGAAATACTATCCGGTCGCAATCAACTAAACGAATCACAGTCTGAACTCGAATCGATGCAGCAAATGCTCGGAGGACTCCCGCTCGATAACATCAATATTGCGCCGCATGCCGACGAAATTCGTCTTTTGACTGCCAACTCAAATGCCTGGCGGCCAATTGATGAACAGAAGCATCTCCATCTCGCTTTAACTATTGCGCCGCTCCTTCGCTTCTCAAGCGCAGCCAGCTACACGACTCTTCAATTCGTTAACATAACGCAACAGCTAATCATTGCTCACTTGAACTCCGATCTTGATGAGGCCGAAAAGCTTAGCGACCGAGTCAGTGAAATTCTTTCGCTATTGCCACGAGACATTCCAGAAGTGTTGAGAATCCAAGACACGCTCAATGAAGTGCTTGGAGCATCATTCTGGCAGCGACTCAGTTGGCAACGAATTCGAATGGTCCAGGATATTTTCACGCCACTAATTCGCTTCCGCGCAAAGAGGCTTGGTTCTGGCCAGATGGTTAGACTGTCGATTCGCGACGAAATTCGCGATCGACACTGGATTGTATTTGGACCATCCGGCGAAGGTGCCTTCGTCGACACGTATCGCAAACAGGTTGAGGCCTATATTCGTGACTTATCTGATCGCAGCCCCGCCTTACAAAAGCTTCGAAACGGGGAAGAGTTGACTGAAGAAGAAATGGATTCCGTAGCGAGTTTGCTCGAACGCCCAGATCTCTTCATCACGGAAGACAAACTGCGAGAAGTTTACGCAATGCCAGAGGCTGATCTAAAAGGCTTTCTTGCACATATCCTCCAAGTCGCTGAGCTGCCATCGCGTGAAAAACAGATTTCGGAAGCGTTTGACGAATGGATTGCAAGCAATCAACGGCTCAACGCAACTCAGTTGATGTTTATACGCACTTTGCGGCAGTTCGTACTAACGCGTTCGAAGATCAACTCGATTGACGACCTTAAGCAACCACCGTTCAATCGAATCGGTGATCCAACCAAATTATTTAGCCTCGACCAACTCAACGACTTAATAGTCCTCGCATCAAGCCTAGCAGCGTAAGGAAACTCAATGCTATCTCCTCAACTACGTAATAAAGTTCACGGCCTGTGGTCAATGTTCTGGGCCGCCGGCATGACGAATCCACTGGTTGCTATCGAACAGATTACGTACCTACTTTTTTTGCGTCAGCTAGAGCAAGTTGACGAGCAGCGTAAGCAGGCGGGAAAGGCAACGATCTACGGGCAACGAGTTCAATTGGATGCTCAGGGAAAACCGATTCTCGGCAAGAACAAGAAGCCTATCACTGTCGATTATGATGTTTGTCGGTGGAGTTACATTCGTCAAAACGTTTCGTTCGACCTACTAAATCAAACGGTGTTTCCCTGGCTGCGAGAACTCGAGACGTGGCTTGCAAAGAACAGTCAGTCTAGTAATGAGCAACAGACTGGTGAGCAGCAATTGAAGAGTGATGCGCAACTGAGTGTAATCGCAGGTCGGCTCTCGGACGCCCACTTTATCCTCGACAAAAACAAGTCCGAGACACTTGAACGTGCCGTTAAAGAGATTCACGAGCTATTCAACCACGTCGGTGGTGCAAATGCCGACATTATGGGAGATATCTTCGAGTACTTGCTCGGAGAGATCCAGACTGCTGGTAAGAACGGCCAGTTTCGTACGCCACGGCATATCATCCGTTTCATGATCGAATTGTTGGATCCTCCACCAACAACCAATGGACAACCGACAAAGATTCTGGATCCAGCATGCGGCACTGGAGGATTTCTGGTGAACACGTTGATTCATTGGAAGAAGCAATCCACCCCGAAGGACACGTTGCGATTGGAATGGGATGGTACTCCGCATCGCACTTTCGGAACCCTGCCGGAGGGACTGGACCCAAATGATTGCTTCTATGGCTATGACAACGATCGTACAATGGTTCGTATCGCTTGGATGAACCTCATACTTCATGATTTAGACTTTCCCAAGATCGATCAATTGGACAGTCTTTCAAAGCGAATGCCGGATAGTCTTAGCGGAACGTTCGATTACATTCTCGCCAATCCACCGTTCACAGGAAACGTCGACGAAAGCGATCTGTCCACCAATCGAGATCGAGTAGATTGGAAGGGGAAGAAGCCGCTTACAACAAAGAGTGAGCTTTTATTCGTTTGGATGATGCTAGACCTACTTCGCGTTGGCGGACGCTGTGCTGTTGTCGTACCAGATGGAGTGCTTTTTGGTTCGACTAACGCTCACATAGAGCTCAGACGCAAACTTCTATTCGAAAACACCTTGGAAGGTGTCGTGTCGCTTCCTGGCGGTGTGTTCAATCCATACTCCGGTGTCAAAACGTCAATTCTTGTCTTCAAGAAAGTTGGCGACGAACCTAAGGCTGGGCGCGATCCACGCACTAACGAAGTTTGGTTCTATGAGGTAGCGGAAGAAGCGAAGACACTCGATCAGCGCCGAAACGATCGTCCAGGTCAGAACAACGATTTATACGACGCGAGTGAAAAATTTCATACTTGGTACGAAATCGTGCAGGGGGCAGAACTCCCTAGTCTCCGCGAAGCAGCATTCTCGGCTAAGTACCACCAGCCTAAATACTGGAAAGAGCGATGGAGAGTCATCGATGACGAGTTTCTAAGGATTTTCCCGGAGGAAGAATCGCAGAAGGGACACGCGCTAAGCCTTCATGAAATTTTCACAGACTTGCCAAGAGAGTTAGATAATTTCGTGACTGCTGTTAGTCTTGAAGGTACGGAGTTGCTTGACGAACTTACATTGCCATTCGTGAGGTCGTCATGGGAAGATGCCGCAAAAGAGAAGACGAAAGCCAAGCGGCAAGCTAAGGCTGAAGACGAGCTCAAGAGTGCAATTAAGAGATTAAGCAACGAAATCATGAAACTGAATAAGGACTATTCGTTCTTGGACAATGAATATGACAAATTTGGATTAACATCATTGAAGGCAGACCTGGCGAGTGCTGGAGCCCATCGTTTTGCGCAGCTTGAGGCGGTTACCAAGGGGAGCCTTGATCCTTCTGTTTTTGTACTAGCTGGTGACTCGGGACAACTGCTCGAACGACTCTTAAAATGCTACGCGCGCTTGGATGGCTACGAGATTTGGCTGCGTAGCGTGAGCTGCGTATCACACCAGCAAAAACCGACAACTTCCAACGATGCAGGACCGTTATCGGACGTCCTTGTTTGGGTGACGCCAGTACGTGCATGGGCAAAATTAGAAAGTTGGAAAGACCCCAAAAGCGATAAAGAGGTGAAAAAGCCGACACACGACTCAAATGGGCTGGTCGATCCCGCCTATGTGAAATGGTTGATCGAGGAATGCGATTCCTTCAACGATGACGGCACCGTCAAGTCCGATTACCTCGAACTGCTCGACCCCGACTGCATCGAAGCGGCGGACTTAAATCTCTCTGCAGGCCGGCATAAGCCATTCGTTTTTTCTGCAAGACAGCACAACCGCCCTGACGACCTGATTCGCAAGCTCGACAAAGTACATGAGGATATACGCAAAAAACTATCGGCTCTACTGTCCATGGTGGAGACATGAGTATGAGGCCTTCACTACCTGAGAACTGGCAATGGGTTGCGATTGGGGCGGTATTGCGTCGTCAACGCTCCCTACTGAATCCTTCGGATTCCCCAAACACTCGATTTAACTCTGTCGGGCTCGAAGACATCGGCGGAAACGGAACGGGCGAGATATCGGTTCAGCAAGTCGATGGATCAAAACTCGCTAGCGCAAAGGCTCAGTTTACGTCGGGCGACCTATTGTATGGACGCCTTCGCCCTTATTTGAACAAAGTCGCTATCGCACCGTGCGATGGCGTTAGCAGCACCGAAATCTGGGTACTTCAACCCGCTCCAGTTATAGAGACTAAGTTTGCGTTCCTGATGCTCTCAAGTCATTACATGCTTAAACGAGTTGAACGTGTTACCGAAGGAGCAAACCTTCCTCGTGTCGATGCCGATGGTTTCGATCGAATTGAGCTTCCCCTACCCCCGCTGAGTGAACAATCGAGGATTGTGGAGATTCTCAACGAGGCCCGTGAAATCCGCTGTCTCCGCCAGCAGGCGAGCAAGCTTTCAACACAACTCATTCCTTCCATCTTCAATGAAATGTTCGCGAGTGCCGATGGCTATGGCCATTGGCCAGATGTGGCAATCAAACGAGTTATCGAGTCAGCGGACTATGGAACGAGCAAAGCTGCTAATGAAAGCGGTTTGGGTGTAGCTTGCCTTCGCATGAACAACGTCACCTACGAAGGTGACCTTGACCTGAGTGACATCAAGCATGTTGAGCTTTCCGAAGGTGAGCTAAACAAACAATTGCTTCAGAAGGACGATGTCTTGTTCAACCGAACAAACAGCCTCGAACTTGTTGGTAAGTCAGGACTTTGGGATGGGAGTTTTACAGCGGTTGCTGCCTCATATTTTGTTCGCTTACGCGTGAATCTTGAGCAGGCCGACCCTCGCTACCTTGTAGCATTTCTAAACCTTCCATCAACAAAACGGCGACTCCAAAACATGGCTAAGCAAGCCATCGGCATGTCAAACATCAATGCCACAGAGTTGCAAAGAGTTCGTATGCCGCTGCCCCCTGTCGAGCTTCAACGCAAATTCGGACACCGTATTGATAGGCTCCGAGATTATCAAATTTCATTGACTGAAATCGTCGTTGGAGAGCACCGGCTTACTCAGTCTTTGCTAGCCTACGCCTTTAGCGGCGAACTCACCGCCGACTGGCGGAAGACAAACCGGGAGCTGCTCGCGGCTGAAGCCGGGGATCGCGATCAGTGGCTAGTCGAGAATGGCATAAAGCTAACGCTCCCCGAGGCCCAAATTACGGATTCTCTGAAAAAGACCGACGAGCGACATCAGGAATTAAACCGCGAACAGAGCAAACTATTGGAGCAGATTCAGAATCTAGACCCTAACGAAAGCGGAGGGACATTTACTTTGAGTTCACTTGTCAAAAAGCTCGAAGAGCCATTGGATACTCTACCAGTGGATGCGGTCCGCCGTCATCTCGATGTCCTTGTATCCTTGGGACTAATCAAAGCAATTAGCCAACGCGCTGGTGGTGGTGGAAGCGTTGGACTTGCATTTGGAAATGCATATCGATTGCCCAGAACAAACAAAGCCGGAATGGCTAATAGTCTTGAGCCGGATTTGGTAAAATCTACGGAACGGGAGCGCCTAATGCGAATCGGAAAGAAGACCTTGCGCAACCGTGATGCGTCGGAGCTGGCTCGAGCGTTAATCGACGAACAGGAGTTAACGAATACAGGTGGAGGGGACGAGTAAGAAATGTTGTTGCGATACCTCGCTTTGCCAGACTATGGCGTACTCAAGGATCTTAAGGTTCGCTTTGAGCGAGATCTGTTGTTCCAACAATTGCCAGACCTTTCACGAAAAGGATCACTACATTTCGTTGTTGGTTTGAATGGAACCGGTAAGTCCAGCTTGTTGCGTGCGCTCAATGAAACTTTTCGCTGGCTAGACGGCGCGAGTAATGATCGATCGAGCTCATTTCCTTTTCCGGTGAGTTTGGTTTACGACCTTACATCGAAAGTTTCTGGCGGTCTTCCAAAGACCTGCATTTTCTATCATCCAGGCCACTCAGTTTCGCGGGGGTTCTTCTTCATCGCAAAATCTGTACTTGATGAGGCCGAGCATGGAGATTGGGAGGGTTGGGTCAGTTGGTTGCGAGAGGAAGAGAATTGGGAAAGAGCCAATCAGATTGGCTCTCTCCTCCATACTTCCGAATTGAAGGGCGACTATCGAATCGCCGCGGCATTGCCAGATCCGTTGCTCGTCTACACATCCGGATCCACAGAAGCGTGGACACAAGTTACGGCTCCTGAATTGCCGGATCAAGATCTGGTCGTCCTCACTGCTGATCAACTGATTGACGAACGTCCGCGCGGATGGGATGTGCATCGAGAACTGAGCTCTTCTGAAATAGATCTTGCCGATTCCGAAAGAACAGCACTTCGCGAATTTGCCGATCCAAACAATGCGATACTAGGGGCGAGGTGTCGGCTGCTCAAGTACTTAGATTTAAAGCTGGCCGCCGTCACAATCGGGCTATGCGCTGCATCAGGGGAAGCAAGCCACTTGCAAGAAGACGCGGATCGTGAAGAGTGGCGACGTCAACTTCTTGCAGAGATTGAATCAACCCGCAGTGGCAGTCGCCCCGAAAACAAGACTGCGCGAGTTCTTTTGAATGAAGTCGACTGGTGGTTCCCATCACATCTCACAATTGAGTACCGCCAGCAGTCTTATATGCTGGATTCCGAAGTCCATGCTGAGTTGCTTGTACTCTGCATAATGGCGACTGAAGCTATTCAGCAACCTTTACAGCGGGTGCAACTTGTGGTCGATCTAGGGCCTCGGAAGATCGATTTATGGCCGGAAATCAATGCGATATATGCAGACCGTGCAATTCCGCTCGAGGTAAAGGAAGTCGCCAAGAGAGTCGAAGGTGCTTCCTCAGGAGCAGAAGCCGTAATACGAATTCTCTGCACGGCTCCGCCAGAGCGGTACGAACCTAACGTTGAACCAAGCTTTGCCCGTTGGCCTGTATTTGACCGATTGCATTGTTGGCGAACGTCTGGGGTTATTGAAGATATCAACGTCACGATTAAACGCATTGCCAAGGTATTAGCAAGTGATGGCGAACTTGACGATTCCTTAGTCAGTTGGAGCAGCCTTAGCGACGGAGAGCAGATGTTGCTGGGGCGAATGTCTCTACTACTTCTGCTATGCGAACAGGACGGGAGTCTACTTTTACTCGACGAACCCGAAACACATTTTAATGACTCCTGGAAACGAGAGATCATCGATTTTGTCGATGATAGCATACTGAAGACGACGAATGCCCATGTTCTAGTCGCAACTCATACCAGCATCGCCTTAACTGATGTTTTTGCGTCAGAAATTATTCGCCTAGTACGAAGTAACGGGAAGTCTGTTCTCAAAAATGTAAAGGTGCCAACTTTTGGCGCTTCACCGGCGAGAATCATGACCCACGTGTTTGATATGCCGAACTCGATTGGTAGTCGCGCTGAGCAAATACTGAAGGCATATATGGGAAAAGGATGGAAACGAACTGATATTGAAGAGTTGGAAACGCTGCTGGCAAACATAGGCAACGGCTGGCCAATGGCGAAGCTTCAGAAGAGTCTAGAAGAACTGACAAATGCTACATCCGATTCCTAGTTCGCCGTTGCGCGACGCGTTGCTGAAGCTCGTTGAAGTACAGCGAACGCTCGTTGAAAAGCTGTGCGCCTTGCCCAAGGATTCGACTATGACTCTCGAAGAACTGAAAAAGGATGTATGGCCCCCTCCAGTGGACTCTGACTGGGTTGAAAGATTTTGGGAGAACGACAAGGGCCGAAGAAAGGCGTGGATCGAAACAGTTGCCAAAGCGGATATACCGGAGAAACACGAAATTCTTCGTCTCATGAAGGAGCAACTTGAATATGCAGACATATATACGACTCCGCCAAAACTGCAGCTCACTCAAACGGACAAGACTTTCTGGATGTCTACTCCCACGCGTGAAGCGATAAAAGATCTGATGATATCTTTTTATTCTCCTTGGCTAGGCTCCAAGAACGGCTACCCGGCTAGCATGTTAGGAGCAGTGAATACGGTCACACGGTTAGAGTATTTGAAGAATGCTCGTCCGCTATTATGTCCATATTGTGACACGAAGCTCCAGTCAACTGAGGTCGACCATTTCCTCCCCAAGAGTGCGTTTCCTTTCCTCTCGGTACATCCGGACAATTTTATTCCGTCGTGCCACGACTCGAACGAAGCCAGCGAGCACAAAGGTGATGATCCACCACTTGATTGGGCCGCCACAGACCAAGCGGGTAATTACTTTCACCCGAGACTTCGCCCCGCTCGTACTTCTGTATTAGAGAAGTTCTCATTGACGTTTCGAGATGCAACAAATCAGCTTTCTTTGACGCTCGAGGCTACTGATCCAATTGAGAAAGAACGCGTAGAGAATCTAGACTCAATGTTTAAGTTGTCGCGTTTTTGGGGGAATGGATTGGAAAGCCAAGTTCAGGATATCCAAACGGAAGTAGTCGACCATTTCCAAGACGAAGCGCAACCCCTCAATTGCACCGTTATTCGGACTTACCTAAAGCGACAGGCCAGTACAAAACGCAAGAGGGTCGGCACTTGGTCACTAGCGTTTTACGACGCAGCGTTGTACGAATTTGTGGCCAACGATGATGAGTTGGTTGACGGCATTCTCTGTCTTTTGTAGCAGTGTTAGTGACGATGAACGGCAAAACGATTCGAATCCACTTGGTCAATGGCCAGCCCTCCGAGATCTTGACCGCTGAGATCATCAATTGGACGGGCAAGATTATCGTTGCGCCGCGATCGCTGCTGGCTGAGCTTGCGAAGCGTGAAGAAGTAAAGCGCACGGGTGTTTATTGCCTGCTCGGTCCGGATCCGGAGAATCCGGCTCGAGACAAGGTTTACGTCGGCGAAGGGGACAACGTCTTCAAGCGACTGACCGCGCATGATGACGACGAGTCCAAGGAGTTCTGGGTCCGTTGTGCGGTCGTCATCAGCAAGGACCAAAACATCACCAAGTCTCATGGAAGATACATCGAGAGTCGCCTGATCACGCTGGCAGAAGAAGCCGACCGAGCCACCATTCATAATGGTACGGCCCCTCCGATCCCACCTTTGCCCGAACCCGACATCGCGGACATGGAGTACTTCATCTCGCAGATGCAGCTTGTTCTTCCAGTATTGGGGTTCAACTTCCTGCAGGCCAAACCAGTGATCCAACCCGATAGAACCGGAATCACCACCGATGTTTCGCCGATCTTCACCTACTCGCCATCCGGGGCATCGGCAAAGGCCCAGGAGATCCATGGCGAGTTCGTCGTCTTCAAAGGCTCCACGGCCCGAGTCACTGGACCACAAGGGTGGACGTCCTACCGTGGCCTTCGCGAACAGCTCGTCCTCGAAAAGAAGCTCGTGCCTAGCGACTCGCCTGAATTCTATGTGTTTGCCGAGACCGTCGGCTTCTCAAGCCCAACCGCCGGAGCCGTGATCGTTA
>Ga0164293_10001883_pt1 | contig 17735 bp, 28 predicted proteins | sample GEODES118metaG_FD_111487 | JGI IMG/M metagenome (GOLD analysis project Ga0164293, IMG submission 111487) | Eutrophic lake water microbial communities from Lake Mendota, Wisconsin, USA - GEODES118 metaG | ecosystem: Environmental > Aquatic > Freshwater > Lake | place: USA: Lake Mendota...
AACTCTGCTTTGCGTACCTTCATCGGATTTCTCCTCATGGTTTGAAAAAGAACCCGACTGCTGTCACCAGTCGGGGTTTGGTTTAGAACAACTTACGCTTTACGGCTGTCGCCTTTGGCTCGTCGTCTGACAGTAACTGCAATCCGTCTAAGCTCAGGGCTTTGAGGTAGATTGCACCGCCTGCCATTGGGGGCACTGAGGTTTTAAACTCGTTGCCCTTGACGCTTTGCTTGACCACTTTGGCGGTTATCCCGCTTAGTGTCCCGTTCTCGTTGATACGAGTTGCTGTGATTTCAACCGTCACAGTGACGGGGGCGATTGACCGCTTAGCGGTCGGAGTGCGTTCACTCATGGTATAACTCCTAACAAGTTTTTAAAGAGCAGGTGCAGGGTTTGCACCTGCTGTCGTTGCGGAATTGCATCGACAAATTCAGATTGCCAGACTTTACAAAAATGTCAAATACGCCTGAAATCAAGGCGTTTCGATGCGTTTTGCTTTTCGTTTTGGCTTGCTTTTGGCTTGGTCAGACGGGGGGTACATGGATTGCGTTTTTGACCCCCCGCCCTATATAGGTAAACCGCTTAAACCAAGACCCAAAAAAAGGAACGTGTAAAGTTAGCTCAATCGCCTAACCTATTGACACCCAAGTAAGTTGCTGTGTTATATTGCGGACATGGATACCCTACCACTACACCACACCAAGTGGTCAGATAGGCTGGCGTTCGACATTGCCCTCACACTAGAGGGGAGCGGCGAGACCTTGCAAGAGGTCATGACACGTCACAAGATAGCCGCATCTGACATCATTGACTTCAACGCCGACCCGGTGTTCTTGAAGAAGGTCGAGCATTATCGCGGCGAGATTCAAGAGAAGGGTCTGACATTCAAGCTCAAGGCCCGCGCCCAAGCGGAAGAACTCCTGACAACTTCTTGGATGTTGATTCACGACCCTGCCGTATCCCCCGCAGTCAAAGCCGACCTGATTAAATCCACTGTGAAGTGGGGCGGGTTAGAGCCAAAGACCGAGGTGAGTAACGAAGGCGGCGGTGGCGGAGTGCGTATCACCATCAACCTTGGCAACGACCCACGGGATGCACGAACAATTGAAGCTGATGTAGTTGAGGCCACCGATGTCCCTGCCATTGATAATTGAAAACTGCTTTACAGAGATGTATGAGGGGATGCGGGCGGCGAGGTTTGCCGCAGCCAGCGAGGCACGCAACATGGAGAACAGCCTAAGGGTGGCTGGGCAGTCTTACAAAACCAAAATCATCAAACACAAACGCAAGGGTAATAGCTACCTTGTCCTGCTAGTGGAGGCACACAGTGGCACTTGACATCAACTACACCCCACCTCCAACGGGTAAAAAATTCATGGCGTCCGACGCCAAGATGCGAGTACTGATGGGGCCAGTCGGTTCCGGCAAGTCAGTGACTTCATCGTTCGAGGTTATCCGCAGGGCCAGTATGCAAGCGCCCAACCAGCAGGGCATCCGCAGAACACGGGCGGCGATTGTCCGTGAGACTGCGCGTCAGTTGCAGGATACGACAATCAAGACATTCTTGGACTGGTTTCCACCGGGGCAGTGCGGTCAGTACATGCGTACGACCAAGACATACTTCTTCAAAGTGGGCGACATCGAGTGCGAGATTATGTTCCGAGCACTGGACGATGCGGACGACGTTGCCAACTTGAACTCCTTGGAATTGACATTCGCTTGGTTCAACGAGTGCCGAGACATTCACCCAGACATTGTTGACGCGATGTCCAAACGTATTGGGCGATTCCCGTCTGCGAAAGACGGCGGCCCGACGTGGCACGGGATGTGGGGCGATACCAACCCACCGACTATGGATACGTGGTGGTACTACCAGATGGAGGGGCTTGACCCCAAAGATGGTGTGTCTGCCAACGACAACGGCTGGGATGTGTTCAAGCAACCGTCCGGTCGAAGCGTGTATGCCGAAAACGTGGAGAACTTACCCGATGGCTACTACGATACCCAAGGTCGCTCGGAAGAATACATCCGTGTCTACATCGACGGCGAGTACGGTCTGTCGTCTGCTGGTATGCCCGTCTACAAATACTTCAGACCGGACTACCACATGGGCAAGCAGAAGCTCCGCCACATCAACAACGGTGTGCGCCCTATTGTCATCGGCATGGACTTGGGACTTACCCCCGCCGCAGTCATCGGACAGCAAGACCCCCGTGGTCGGGCGCTGATACTTGGCGAGTGTGTATCGTTTGACATGGGTATCCAGCGTTTCGTGAGGACTATGCTCAAGCCCATGATTTACGAGCGGTTCGGTGGTGCACCCATCCTAGTGGTCGTTGACCCTGCGGGTGTGCAGCGGGCGCAGACCGACGAGCGCAGCGCAGTGGACATCATCAAGGCTGAGAATCTCAAGGTCATTCCGGCCAAGACCAACAACGTGTCAGCCCGACTCAACGCGGTGGACGACTATCTCATGCGTCAAGTTGACGGAGACCCAGCGTTCCTGCTCGACCCCGGGTGCACACAACTTAAGGCCGCGATGATGGGCGGGTATCGCTACAAGCCCAAGGGCGACGGCGACATCGACAAGAACAAACACTCACACGTTGCTGAAGCACTACAGTATCTGATGCTGCACATTGCATCTGTTGGAGAAGGACACCACATGCCGCAGCGGCGCGACATTCGCCCTGTTGCATCTGCGGGCTGGACTTGATATGATGGGGGCACTGCAAGCAGGCAGTTGTCACCTCGCCCTTTTCTCCAAGGGACTTCCCCCCCGTCGAGTTCGCTCCGGGGGATTTTTTTCGCTTGCACTTTATTTTTCAGTATGTGTATACTTCCTGTCATATGCAACCTACAATATGTGGTAGGGTGTCAATCAGGAGGCTGCAATGGCAAAGGTTAAGGTAACGAAGACTTCAAAAATCTTTTCGGACAACGAGAAGATGGACAACAGTGGTCTTGCCGGAAAGCCTAGGCCAATGGAAGTCTACGCATGGAAACCTCCAGTGATGACCATTGAAGACATCATGGAAGTCCAAGAGTACAAAACCAGTAAGCGCCCTGATACTGAGGAAGATTAAAACATGGCAGGTCTTACTTTCCTTCGTGTAGTCTCCAACGCTGAACTCGACAAACAAGACGAGCAAGCAGCGGCACAGGCTTTGCAGGAACGCCAAAACCAACCAATGGTGTTGGGTCTGGCGCAGCATATTCGTATGTGCTGGGATGTGGCGAAGATTGCCAAGAAGCCAATTGAAGATGAGATGTTGCGTGCGCTACGTCAGCGTAACGGACAGTACGAGCCTGACAAGTTGCAGCAGATTAAAGCGCAAGGCGGCTCAGAGATTTACATGATGATTACTGAAGTCAAGTGCCGCGCAGCGGAATCTTGGCTGCGTGACATCTTGCTCGATAGTGGTACTCCACCGTGGGATATTGTGCCCACCCCGATTCCTGATTTGTCTCCGAACGACCGTCGTGAGATTCAAGACATCTTCGCCAACGAAGTGTTGACGATGTTGCAAGAGAATCAGAAAGCTCCTACCAAAGAGGAGATGGCACAGATTAAAGAGATGGTCTCACAAGACTATCGCTTCAAGATTTTGCAAGACGCACAGAACCGTGCTGACAAGATGAAGCTCAAGATTGAAGACCAGTTCGCCCAAGGCGGTTGGTCTGATTCATTCAACGACTTCATCACTGACCTCGTGACTTTTCCTGCGGCCTTCATCAAAGGCCCGATTGTTCGTCGTCAGCGTACCCTCGGTTGGAAGACCGTCATGGGTAAGACTGTTGTCGAGCCAACTGAACGTCTCGCTCCTGAGTTTGAGCGTGTTGACCCGTTCCGTATTTATCCTGAGCCGGGCATCACTCGCATCGAAGAAGGCTACTTGTTCGAGCACCACCCCCTTTCTCGTTCAGACCTGTCAGACCTTATTGGTGTGCCGGGCTATGACGAGGATGCTATTCGTCGTATCTTGGATGAAGGCTCTGGCCCATCTTGGATTAACGAAGACGTGGAACTCATCAAGAACGAGGAGGAGCGCAAGTTCTACTCGTACATGCGTCCGACCGATGTGTTCGACGCACTTGAGTTCTGGGGCAAAGTCTCCGGCAAGATGCTTCGTGAGTGGGGTTTGACTGAGGAAGAAGTTCCTGATGAAGCCCAAGAGTACGATGCCAACGTCTGGATGATTGGTAACTACGTCATCAAGGCTGTGTTGAACTATGACCCACTGGGTCAGAAGCCTTACTGCAAGACTTCGTTCATCAAGTGCCCCGGCGCTTTCTGGGGTAAGGGTATCCCTGAAATCATCGAAGACATCCAGAACGTCTGTAACGCAGCGGCTCGTGCTCTCGTGAACAACATGGGTATCGCTTCCGGCCCTCAGGTCGAAGTGAACCTAGAGCGTATTCCTCCGAACGAGGACATCACACAGATGTCACCTTGGAAGATTTGGCAAGTGACCAACGACCCTGTGGGTTCGAGTGCACCTGCTGTACGCTTCACACAGCCTGAAGACAACGCCAACACGTTGGTGGCTGTGTACGATAAGTTTGCTCGTCTGGCAGATGACCACTCTGGTATCCCTGCCTACCTGTACGGCAACACCGATGTGCAAGGCGCAGGCCGCACGTCGTCAGGTCTTTCTATGTTGATGGGTGCTGCTGGTAAAGGCATCCGTCAGGTGGTTGGTCACATCGACGGTGATGTGATTAAGCCCATTGTCCAACGTCAGTTCGTGTACAACATGCGCTACGACGAGGACGAATCTATCAAGGGCGACGTTCAAGTCGTGGCCCGTGGCGCAGTTAACTTGGCTGTCAAAGAGACTGTCAACGTGCGCCGCATCGAATTCCTCAACGCAACCGCCAATGAAATCGACATGTCGATTATGGGTCGGGATGGCCGCGCCGCGATTCTTCGTGAAGTGGCTAAAGGGTTGCAAATGCCTGTGGACGAACTTATTCCATCTCGGGACAAACTCGCTTATCAGACCCGCGTAGCAGCGGCTGCGGAGCAAGCTCAAGCACAACAGGCTGCACAGCAGCCCGCTGGAGCGGCACTCCAACCTGATGGTGCACCCAAAGGTGGAATGGAAGCGAACACAGTCATGAACCGTAGTGGGGGTCAGCCGTGATACGTCCTGACCCATCAGTTGTGAAAGCTCTTTCTGTCGCTGTGCGTCAGCACCCAGAGATTCTGGAGTGGTTGAAGTCATGGCGTATGCACGAGCTAGAGCAGCTACCATCTGCGGTAAACAACGCGGCATTGATGCAGGGGCGATGCCAAGTTTTGGGCGAGATTTACAAGCTCGCCAAAGAGTCCCCTGAACTAGCGGCAAAGTCCTAACTGATATGACTCGCCGTCTAATCCACGCATACCGATAGGAGCGTTTTACTATGGCACTTCCAGAGCAAATTCGTAAACAGACCGAGGCAGTTCAAGAACTGTACGCACAACTTAATGGTGATGGAACCAATGGCGAGGGACAAAATCCTCCAGCCGATGGTGGAACTCCGCCCAAAACAGATGCTGCTAACAGCACTCCGACCGCCGACGCGAACGCTGACACGAACGGTGCTACTCAATCACCCGGCGCTGAGCACGCAAGTGGTGAAGAAAAAGGCTCAGAAGAAAATCTAACTCAGAAATACCGTACCCTCCAAGGCATGTACAACGCCGAAGTTCCACGTCTGCATAGCCAGAACAAAGAACTCTCAGGTCGTTTGCAGCAGATGGAGCAGTTGCTGGCAACCATCTCAGCACAACAGTCTTCTGCACGTAACGTGGCGCAAACGCAAGTTGACCCGCTTGTTACCGAGAAAGATGTTGAGGAATATGGAGAATCGCTTGACGTGATGCGTAAAGTGTCGCGTGAGGAGTTAATCCCTGTTGCTCAGAAACTTGTGCAAATTGAGCGGATGCTTCAGCAGTTGCAGACTAACGTCGTGCCACAGGTTCACAACCTTGCACAGCGTCAGGCTATGACTGTCGAACAGCAATTCTGGTCGGAATTGACTGCTGCTGTACCTAATTGGAAAGACATCAACGAAGACCCTGACTTCCAGTCTTGGCTTCTTGAGTTTGACCCAATGTCAGGTATCAGCCGTCAAACCATCCTAGAGGATGCACAGCGCAGCCTCGATGTACGTCGAGTTGGTAGTTTCTTCAGGTCTTGGCTTGAGATTACTGGACAAGCCAATGTTGCTCAAAACACCCGCCGGAATGTGTCTGCTTCCGAGTTGGAACGCCAAGTTGCCCCCGGTAAAGGGCGCAGCACAGGTGCACCGACAGGAACAAACGCCAAGACCTACACCCCTGATGACATCAAAACCTTCTTCAACGATGTTCGTCAAGGGAAGTACAAAGGGCGCGAAGCAGAGCGTGACCGCATTGAACGCGATATTTTCGCTGCACAGCGAGAAAATCGCATAACTGTTAACGCTTGATTAGAGGAGTAATATCATGGGATTTCCCGTAGCTGCTGGTCGTCCGAATTATTCGGGCAACTTCATTCCAGAGATTTGGTCTGGCAAACTCATCGAGAATTTCTACGACGCCACTGTGCTCGCAGCAATCTCTAACACCAACTATGAAGGCGAAATTCGCCGCATGGGTGACACGGTTAACATCCGTACCACTCCTGAAATCTCTATCAAGACTTACGTTAAGGGCCAAACCCTGAGCGTTGAGAATCCTGATAAGCCAAAGATTCAGTTGGTTATCGACAAAGGCGAGTACTTCGCTTGTATCGAAGACGACGTGGACAAGGTTCAGTCTGACGTGAACATGATGGACACTTGGTCTAAAGACGCTTCTGAGCGTATGAAGATTAAGATTGACCAACGCGTTCTGACAGACATCCTTCCAGACATTTCTGCTTTGAACAAAGGCGCAACTGCTGGTCGTATCACTGGCAACATCGACTTGGGCACAACTGGTACTCCAGTTGCTATCACTAAGTCTAACGTGCTTGACTACATCGTTGACTTGGGCACTGTGCTTGACGAAGCAAACGCTCCTGAAGGTGACCGCTTCTTGGTTATCCCTGCCAAAATGGCTGGCATGATTAAGAAGTCTGACCTGAAAGACGCTTCTTTGACTGGCGACAGCGTGTCTGTGTTGCGTAACGGTCGTTTGGGCATGATTGACCGCTTCACTTTGTACATGAGCCACAATCTGTCTGTGACTTCTGGCAAGTTCAGCATCATCGCTGGTCATAAGATGGGCTTCACTTTTGCCTCTCAAATGACTGAGATGGAGTCTCTACGCGCTGAGTCTACTTTCGGTAACGTCATCCGTGGCTTGCAGGTTTATGGCTACAAAGTGGTGAAACCTGAAGCATTGGCTCAAGGTATTGTTACTTTGGCTTAAACCGTGAGGGGCTTCGGCCCCTCTACTGCAACTTTTTAGGAGATTTGAAATGGCTACGTATACCGATTCTTTGGGCTTTAACAAAGGCTCTGCTGGATTCCGTGCTGAGGGCTTGAATAAAGTTACTCGTATGGAAGTTGTTCTTGACTTTGCTGCAATCGCTGCTGCGCGTTCTGCTGCTGGTGCTGCTGCACTTGCTTCTGGTGACGTTCTCGAAATCATGCCTGTTCCGGCTAAAACCCGTGTGCTAGGCGTTGGTTACGACGTTACTACTGCTGAAGGTGCTACTGCAACGTTCGACTTGGGCGACGGTTCTGACACCGACGGCTATCTGAACGACATCAGCTTGAACAGTGTGGCGTCTGGTGTGATGTCTTTGGCTTTGGCTGAAGGCGCACCTAACACCATCTCTGGTTACAGCAATGGTAAGTACTACAGTGCTGCTGACACTATCGACCTCGTAGTGAACTCTAACAGCGTTGACGCTGCTAAGGTTCGCATCTGGGCTTTGGTGCAAGACTGCGCATAAAGAATGGGGGCTTCGGCCCCCTTCTTACATAGGAGAACGAGATGGCGAATGTAACTGCGATACATAGAGAAACAACGGGTACTATTGTCACCGGACGGTATCAGATGCGTGGGCATCAAAGCGTAGGTGGCGGTACTGCTGGCGATGTTATTTACCGTGACGGCGGCGCATCTGGGCCGATTAAATTCCAATTCAACATTGGTGGTGGTACACAACCTATCGGGTTGTCGTTTCCTGACGATGGCATTTTGTTTTTGACGGATGTCCATGTCACGTTACCTACCAATGCTAAAACTACTATCTTTGTGCAGAGCGTCTAATGGCTACCAAAGACTCTCGACTAGAGCGGGCTGGGGTATCAGGCTATAACCAGCCTAAGCGTACTCCGGGCCACCCGACTAAAAGCCACGTTGTCGTAGCGAAGTCTGGCACTGAGGTGAAGACGATTCGCTTCGGGCAGCAAGGTGTCAAGGGTGCTGGTGCAAATCCAACGACGGCTTCTGAGAAGGCTCGCAAAAAGAGCTTTGAAGCGCGTCACGCGAAAAACATTGCCAAAGGCAAAATGTCTGCGGCATACTGGGCGGACAAGGTGAAATGGTGAAAGAAGTTTGGGACAAACCAAGACCTAAAGGACTCGGTAAATCGAAGCCTTTGACGCCAGAGCAGAAAGCGAAGGCGAAAGCGGCGGCTAAGAAAGCGGGGCGTAAATACCCCAACTTGGTCGATAATATGAGAGCAGCAAAAAAGTAAGGAGAGTTGCATGGCACGTTACCTGCGAAATAAACGAGATGGTTTCATTTACGATTACACTGAGCTATTGGCTGAAAACCCAATGGTCGAGGAAGTAACTGAAGAAGAAGCCTTCCCTGAGAAGTTCATTCCGAAGAAGCAAACTGGTCGTAAGACAGGTCTGAAGTTGGAGACTCCTGTGGAAGAAATTCCAGTTGAGCCTCCTGTTGTCAATGCAGAACTTAACGCAGATGCGTCTAGGGGATTACCCGAATGATACTCAATGATGTAGTCACAGAGGCTCGCCGCCTTCTACAAGACATCAGCGCACCGCAACGCTACAGTGATGCGGTGTTGCTAGGCTTTGCCAATCAGGCATTGAAGCGTATGTCTGTATTGCGCCCCGACCTCTTTGCCTACATCGGGGAGATTACTTGTACGGCTGGGGCTGTTATTCAGTCCCCCCCGTCTGATTCAATCCGAATCATTGAAATCTTCCAAGTCAAAGACGGTGCGGGTGTAACTGAGGTTGACCGCACTTCTCTTGACCAGACGTACCCCGGTTGGATGAATGACACCGCTGGCCCGGCTGTTAACTGGATGCGCCATGTGCGCAACCCTAACAAGTTCTTCGTCTACCCTAAAGCCCCCACAGGACAAGTCCTCATCGGGGAATATGCACAGACCCCTCCCAATTACACTGGTACTGACGTGGTGGCTTTGCTGCCTGATGCGTTCTTCCCAGTTGTGGTTGACGGTACAGTTTTCTTGGCTGAGTCGGTTGACAATGAGCATGTGAACTCTAACCGTGCGCAGTTGTTCCAGCAGTCCTTCACTCAAGCATTGGGTGTAAGTGCACAGGCTAGGTCACTGACTGATACGGAAGAAGCGGGTCTACCTAACGAACAGGTAATCGCATCATGAGTACGCGCACATTTCTCTCGTTGGCTACACGCCTTGCGGCGAGTGTGCCGGGCTGCCCTCAGCCAATCTTAGAGCAACATATTCGTGATTCAGCGATTGAGACTTGCGAACGTACGCTTGCATGGCGCTACGAGCAGCCTTCAATCCGCTTGACTCCGGGGGTGTATGAGTATCCCTACAACAACCCATTGCAGACTGAGGTACATGCGTTCATTACTGCCGCTGTCAATGGCTCACCACTTGAGCCTCTGACCCTTGAGCAGTTGTATATGAAGTACCCTAACTGGCCTGACCTTGACCCTGACCAACGTTCAGACCCTCGGTTTGTCTGCCAGCTTGACCCAGACAATTTTGTCCTTGCCCCTCTACCTGATGCAACGAAGGCTTACGACCTCAAGATGATTGTGGTTCTCAAGCCGTTGCGTACGTCTACTGGAATGGACAAGTCAGTATTTGATGACCTAGAGAACGTCATCATGCACGGTGCATTGCAGCATCTTCTCGTCATGCCAAACAAAAACTGGAGTGACCGTGAGTTGGCAACGTATCATGCTAAGCAGTATCTTTCTAAAATAACTGAGCGCAGAGCCAGAGCAAATATCGGAGCAGCAAGAGCCTCGATGTCTGTTCAGATGCGCCCTTTCGCGTGAGGACACTATGGCTGCTGATGTCATTCGTTTAGTAAAAGGCGACGAGAGACCAGTCATCGTTCTGACGTTGACCGATGATGTAACTGGCTCTCCGATTGACCTATCGTTGGTTTCAACTACTGTATCGGTTAAGTTCCGCGAAGCTGGTACAACTACACTACTGTCTACAATTACCTGTCTTAAAATTGGCGCGGGTACGACTGGGCAGGTGCAGTTTGACTTTTTAGGCGGGGTGTTAGACGTAGACCCCGGCATGTATGAGGGTGAAGTTGTTATCAGTTTTGACGGGCAAATCCAGACTGTGTACGACACCCTACGCTTTACTGTGCGGGAGAACTTCTAAGTGTCCAACATCCGGGTCTCCGCAGTAGCAACAACGGTTCTGTCAGTGGCGGTTGCCGCTTCGACAGCATCTGCTGCTGTGTCCACTCGGAGTGTTTCAGTTGTTGCGCATCCTACGCCAGTCATTGCGATGACAGCGTTTGTCGTACCGACCAGCGTACTTGAGAACCAGACTGTTGTGCTCTCTGACTTCCGTCAGATTGCTGTTGGTAAAGCTGTCATTGAAATTGCTACAGCCACCGACGACGTGGCTATCTCATTTGATACTGTGTTCACAGACTCTGTGACGATGACGGATGCGGTCAATCGGATGTTCTATGGCAACATCGACTTTGACCCGTTAGACCCTGACGCCGACCCAGACCCTATCGTCATGGCGGATGTCAACGCAAAGAGTGTAGGGAAAACCCTTACAGATACTGCTACAGCAACCGATAGCCCAGCAAAAACTCCCGGCAAGGTGGTGACAGACTCAGTTACTTCTGCTGATACAGTCAATACCAAACATGTTGGTAAGTCTTTGACGGACGAGGTTACTACTAACGACGCCATCAACACTTTTGACACAGCCAAAGTTGTTGCTGATAGTGCGTCTATCACAGACGAAACCGCCAAAGAACTTACTCGACCCAATGTTACCGACTCGGTGACTGCGGCGGATACCTCCTTCACTTCGCCGGGGTTGGGTAAGACCGAGACAGTAACTGCTTCAGACATACTGAATAGCTTTAATGTAGGGAAAACCCTTACTGATTCTGCCACAGCATCGGATGCGGTAAACACATTTGCGGTCAATAAAGTCCTAACTGACTCCGTTGAGATAACGGACTTCATCGCTAAGACACCGGGCTATGAGTTTGACTTCGACGTAGTGGATGCGGATGCTGACCCAGACCCAGTGACTGCTACCGATGTGATGGCTAAGTCTCTCACTCGTCCTGACATTACAGACGCGGCTACTGCTACTGATGCAGCGGCAAAAGCCTTTACTCGTCCCGATGTGACGGACTCTGCCACGATGGCAGACGCAGCGGCGTTTACAGTGGATGATGTACAGACGGACTCCGTATCGGCTACGGATGCGGCGGCACTTACCTTTGGTGGTGTCCAGACCGACTCAGTTACAGCCTCAGATACTGTCACTACGTTTGCACAGAACAAGACTCTTACAGACACAGCATCTATGGCTGACGCCATCAATGTGTTTGATGTCGCAAAGGTATTGACCGATTCGGCTACGATGGCTGACTCGGTAAGCCTGAACTTGATTCCGGGTCTCACCAACCCATTCTTTGACTTTGCATTTATTTCAGATGACAAGTTTACGTACTTCCCAGTTCCGGGTGTACTGAACGCGCATTTGATTCATGAACCGCTCGTAAACGGTGAGTTTGTACTGACAACTGACCCCAATGCTGGTATCGTATATACCATCCGCACGGAGTCGTACAGTTACATGTTTGCTGGTTACGGACTCAACGAGAACCAACTTAACTAAGGAGTTAATCATGTTTAACGATAGCATCAAGATGAAGGGTAAGCTGAACATTGTTCTGACTGGCCCAGACGGAAAAGTAAAAGAGCAACACGAAGTTGACAACTTGGTTGTCACGGTCGGTAAAAACTTTATTGCTTCAAGCATGGCAAAGACTACGACCAACAGTCCAGCGGCAATGACGCACATGGAAGTTGGTACTGGTACGACTGCTGCTGCGGTAGGCGACACTACTCTCCAAAGTGCTGTTTCAGGTTCGCGTGTTTCATTGACATCGACTACTGTGACCAACAACAACGTCGCATACGTAGCAACATTCCCAGCAGGTACAGGCACTGGTGCTTTGACCGAAGCAGGTATTTTTAATGCTTCATCTTCTGGTACGCTGCTTTGCCGTACTGTGTTCTCAGTCATCAACAAAGGTGCAGCCGACACACTCGGTATTACTTGGACTGTGACTGTTAACTAAGGAGTCTGGGAATGGGTATCAAACTCACAAACAACGCGTTCGGCACGCTTGCATCGGGTATCAACTCGTCTGCAACGAGCATTACGCTGACCACTGGGCAAGGTGCTCGATTCCCTACTCTCAGTGCTGGTGATTATTTTTACGCCACACTGGTTGACACATCGAACAACCTTGAGATTGTCAAGTGTACGGCTCGCTCTACGGATGTGTTGACGGTCGTACGTGGACAAGAAACTACCACGGCTCGTGCATATTCAACAGGTGACCGTATTGAGATTCGTCTGACTGCGCAGACATTTATTGATGCTACGGCGATTACTGCTACGGCTGTAAGCGACCAAGCTAATAGTAGTACAGGATATTTTGACTTACCTGCGGGGTCAACTGCGCAACGTCCGGGTAGCCCTGCTGTCGGGAATAAGCGTATTAACACGACGACAAATGCGGAGGAAGTTTATGTTAATGGTGCGTGGCAGAAAGCTGATTTAATTGGCGAAATTTCTGCTTCAGGCGGCACAGTTACTACCCGTGATGGATATACATACCACACCTTTACTTCTACAGGTAACTTAGTAGTTAGTTCCGGCACGGTCATCGCTGATGTACTTATTGTTGCAGGCGGCGGTGGCGGTTCTAACGGAGACAACGGTAACGACGGAGGCGCAGGCGCAGGCGGTGGCGGAGTATATCTTGCAGAGCGCATTGCACTTTCCGCAGGTACATATACCGCGACAGTTGGTGCAGGTGGTGCGGGTGTTTCCGGCACTTTCCGTGTCGCAGGTAATTCCGGAAGTAACTCCTCGTTTACTGGGCTAACAACTGCTATAGGCGGTGGCCGAGGTGGGCAATGTAACTCCAATGGTGGTGATGGTGGTTCCGGCGGCGGTGCAGGCGGCGGTGGCGGCGGCCCATTTAGCGGAGGTAACCGGACAACTAACCAAGGGTTTGTCGGCGGCGGGAATCATGATACGCCAGCGTATACAGGTGGTGGTGGTGGCGGTGCAGGCGGCTCTGGCGGTTGGGCAGGCTCAGGTCGTCTAGGTGGCGACGGTGGCCCCGGTGCTTGGGTTTGGGGTTCTGCGTATGGCGGTGGCGGTGGCGGTGGCGGCGGTATTGGCGGCACTGGTTTTTATGCGACCCAACAAGGGGGTGCAGGTGGCGGCGCTGGCGCTGGCGATGGTGGTGCACCAGAACTTACTAACGTTGCAGGTGAAGGCCGCAATGCCCTTGCTAACACAGGCTCAGGTGGCGGTGGCGGCGGTAATAAATCCCCCGTTGGTGGTGCAGGTGGCTCTGGTATTGTTATCGTTCGTTATAGAACCTAAGGAAGATATATGGCGCATTTTGCAAAAATAGTATCTGGCCTTGTGGAGCAAGTAATTGTTGCAGAGCAGGCTATTGTTGACACCCTTGATGGTGAATGGATACAAACCTCATATAACACATACGGCGGCGTACATCGTTTAGGTGGCACACCGCTGCGTAAAAATTACGCAGGTATTGGGTACACATATGACACAAGCCGGGATGCTTTTATCCCTCCAAAAACACACCCTCAGTGGATTCTTAACGAGCAGACTTGTTTGTGGGAATCCCCGATTCCATACCCTACCGATGGTAAAAACTATCTGTGGGATGACACCCTTGGGGCGTGGGTAGAAAACCCTGAAGGACAGTAATCATGGGACTAAAAGTAACTAACAACGCCTTTGGCACTCTGAACGCAGGTATCAACAGTTCTGCGACGACTATCGTACTGACCGCAGGTCAGGGTGCGAGATTCCCAACTCTGAGTGCTGGCGACTATTTCTACGCTACGCTGATTGACACATCGAACAATCTGGAGATTGTGAAAGTCACAGCACGAAGCACTGACACTATGACGGTTGTGCGTGGGCAAGACAACACAACAGCCCGTGCGTACAGTACTAACGACCGCTTTGAACTGCGCCCAACGGCTGCACTGTTCAACGAAAAGGCTGATGCTGCGGATGTAGCATCTACATATCTACCACTAGCTGGTGGTACGTTGAGCGGTGGCCTAACTACTACTGCCGAGCAACTTGCTGTTAACCGTGCCAATGCTAATATGGCGCGGCTCACGCTTAAAAATACTAATCGTGAATGGACGCTTTCAAACTACGGAACTCAATTTGGGCCTAACGGGGCTTTTAGTATTGCCGATGAAACTGGCGGGGCTGTTCGTTTTCAAATTGATACTGGCGGCAGAATTACTACAGCAGCCCAGCCAGCGTTTCACGCACAAAACGGTAACTACTTTTCGTCCTCTGGAATTATGGGAAGTTGGACGGAGATTTTTGACCGGAATAATAACTTTAACCCTTCGACCGGACGCTTTACCGCTCCAGTTGCTGGGGTGTATTACTTTGCCATGTATGGTTTGTTTTACAACTTAGGTTACGCAAGTTATTTTTCCCTGTTTAAAAATGGCTCTGCTGCTGCTGGTATGTCTACATTAGGGTCGTCGTATTCGGCTGTTTCTGGTAGCTACATTGGGCAAGGTGGTGGAGTTGTAATTCAACTAGCGGCAAATGACTATATTGAATACTACTTTACTGGCGCTGGGTCAAATCTTCATGGCGGATATATCTACGCACACGGCTATCTTTTAGGCTAATCAAAAGGACACATCATGGCAAATTACACAATCACTCTTACTGAAGCTGAAAACAAAGCTCTATCTTACGCCGCCTTTGCGCAGCAAGATTGGATTGACAACGCAGTTCACGAGCGTTGCCGCATTGCTATCGAGGAAATCGTAGCTCTCACAGTAAAGAAATGTCTTGAGACAAACACGGCAATTCCCGGCAGCAAAGATGCAATGGTAGACCTAGCCTTTGAACAAGGTTGGGTAAAGACCGCCGTTGAACGGCAAGCAGAAGCCGAGGCTGAAGCTGCTGCACGACTAGGACAAGACGAGACAAACACGAATGTTTGACGGACGTAGACTTCCTCTCGTTATGTTTCCGAACGGCGCATTGATGCGCTGTGAAGCTGTACCTGAGGGTTGCGTTCTTGTAGTTGAACCTGAGGAGCCGCAGGAGAGTGATTTCCCTGCGGTGATTGACCAGACACAAGCGGTACAGGAGGCCGAGCGTGGCAACAAACCATGAACTTGAAGTGCAACTGACTTCCCACGAGGCTGTTTGTGCTGAGCGTTACCAAACATTTATCCAACGGGTAGACCGCTTGGAGTCTTTGATGATAAGAACCGCAGGTGCTCTGATAGTCGGCATGGCGGGGATTCTTGTGGCTATTCTCTTTAAAGGACTTTGACCATGATGAACAAAAAACCTGTCGCCAAGAAACCCGCTGGCAAGCCTATGGGCTACGCTAAAGGCGGTATGACTTTCAAACCATGTGCTGGTTGCCCAAACGCTGCAAAGTGCAAGGCCGCTGGTAAGTGCATGAAGAAAGGTAAGTAATCATGCAGACGTGGGTTCGTAACGTACTAATCCTCGCGCTGGGTGTTGCCCTCGGGTTGCTTATCCTCAATGCGAACTCACAAGACACCAACATGAACATGAACTACAGGGGTCAGCCAGTACCTAGTGCTATGGCCCCGAGTATGTCAGCGTTCTCACAAGATGTTTGTGGTATCCCAATCTCAGGGGCAGTTAGCTCTACGGTGATTGGCTTTGCAGGCGGCACTGTTTACACAGATGCCAACTGTGAACGAATTAAGATTGCCAAGACCTTGAACGACCTTGGTTTGAAAGTGTCAGCCGTAGGCGTTTTGTGCGCTGACGACAGAGTGTGGGATGCCATGATGATGTCGGGCACTCCATGTCCGATTGATGGCTTAGTAGGTGACCCTGCTCGGGATGAGTGGATAAAACGACACCCTAAGAAGTTTGAAAAACTCTATGGCAAAGTTCCTCCTCTTACTACCGCTACTGCTCCTAAGCCTGCTGAGGCCAAGTGATGCGCTGGCTCAGGCTTGCTATTGCACGACTCCTTGGCAGCCCAACTCCATCTATGGTGGAAACACCTGTACAGCCAACGCCGACTGCTGGGCCTGTCAGCCCGGAGCCTATAGCCCAAGCTGGCAACAAGCCTTCTGTGGAGGAGGATACACACCTCCACCCCCTCCCCCGCCCACCTGCACGACCACGTTCTCGGAAAAAACCGAAGCCTGTCCAGTTAACTACTCAGGCATCAAGCGGTACAAGCAAGAAACAAAAACCTGCACAGACGGGCAAGTCACCAACTACGGGTGGCAACTCTATTCAGACTCCTGCACGCCGAACCCGCCGACATGCCAAGTAACTACGGAATCTCAGACTCTCTCGTGTCAAGCAGGGTACACGGGAACAATCACGCAGATACGCACCTCGTCATGTCCCAATCCCTACGGGCAACCCGTTATAGCCCCGTGGACGACAACGACCAACACTTGCGTCAAGAGCGTTACCAACCCAACAAACATCAGTTCGCCAGTGTCACCAGTCAGTCCGCTGAACCCAACCAGCGTAGTGAGTCCGACTGCGACGGCAGCCACCATGCCCGTGCCGAGTGTCTCTGTACCTCAGCAAACGCAAACTCCACAGGATGTATCTGCACCAATGGTTCCAGCGCAGGTCAACGCAGCAACACCAACAGAATCCCCACCCCCGAGCCAAACGAGCACGGCAACTTCAGATGCCCCGAAAGCGGGAGGCTCTGCTCAACCATCGACTGCGACGGGTGGTGTAAAGGAGACTCCTAATGCTGGGAGACCCAAACTTAGTATCGGGGGGTTGAACCCTGCTATGACATTGGAAATTTTTGTGAAACCCGGCATAATACAACCTAATGTTTTTCCAACATTAAACATAGGTGCAGACCTGCCCCAAGATATACGGCAGAACCACCAGTTTCTTATGGAACTACTGAGCGGCCATCTTCCAGACCAATCAGAGATGTTTAACAAGATGGCTAAAGATGCAATCGAGTTGGAGCAATAGACATGAGCGACCTACAAAAAATAGAAGCGGCGACTGGTAAGCTACAGAAACTGCTTGATTGGGCAAAACAAAATACGATGTTGGCGGGTATCGTTATCACGGTACTCCCAGCGATTGCCTCTGGTGGTTACATCACCATTACCAAGGCTAACGAAATCATTGCGATGTACAACGACTTCAGCACTGTGGCGTCCAACGCTGCGGCGGCTAAGCGTAAAGCAGAAGCAGTCGAGGAAAAACTCTTGG
>Ga0164293_10001884_pt1 | contig 17727 bp, 30 predicted proteins | sample GEODES118metaG_FD_111487 | JGI IMG/M metagenome (GOLD analysis project Ga0164293, IMG submission 111487) | Eutrophic lake water microbial communities from Lake Mendota, Wisconsin, USA - GEODES118 metaG | ecosystem: Environmental > Aquatic > Freshwater > Lake | place: USA: Lake Mendota...
AGTTCTATAACAATAGCCAATCCACCATTTGGATTTGGAAGTACATCAACTGCGTATGGATATCCAAGTGGTTCTGCATGGCATTATACAACATCAAACGATAAAACTTTATTAAATGACTAAAGATCAAATGATTATATGCCCTAAATGTGGCTGTGATGGATGCTATAAGACTCCTATTAACGAAACAAAGAATAATTACTTCTGTTGGGGATGTGGATTTCAAACTAATGACTTAATGAAAGAAGGAGAGTTTGATTTTACTGCATTCGAAGAAACTATGCCAGAGCTTTACAAAGACGTTAAGTATATAGATCAAGAAAGTAGAGTTTGGTATCCTATTAGTATTAACTTACCAGATAAAGGTACAGTCTTCTTAAACGGTACATCAAAAGAAGATATTAAATGGTCTGCTATTAAAGTAATAGAGTTAACAGAAGAAGAAAAGAAAGAACCTAAATATAAAGGCTTAACTTTTAAATCAGATGCTAAGTCTTTACAGAACTTTGGCGAGGATTTTATAGAAGCCTGTGACTATGTTGGATTATTTTAAAAACAAATTATGAAAACAAGTATATCAGATTACCACGAATATAGAAACGCTTGTTTAGAAGCAGCTACAGATGACGAAAAGTTTAAAGTGTTTAAGCAGAATCCTGCTTACACAGAAATATTAGAGCATACCAGTCCTGAAATAGGAGCAAGACTTGCAGACTATATTTTAAAGACAAAATTTGACTTTAATAAGTTAGAAGCAATTAAAAGCAACGACTATCAAGGTAGTGCTTATATAGTAGAATACTCCGAACCTTTTGGATACATTTCTCCAAGTACTATATATTATACAAAGATAGTAGCCGAGTTAGAAGAGATGTTTGGTTCCCTAGATGGACTTAATATTGCTGAGATAGGAATCGGTTATGGAGGACAATGTAAAGTAATTTACGATTACTTCAAACCAGCTTCTTATACTCTAGTAGACTTACCAGAGGCTGTTAAGTTAGCAGAAAGATATCATAGAGATTTTAACTACGAAGGAATTAAGTATCTAACTCAAGACTTACTACCTTCGAATACAGAATACGATTTAGTTATTAGCAACTACGCTATCACAGAATGTGCAAGACCTATTCAATTAGAATACTTAGATAAAGTTGTTAAGAAGAGTAAAAGAGGTTATATTGCTTATAATGAGATCTCAAGCGGCTTTGGAGTTGACTCTCTTTTAAAGCAACAGCTTACTTCTATTATTACCTGCTTTGAGAAACCAGAAGAACCTTTAACAGGAAATAACAACTGTATATTATATTGGTAAGACTATGAAAGTAAGTTATGCAATTCCAGTATGTAATGAAGATAAAGAGTTAGATAGACTATTAACTCAGTTATTATTTCATGAAACTTCTGATATGGAAGTAGTAGTGCAGTGCGACCAAGGCAACACTTCTCCTGAAGTTTATAAAGTTTTAGATAAATATTCAGCCCTTATTCACGTAATAGAATTTCCACTTAAAGGAGACTTTGCTGCTTTTAAAAACAATTTAAAAGAGCACTGTACCGGAGATTGGATATTTCAAATAGATGCCGATGAATACTTAAGCGAAAGCTTAATAAAAAATCTTCCAGCTATCCTACAATCTAATCCTACAGTAGATTTATTTTTAGTTCCTAGAATTAATACGGTAGAAGGATTAACTCAAGATCATATTAACAAATGGCAATGGAGAGTTGACGAAAAAGGATGGGTTAACTTTCCTGATTATCAAACTAGAATCCTTCAAAATTCCCCTAAGATAAGCTGGGCAAATAGAGTTCATGAAGTACTTACAGGACATAATAATTATGTAATGTTACCTGCTGAAGAAGAATATTGCTTATATCATCCAAAAGGAATAGAAAGACAAGAGAGACAAAACGCTTATTATGCAGCAATCTAAAATAGCTTTTTTAACTGAGATGGGGTTTGAAGGTAAGGTTCCTGCTAATCACTTTAATATGAGAACAGAGTTTGCTTGGATGCATGCTCTTAACGCCGATCACAGATACCTTCACCATTACGTAGAGGTTCGAAATTACGACCACGTTTTCATTATCTTCCCTAAAGGCAAGACTTTCCTAAGTGCCGAAGGTTCAAAGCTAATCAACGGAGAGAATCCAGTAAGCGGACTGCTTAGCTCTAATCTAATAGAAGTTTTAAAAAAGAATAATAAAAAAGTTTACTACGTACAAGAAGGACCTCATTGGTGGTGGAACGATTATGAGCTAGCAGATCAAATAGGATTCTATAATATGCTTGCAAAAGTAGATGCTATCTTTGCACATAACCATTCTGACTTAAATTATTATGCTGGTTTATTTCCGACTAAAACTATAATGCTTATTCCTTCTTTAATGATAGAAGATTCGATTAAAGATGTAGAATGGAAGCCTGAAGAGAAAGCTATCATAGGAGGTAACTTTGCAAGATGGTATGGAGGTTTTGAAAGTTACATAGTAGCACAAGAGTTTAAAGTTCCTACTTGGGGACAGACCTCTCATGCTATGAGAGAGGGCGAAGAGCAGATAGTACAACATCTACCTAGAGTAATGTGGACTGATTGGATTAAACAGTTAAGTACTTTCAAATACGCAGTACACTTAATGCCTACAGTAGCTGCAGGCACGTTTAGTTTAAACTGTTCTTACTTAGGGATACCTTGTATAGGAAATGCTGCAGTAGATACTCAAGCTTATTGTCAACCAGATCTAGCTGTAGAGATACAAGACGTTATGGTTGCAAGAGATCTTGCTAAGAAGCTTGTAGAAGATAAAGACTTCTATGAACATTGTAGTAAAGAAGCAAAAGTAAATTATAGAAAGTATTACGACTTAGAGGTTTGGAAGTCGCAAATGAAAATGAAGTTAGATGAAATTTAAAATAATAGTAACGTCTTATAATAACGAAAGATGGGTAGAGCATTGTCTTGCTTCTATTATTAATCAAACAGATAAGAACTGGGAGATACTTTTCGTAGATGATTGCTCTCAAGATAGTACCTATAGTAAAGCTAAAGAGATAGCAGAGCAATATGCTAACGTACACGTTGTTAAGCATTCAGCGAATATGTCAAAAGCATATTCTTTTTGTAAGTACTTAAATGAAGTAGAAGATGACGACGTAGTGGTCTTTGTAGATGGAGATGATTGGCTGTCGGATGAACAAGTCTTAGAGAGAGTTAGGAAAATGTACGATGAAGGTAATTGGTTAACCTATTCTAAGTTTATAAACTACCCTACAGGTGTAGAAGGCTTCCCTCAAGGAACAGCTTATGACTCTCGTATAAAAGTATCTAGACTTTATAGACAGGATATGTGGAGGCCTTCTCATTTAAAAACTATGAAAGGCTTCTTATGGAAAGCTATCGATAAAGAAGATTTCAAATACAAAGGAGAGTTTATTAGATTTGCAGATGACTTAGTATTAATGTTTGCAGCTTTAGAAATGACGCCTTCGAATAGAGTTGGATATATGAACGAAGTTTGCTATGTTTATAATGTATCAAGCGAGAATCAAGTTAGAACTATCTCAGATGCTACCAATCAAACAAATAAAGAAACAGAAATAAGAATAAGAAATAGAAAACCTTATGAATTACATAAGCACAAATCATAGAGGAGGAATAGGTAATGTTATGTTTAAACTAGCAGCATCAATTAGTGCTGCATGGGATAATAATGTTGATTATATTTTCTCTAATGAGTTTATTAGACCTAGCGATATACATTACATACCTGGAAGCTTAGGGAGGCCAGCTACTCAAGGATATGTTGACTACAGAGTATACTACAGTAATATTTTAAGAAATGTTCAGTTTATAGATAAACTTCCAACTCCTTATACTACCCATACAGAGCCTAGCTTTAGTTATAGCCCTATTCCATATACTCCAGGAACTAGTTTATTATTAGACGGACAGTTTCAAAGTGAAAAGTATTTTGAGAAACATAAGGATAAGATAGTAGACCTTTTTAAAGTTACAGACGAAATAGAAGCTCAAATACGAGAATTTATTCCTAATGTAAGTGACTTAGCTTTCTTACACGTACGTAGAGGAGATTACACTCAGTTTCCAGATCATCATCCATTAACTACTAGAGAGTTTTATGAACAAGCTATAAAAGAGATTGGAGAAGATAGAACCTATCTCGTATTTAGTGATGATTTAGAAGAAAGTAAAAAGCTCTTAGACTTTATACCTAATAAGCATTTTTATACTTCCGGGGTAGATTGGATGGATTTCTATATAATGAGTCTATGCGGAGATAGTATTATCGCTAATAGCTCTTTTAGTTGGTGGGCTGCTTATTTAAACGCTAACCCCAACAAGAAAGTAGTTGCACCTGCAACTTGGTTTGGTCCGGTTTATGCTCATTTAAATACAGAAGATTTAATACCTAATAATTGGATAAAAATATAATATGGAGAAAATATACTCAAAGATTGAACCAGAAACTTTATTACATATCGTTGTAAGAAAAGAAGATATGCTACCTGGAAGACAGGATGTAGTATCTGAAGAGAACTTTATTCAATGCTCTATTCTTAATATGGAAAAAGGTAAAACATTTAGACCTCATAGACATATTTGGAAGCAAAGAGATAGATTAGTTATAGCTCAAGAGAGCTGGATAGTAGTTCAAGGGAAAGTACAATGTACCTTCTACGATCTAGACAATACTATTCTCGCAACTCCAGTATTAGAAGTAGGAGATGCTAGCTTTACCTTACAAGGAGGTCATAACTACTTAATACTTGAAGATGATACTTTAGTATACGAATACAAGACAGGACCTTATGAAGGACAAGCTCTTGATAAAACTTTTTTAGATGCATAATATTAAAAGTACAGGAACAAATGTTTACATTAGTCCTAACATAGAGATAAAAAGACCTCAGCTAGTTGAGATAGGAAGTAACTGTGCAATTGATAGCGGGTTCTACTGTACAACTGCTTTAGTAATTGGCGATTATGTTCATATAGGACCTTATGTTACTATTATTGGAGGACCAAAAACCTCTTTAACTGTAGGACACTTTAGCGGTATAGCGGCTGGATGTAGAATAATTTGTGCATCAGAGAAGCATATGGGAGAAGGATTAGCAAATCCAATGGTACCGGATGAGTATAGAGATGAAGTTATTATGGAGCCTATAATCATTGAAGAGTTTGTTACTGTAGGAACTAATGTAGTAATTAGTCCAGGCGTAACAATAGGACAAGGAGCCGTAATAGGCGCTAATTCTTTTGTTAATAAGAATATAGAACCTTGGACAGTATACATAGGAAGTCCTGCTAAGCCTTTAAAGAGTAGAAGAAAGGACAAGATTACAGAGTATGCAAAAGCATTAGGTTATAACATTGAAATTAAATAAGCTATGAAACTAAAAAATATAGGCATAAAAGGAATTGGTTCTTATGTTCCAATGCAAGATATTCCTAATAAGAATATAGAAGACCTTAACGTAGGTACAACTGCTGAATGGATCTCTAAGAACTTAGGTATTAATAAGAGACGTATTGCTACGGACGAAGTAACTTCCGACTTGGCTTATCAAGCAGCTTTAAATGCAATTGCAGATGCAGGGATTGATAAGGAAGATATCGACCTAATCATAGTAGCGACGTCCAGCCCGGACAGAATAGCACCCTCTACAGCTTGCATAGCGGCAAGTAAGTTAGACTTAAAAAGACCGGCTTTTGATATAAATGCAGTATGCGGAGGATTTGTTTACGGTATGCAACTAGCAACTAACTTAGTAAGTACAGGACAGTATAATAATGTTTTATTAATTGGAGCAGATGCTTATTCTAAGAATACAGATTGGAGTACTAGAAACTGTGTCTTCTTCGGAGATGGAGCAGGCGCAGTTATTATATCTAAGATAAAAGATGCTTGGATTGATACAGAAATATACGGAGACGGAACCGGAACCGAAACCGCTCCCGGCGATTCATTTACTTGTCATCACGGGGAGAACTTTAATATGAATGCAAGTGCAGTATATGAGTTCGCTACTAAAGTACTGCCGGATTCCATTAAGAGAATGATGGATAATCATAGTTTAACAAACGAAGACATAGACTTGATGATACCTCATCAACCTGGACATAGGGTTTTATTTAAAACATCAGAAATTTTGGATTTCCCATTAGAAAAGGTTATCTTTAATATGACTAACTTTGCTAATACAGCTGGAGCATCTATCCCAATGGCTTTAGATAGAGCGTATAGGGAAGAAAAGATAAAGAACGGAGATGTTTTAATAATGCCAGCAGTAGGATCAGGCTGGGTATGGGGAGTTACACTATTAAAGTATATTAGATAGTATGAAAAAAATAGTAGTATTTGGAGGCACAGGAGGAGTCGGTCAAAAGCTAATTCCTTTTCTAGAGCAGAAGTACCAGGTTACTGCTCTCGGAAGTAAGGACGTAGATGTAACTTCTTTTGAAAAGGTAAAGAACTTCTTTGCCGAGAATGAATTCGATCTAGTACTAAACATGAGCGGTTTAAAGTATGATGTCTTTCTAAGTAAAATTACCGAAGAAGATCAAAAACCAATTAACGATATGATTGATGTGAATATAAAAGGAAACATTAATATTATATCAACATGCTTACCTAAAATGATAGAGAAGAAATATGGAAGAGTTATATCTGTATCGTCTGTATTCTCTGAATTAAATGTACCTAAGAATTCTATTTATTGTGGAACCAAAGCCTTTGTAGATAGGTTAGTTAGTACAGCAAATAAAGAGAATATAAAGTACGGTATTACTTGTAATACTATTCAGCTAGGGTACTGGGATGGAGGAATGTGTCATAGAGTAGAGGAAAAGTATCAAGAGATGGCTAAAGAGAAGATAGGATTAAAGAGATGGGGGAGCATTGAGGAACTTTATAATACAGTTAACTATATAGTAGATAATGAATATGTCTGCGGAGTTAATTTAAGAATAGATGGCGGATTATAATATAAAATTTTAAAATAAACAAACTATGAGTACAAATTATTTTACGGACAAGCATGCTTTAGATATTCCTTGGATTGAATCTCCTTTCTTCTATGATATATTAGAAAAGGATACAACATTAACACAAGAACAGAAAGATATCTGTGTACAGTATCATGAAAAGGGGTACCTTGTTATAGACTTAGAACTAACAGATGAGCAAATAGCTCCTGTCGTTACAGACATGTACACAGCACTAGAAGATCAATCAACAAAGTACCACGCAGATCACTTTACATACTCAGATAGTAGAAGGATCTTTGAACATTGGAGAAAAAGCAAAGCTATTGCAGAACTTACAGTACATCCAAAAGTATTAGATACTTTATCTTTTCTGTACGATAAAGAGCCGTTTCCTTTTTCAACTATTAATTTTATAAAAGGAAGTAACCAGCCCTTACATAGTGACATTATGCACTTTCATACTGTACCAGCATTGTGGATGGTTGGAGTTTGGGTAGCTCTTGAAGATGTAGATGAAACAAACGGATCGTTAAACATCGTACCAGGTAGTCATAAGTGGCCTCTGTACGAATATCATAATTTAAATTTACCTCATCCAGATGAAATTGAAAACGGAGAGGCTGTAAATTATGCAAAGTATGAACAGTTCTTAATTGATTTGGTTAAGGCTAAAAAAGCAGAAAAGTATACTGTTAAGCTTAAAAAAGGCCAAGCCTTAATTTGGGCTGCAAATATACTTCATGGAGGATGTAACGTAGAGGGTGTTACTGATTTTACTAAAACACGTCTTACTCAAGCAAACCATTACTTCTTTAAAGGATGTAGTAAGCACTACCATCCAATGTTCTCAAGACCATTAGAAGGACAATATGCAGCTAAATGGTGTAACGACGATAATAATATTAAGACATTTTTACAAAATAGCTAGACTATGAACTTTAATACAGTAACAGAGTTTGAAAATAAGGTAGCAGAGTTTTTTGGAGCTCCTTACGCTATCGCAGTAGATAGCTGTACACACGGTATTGAATTAGCTTTACGCTATACAGATACAAAAGTAATTAGTGTACCTAAGCATACATACCTATCTATTCCTTTCCTAGCTCAAAAATTAAATATAGAGTTATGCTGGAAAGATGAAGAGTGGGTAGACTATTATTACGTTGCACCGAATATTATTGATGCAGCTGTATTATGGAAACCTAAGAGTTACGTACCGCATACCTTTATGGGAGTTAGTTTTCAATATCAAAAACACCTATCTTTAGGCAGAGGAGGAGTTTTACTTATAGATAATTCTCATGCTGCAGAGCAGATTAAGAAAATGTCTTACGACGGTCGATTACCTAATATACCTTGGAGAGATCAAAACATTGATACTGTAGGGTACCATTACTACATGACACCTGAAGTAGCTCAATTAGGATTAGATAAATTACCTAAAGCTATTGAAACAGAACCAAGACAATGGGCTGTAAGTGATTGGCCTGATTTAACACAAATGGAAGTATTTAGGAAATGGAATGCTATATTACCGCAGGAGTAACTCATGACGGCTTTGGTGCTAGAATGCAGAGATGTGCCTCAGTAATGTGCCTTGTTTATTATTTACAAGAGAAGTACGAGCTCCCTATTGAGTACCTACATACACCTCTCAACTACGAAAGCCGAGATGTTTTTGATGTTGACTACCAGCACGAAGCTAAAGAAAGAATTACATCAGGATACCCCTACGATGACATAAGCCACGAAGGTTATATGATGAGAGCTAAAAAATGGGAGGATAGACTTCTATTTAACGGTAAGACTATAAAAGATATTGAAGTAAAGGACTTTACAGTAGTAGAAGAGTATCAGCAAATGATAGAGGATATTGAAAAAGGAAATACCGATAAGAAGTTATATTCGATAAAATATCCTCACCTATACTATCATACTGAACATTTAGATTTAAATAACTTTGGTAAGTATAGAGATAAAATCTTAAATTGTTTTAGCTTTGAAAGACCAAGTCCCGGGCTCTCGCAAATTGCCTTACATATTAGACGTCAAGATATCGATGAGACTCATAGAAGGTATATAAAAGATGACTACTACTTAGAAATATTGAACGGATTAAAACAGTCTTCTAGAGTATCGAGTGCTGTTGCAATTTATACGCAAAGAGATGGTTTCGATGCTAGCAAGTACAGAAGAGGTTATGATATTAGGTACGACGATAGAGAAGAAGATTACGATACTTTTATAAAGCTTCTATCGGCAGATGTTCTAGTAGTAGGCAATTCTTCCTTTAGCTATGTAGCAGCGTTGTTAAATCCAAATACGGTAGTATATCATTATGCTCCTGATACGGATAAGGCTTTAGATAGTTGGATTAGTAAAGAAAAGTACTTAGATTATATTAACAGTAAATAAAATTAATTAAATTAACATATGAGCAAAAAAGCTTTCATTACAGGAATTGCTGGCCAGGACGGAAGTTACCTAGCAGAACATTTATTAGAGATGGGATACGAAGTGCATGGAATTATTAGACGTAATTCAGTACCAGAAAATCAACAAAGTCGCTTAGAAAACGCTAAAGGTAACATAAGTGTTTCGTACGGAGATTTATTAGATCAATCTAGCATAGAGCATTTATTAGATAAATTTCAGCCAGATGAAATCTATAACATAGCTGCACAAAGTCATGTACGTATTAGCTATGACATTCCTCAATTTACAACTCAAACAAATGCATTAGGGGTACTAAATGTATTAGAGGCCTATAGACGCTCCTGCCCTACAGCTAAGTTCTACCAGGCAAGTTCATCAGAAATGTTTGGTAGCTCTGTAGATGCAGACGGATATCAAAGAGAGTCTACTCCAATGACTCCAGTATCGCCTTACGGATGTACAAAAGTATTTGGATATAACATTGTAAGAAACTATCGCAATGCTTATAAGTTACATGCATCGAACGGTATTTTATTTAATCATGAATCACCTAGAAGAGGTTCTAACTTCGTAACTAATAAAGTAGTTAAGTCTGCTGTAGAGATCTATTTAGGACAGAGAAAAGATTTAGTATTAGGTAACCTAGATGCTTATAGAGATTGGGGTCATTCAAAAGACTACGTAAGAGCAATGCATTTAATCTTACAGCAGCCTCAAGCAGGCGATTGGGTAGTAGCTACAGGCGAGACTAGATCAGTAAGAGATATGTGCGAGTATGTATTTAGTAAGTTGAATATGGATTATAAAGAGCATGTCAAACAAGATAATAAATTCTTAAGACCAGAAGAGCTTACCTACTTAAAAGGAGACCCAACTAGAATTAAAGCCTTAGGATGGTCGCCAGAATATACTTTTGAAACTATGATGGATGAGATGATTGAATACTGGATGGTACAGTTACGTAAAGCAATTTAATATGAATCAAGAGATTACATTTATCATACCGATTAGAAATAATCAAAAGTATGCCCTACAGGCTTATAAATCTATTAGAAAGTATTATCCTAAAGAGCATTATGTTGTTTTACTAGATGATGCTTCAACAGATAAGACTTGGGAGTGGATAGAGCATACAGCTAAATGGGACGATAAAGCTATAGCATATAGAAACGAGAGTAAAGAGAGAGTAGGACATACAGTACTCTACGATAAAGGTATAGAGTTAGCTCCTACTGAGATTGTTTCTATCTTACATAGTGATATGGTTATAACTGAGAACTATGTTAAGAACATGTTGAAGCATTTAAAACCAGGAGTAGTAGTAAGTGCAACTAGAATAGAGCCTCCTTTACATCCCCCTGGACCTGAAAAGTTTGTAAAAGACTTCGGTATGGAACCGGATGAGTTTACAGCAGCACAAAAAGAGTTTAATGAGTTTGTTAAAGTAAAAGAAACTGAGTATGCTGACTTAACTTCAGAAGGTATCTTTGCACCTTGGACTATAAACAAAAATGATTTTATAGCAATAGGCGGACATGATTTACTATTTGCACCAATGGAATTAGAAGACTCAGATATTTTTAATAGAATGCTCTTAGCAGGTTATCAATTTATTCAGTCAAGAGATGCTTTTGTATATCATATGACCTGTAGAGGAAGTAGATTTAAAGACGGTATTGAAATAGAAAAAGAGATACCTTTACCGGACGGAACGATTTGGTATAAGCCAAAAGACTCTCAAGAGTATTTAGATCTAAGAACTAATAAGTTTAGGGAGTGGTGGAGGAAATGGCATACAGATGTACTTCATGATGTTAATATGAAGCCAATAGTACCTGGAAGATACGAGACAGCTTTTGTCATTAAGAACGCTACCATAGGTAAGGTCATAGTATTAGAGCCTTGGTGCGATACTTTATATACAGATGATGAGATGTGTGTAATAGAGGCAGCTTATCTTGAAGATGAAAAGAGTATGTTTAATTTAAAAGAGAAGTTTAAACACTACAAGTATAATGCTCCTAAAGAAGATATAGTAGTAGAGTTTGATGCAAGTAAGCTAGGAGAGTCTCACTATAATAATTTTATAAAACAACTTCCTTTAGTCTTAGATACGATTACAGAGTTAGGAACATATCAGTTTGATATATTTACTCTAAAAATCAATAGCTTAAAGAAGCGTGATATGATTAAACCTTTCTTCAAAAACGTATTCTAAATATTTATAGGTATGAGAAGAATAGCAGATTTATTATTAGAAGCAAATATCGTTCCAGATACTAAGTTTAAGAAACAGCTTGAAAAAGCAGTTAAGTATTTGAATACGAAAGGCAAGATACTTCTTATAACTACTTCAAATAGAGGGGAGTATGCAAGAAAAGATTTACATGATAGTCCTAAATCTACTCGTATTGCAGAAGTAATTCAAAGATCTTTAGGTGCACATAGATGCACTCTAGTAGATATTTCTAAGTTAAAAATATACGAATGCGAAGGTAATGTATCTAATAACGACGGTAATAGCTGCGGAGTTAGAGACTCTAAAGAAAAAGATCCTGCTAAAAATCCTTCAGGACATTTAAGATGCTGGGCTTCTGTTCATAATGAAGACGATGAACTTTGGAAAGTAGTAACGCCTTTGTTAGAATCTCACGTAGTAGTATTCTTAGGCTCAATAAGATGGGGACAGGCTAATGCTTACTATCAAAAATTAATTGAAAGGTTAGATTGGATAGAAAATAGACATACTACTTTAGGAGAGAAAAATATAATAGAAGGAATTGAATCTGGATTTATCTTTATAGGTCAGAACTGGAATGGAAGTAATGTAGTAAAGACACAGAAGCAAGTTCATGAGTTTTACGGCTTCAAGCCAGTAGACGAGTTGTATTTTAATTGGCAGTATACAGAAGATATAAACGAAGAGTCTAAAGACAGTTATAAAGATGCAGCCAAGGCATTAGATAACATTATTGATATAAGAACCTTATTATGATTACATTAACAGATAATCAGTTCTATACAAATAGAACTTGGACTAAGCCTATTAATTGGGATAATTTACCTTCTAATAGCTCAGACTTAGTAGAACTATTCGATCAAAATGGATACAGGCTTACAAAGCTTGAATCTCATTATGCAGCAGCTAACGGCCATCCTACAGTAAATCACAGATACGAAGTTTCTTTAAGGCAAGATTGGTTTGTAGATGATAAGCCATCATCAGGTCATCATCTAAACCATGCTTATTTATTTGAACGAAAAGGATATACAGGAGAAGCACTAGAACAATTAAAAGAGTTTGCAAAAGAAAGCCACCTTGTTCATAAGCTAATAAACTATAAGGGCAAGTGGGGCGTAGATTTTAGTATGGACTACGTAAATAGCCAAGGGAATTCAATGGAGATTCTTCACTTTGAATATGACTCTTATAACTTTAATGAGGTTCAAGATGTAAAGGGAATGGTAGAGGAAACATTAGCAAGAACAGACTGGGATTTAATGGCTCAAATACTCCTAGAAAAGAAGCATGAATGGATCGACTTAGAATTCTTCGAACAATCAAAGTATAAGACAGACTTCTTCGGACTACCAGCAGAGAGATTTAAACAGAATGCTTGGGAATAAACTATTTATAATTATGAGAACAAATTTAAGCGAAGCATTACCGGCATTAATTCCAGAATTTCCAGTAGAAATAGCTGGTCATCATCTAACTTTAAGATTTGATGTAAACATTAATAAAACAAAGAAAGGCGTTAAGCTTCAATTTGTTATGAGAGATGTACCTCAAGATCCTCGTCAAGCACAACAGATGGCTAATGAGATTGGTACAGAGCTTCAACAGAAGTTCGGTGATGCAGGTCTTCAAGTTGTCTATGATGTAGAGAATCCATATAAGAATGTAGTAGGCTTCTTACTTCCATTACCTTCTCTTGCTAACTATTTGATTAAGAATATATTTAAAGGCGGAGAGGAAACAGCTCAACAAGAACCAGCAGACGATTCTCAAGAAGAGCCAGCAGTAGAACCTTTACCAGATCAAGAACAAGCACCAGCATCTGAAGAAGATCAGGTAAGAGAGATTATGATGAATAGAGCTGGATTAAAATAATAAAAAAAAAAGGTTATGAGTAAAAGAGAAATACCTAAGGCCTTTTTTGAGCCTTTAGAGGATATACAAGCCTCTGATCTTCTAGATAATGAAGCTCTACTTAATATGATTAAAGTAGAGACACCTCTTGCTATTGAAGAAGCCTTCCGAAATAAGAAAACATTTGCTAGTCTATTTGAGATAAATGGAATGGGACTCTACATAGATATTCCAAGACCTTGTTGGGTAGCTGCACTTGAGCAATGTATTAATTTTAAACTAGAGGAAGAGAAATTTGAAGACTGTATTAAGCTTAGAGATCTTATAGAAGAGATCAAGAAGCCTATTAAAAGAATTCCTAAAAAGAAAGAAAATGGAACAATCGCTGAATGAGATACAAAAAGTAATTAATAACTTACTGAATGTAAAGAGCCTGGTTAGAAGAAAGAAGAAGACTCAAGAGGCAAAAAAGAAAGAGCTTTTTATATCAATTATTAATTCTATAGAAGCAATTATCAACAGACAAAACTTAATGTATGCTGATTTAAATTTAGATCTAGCTAACTACGATGAAGCTTTCTTAGATACTATTGATGCTCTAATCATATTACATTTCGGTAAAGAAGGAGCAGAGTTAATTGCTTACTACCTTTGGGATAGAGTAGCTCCAGATGGTAGTATTGAGCCTCTATTAGATGAAGAAGGAACTTCTGTCTATTTAGAAACTGCTCAAGATTTATGGAACTTATTAATCCGTATCAATCCAGCATATGGGGACTCAAAATAAAGCAGGAAGACCTAAAAGAGATTTAACTGAGAATGTGATTAGGAATGCTATGAAGCATACTCAATCTAATTTTCAAGCTGCTAGATACTTAAATATTACTATCGAGACTTACCGTAAGTATGCAAAGCTTTATGTCGATCTAGAGACAGGTAAGAACTTATATGAACTTCATAAGAATAACTCTGGTAAAGGAATTAAAAGAGTGAAATGGAATCATGATATCTCTATCGATAAAATTAACGAGATAATGGCTTCAGAGAGCTACAGAGCAATCAATCAACAAAAACTTAAGAACAGATTAATTTACGAAGGTATTCTTAGAATGGAATGCTACGGCTGTGGACATCACGAAAAAAGAGTTGTAGACTTTAAACAACCTTTAATGCTTAGCTTTGTAGATGGAAACAAACATAATTGGCAAGTAGAAAATTTAAGGATGCTATGTTATAATTGCCATTTCCTATATGTAGGAGATTTATTCTCAGAGAAGCAAATACGTAGTAAAGAGGATGCTAATGCTCCTTTAATTAAAGAAGAGATTGATTGGGAAGTAGATGATAACTTCCTTGCACATTTTCAGGACTTAGGACTAGAAAAGAAAGAGGATTATCAAGAGGGAGATGAATACATCTCAAGGGTTTAACTAAATATATAACCTATTTATATTCAAATGGTAGATAAAGTAACATACGAAGTCTTAGATACTCTAGCAGAGAGGTACATACCAGAAGGAATTCACAGAATACTCCATGTAGATAGTAGAGAAATGTGGATAGATCTTATGATAGCTTTAATCGAAAGTAAAACAATTCCAATGAAGGTATCTATAATAGCTAGATGTGCTACCTCTTGGGAGGCATTACTAGAGCAAAAATTAAGCATACAAAACTAAATGAAAACAGTAACAACAGAAGGATTAGCAGTTGGTGCATGGGGATTACATATAAGTAGCTTTTTAATGGCTAGCATTCCTTACTTACAAGTACTATCATTAGTATTAGCAATCGGAGTATCTATCTTAACTCTACGTAAGCTTGTAAAAGATTCTAAAGCAAAAAAAATAAGTTCTGATGAGAAAATCGATTAGCCAATTAGGCTTCTCTAAAATAGCAAACACTCAAGTCAATCGCCTTGAGCAATTCGATAAGCTGAAAGAAATAGCAAATCGAAATAACTACCCGCACAAAATAAAGCAGCTTACTGCTAAAGTTCAAGAAGAATACAACTTCTGGAATGTAAAAAATCCTTCACGAAAGTTGGAAGATATTACAAGAGACCTTATCTTTATCAAATCAATTAGAGAACCTATCCTAGATAAGGAAAGGATTAATGAGTTGATAGAAAAATATGGCCTTAAGTAAACCGGTAGAACCCCAAACTAAATTTATAGTTGAGTATAAGGACAGAGATGGTAACATAACTGATCGTTGGCACTATGATCTAAATAAATTTAGAAATGGTCCTATCATGACTGAAAACTTTGAACTACCCCCTAAAGAAAAAGTTGCTAAAAAGAAGAAGTTAAGTTAACTTTAGAGAAATAAAAAAATAGTTATGAAGTATTGTAAAGTTTGTAGTAAAGAGATTCCAGAGAGAAGAGTTAAGTTAGGTTATGGAGATACCTGCGTTGAGCATTCTAATACATTTAGATATGTAGGTCTTGTAGCAGCATCAGGTAAATGTGACTATGAGATTTCTATTATCAGAGATAAAGAAACGGCTGAGCATATGCTAAGATTAGGAGAAACAAGAGGAAAATCGTAATGTATAAGGTTAAAAGTAAAATAAGACAGATACGTAAATTGATACGTTGGATACCTATCCTGTGGAGAGATAAGGATTGGGATTATTATTTCGTTTATGAAATACTTAAACAAAAGCTAATCGATACTGAAAAGTATATTCGTGAAGAAGGCACGCATATGTTTAATGATCAAGATGCTGATAGTATGTTAAAAGCAATCGACCTAATAAGTAAGGTACAAACTGAATACCATCTCGATAAGTATCTATCAGAGGCTAAAGAATGGACTACTGAAGGAATAGATAAAGCAGTAGAAGAGCACGATACGTTAAAGCGAGAGCTATTTCAACACTTGAATGACAATATTGAAAAATGGTGGGATTAAATTTACAACTATGAATATAAAAGCAATCTTAAGTTTAGCGAGTGTAGCGTTATTATTAGTAACAATCTACGAACAAAATAACGCTATTAACCTTAAAAAAGATCAAATCATTACATTAAAAGTTCAAAACGATTCATTAGCTAAGGCTAATGATTCTTTGTATAGTAATTATTGGTCTTTAAAAACATATATTGATATAAAAGAAGGTAGAGCAGAAGAATAAAACTTACAGTTATGGAGATAACAAAGAAGGAAGTCGAAGAGCTTATTGGAGATAAGGTCTTAACTTACAAGGTTACAAAAAGCTATAGAGGTTATAAAGTTACTAAGGTAAAGGTTGTTGCTATTAAAGCTAAAGATTCTAAAGAAGTTACTATTACCTTCAAGCCAAATAAGTAGTTCCTAGCTCTCATATTCAAACTATTTATATAGGAATGAATAAGCAGCTTACTATAGTAGTTCCATGTAAAAACGAAGGAAGGGGTGTCATTGACATCCTTAAGTTAGTTCGTAAGCAGCAACTAGACTGCCAAGTTATAGTAGCAGATTCATCAGATGATGAAGAAACTCTACTACTACTCAAAAAATACCAAGCCTCTTCTCCAATGGTTACTCGAATAGTAAAAGGAGGCCTTCCTTCTATAGCTCGCAATAATGGAGCAGTAATCGTAAAGACCCCTTACATTTTATTTCTAGATGCAGACATATACTTACAGGAACCTAGTATAATTACTAAGTGTCTAGCAACTGCAATCGGAGGAGATTACGATTTAGTAACTTGCAAGTTTAAAACACTAGACGGTAAGTACGATTGGATCTTTCAGATATTTAACAAAGTTCAATGGTTTAGTTCTATGTTCACTCCCTTTGCTGTAGGAGGTTTTATGCTATTTAAAACAGATGTATTTAAAGCTCTAGGAGGATTTAACGAAGAAGCTAAAGTAGCAGAAGATTATCTATTAAGTTCTAAAATTAAACCTAGTAAATTTAAAGTAGTAAATAAAGTAGCATACACGTCTAGTAGACGCTTTGAAAAGAAAGGAGTATGGTATATGGTAAAGCTAATGTTAGGTAGTTGGTTAAATAAAAACAATCCAAATTGGTTTAAACACGATCATAATTATTGGAAATGAACTACAAAGCAGTCATCGTTTCAGATCTACACTTAGGTACAAAAGATTCTAAAGCCAAAGAGTTTATAGAGTTTCTAGAAAAGCATCCTACAGATCTTTTAATCCTTAATGGAGATATAGTAGACGGATGGGC
>Ga0164293_10001885_pt1 | contig 17720 bp, 17 predicted proteins | sample GEODES118metaG_FD_111487 | JGI IMG/M metagenome (GOLD analysis project Ga0164293, IMG submission 111487) | Eutrophic lake water microbial communities from Lake Mendota, Wisconsin, USA - GEODES118 metaG | ecosystem: Environmental > Aquatic > Freshwater > Lake | place: USA: Lake Mendota...
GGAGGAACAATGGGTAAGAGGGTTTATCATATTCCCGTTTATGATAGAGTTCACTATGACCAAAACGCATATAATTATTACATTAATAATAATACAAATCAAAATGTTCCAAAACCTAACCCAATTCCAAAAAAAAAGATGGATCTTGTATTGAATATTGAAACGGTAAAAGATCTGATTGAATTAGGTATGAAATATGGAAAACAATATCCAAAAGATATAATTTACAATATTAATTTAGAAATGATATCAAATCTGATTGAGCCATTAACTGAATTAGATAATATGATTGGTCAAGCAGGTTTAAAAAAACAAATAGTTGAACTTATTTTATATTATAGTCAAGACCTAAATATTAAAAATGATGACCTTTTACATACCATTATTGATGGAGAACCTGGAACAGGTAAAACTGAATTTGCACAAATTATATCTAAAATATATTTAAAAATGGGTGTTCTTAAAAATGATGTTTTTAGAAAAGTAAAACGTTGCGATTTAATAGCTGGATTTCTAGGTCAAACCGCATTAAAAACACAAACCGTAATTGATGAAGTTAGAGGTGGCGTATTATTTATTGATGAAGCATATTCATTGGGTAATAGTGAAGGTAAAGACAGCAAAGATGTATATTCAAAGGAATGTATAGACATATTAAATCAAAATTTAACAGAAATGAGAGATGAAGATGATGATTATTTTATTTGTATGATTGCGGGATATAAAGAAGATTTAAAAAATAGTTTTTTTAGTTACAATGATGGTTTAGAAAGAAGATTTCCTATCCATTTTACTATGGATAAATATAGCGACCAAGATTTAGTTGATATATTTAAAAAAAAAGTAGAGCAAAACAAATGGAGCTTAGAAGAGGACGCAATTGATGAATCATTTATTAACAAAAATCGCGAATATTTTAAGTTTTCAGGAGGAGATATGGAAGTATTATTCGCAAAATGTAAAGTTTCTCATAGTAAAAATATAATAAGCACAATAGGAAGAGAAAAAAGGAAATTAAATAAAAAAGATATTGAAATGGGTATTGATATATTTAAAAAAAATAGATTAGACAATGATAAAAAAATAGATAATACACAATGGCAAACTCTTTATAATTAATTTTTTATTATATAATTTTATTATTATAAAATAAAAAAAATATATTGGATTACTATAATTCTGTTCTACAATAAGGACAACTCTGTTTATTCCATTTTTCAAAACATATTTTATGATATATATGCAATTGTGTATTGGTTCCACATTTTAAATTATATACATCATCGCCGTTGTTTATATTTTCAAGGCAGATTATACAATTTTGACTTAAATTACAATTTTGACTTAAATTACAATTTTGACTTGAATTACAATTTTGATTAGATTTATTATCCCATTTTTCTAATATAGGAAAATGTGTAATTTTTAGATTAATATTAAGGTTATATCTATCTAGTATTAACCTATCACGATGGTGTGTGTAATTTATTATATTATTACTATTGCGATGTAATAAATCTAAATTTGAAATATAGTCATTATCTAAATAGTCATGATAAGACAATAACTCGTCATAAATTAACTCGCTTAACTCACTCATAATTATATAATATAATATATATGAGTAATATATACTTATAATAAATGACTGAAAATGTTATATGGTTTTATATATTTATACCAAATACATTTTGTGATAATACTAAATTAAAAGGGTCTTTTGATAATTGGCAGATTGAAAAATCAATAACTATAAAAAATTTATTAGGATATCATGTGTTTGTTATCGAATTACCATCTAATTTTACAAATTATCAATATAAAATAGTAGATTGTAACGGTAAATTTATTACACTTTTAGACAGGAATATTACAAATGATATATATCAAAATTGCTCTTTTAGACTTATCACAAATAGTAATCATACAAATAAAACAAACAGTAGTAACTTTATTGATTACGATGAAAACAACGATTTTGATAAATGCTATTATTATGAAATAACGGATGACTACTCAAAAATAGTTTGCGAAAATAATATATTTAGTATATACATTAAGGATGTGTTACTATATAATGGGAAATTTAAAAATGGATTATTCGCAGATTATAGTAAACTATATAATAATGGTTATTTATATTATCAGGGTAAATTTATAAATGGTAAAATGAATGGTAATGGTACCATTTACAATAGTAAAAATCAAAAAATATATAGTGGGTATTTTGTTGATGATTGTAAAAATGGTTTTGGTATAGAATACTACAAAAATGGTGTTATTAAATATCAAGGTTATTGGAAAAAAAATAAATATGATGGCAAAGGTGTCTATTTTTCTGATACTGGAAATGTATGGTATGATGGTGATTGGTGGAATGGAAAACGATTTGGTATGGGTGTAACTTATGATGATAATGAAGATATTATTTATAAAGGCATTTATGTGAATGATATTGAAAAAGTATTTGACTTTAATTCTACAGACTATAGAGAAGAAAATTCTAATCAAAAAAATATAGATAAAACAATTTAAAAAAAAACAATTGTAATACAAAATAATAATAGATGGTTTTTTTAGATAAACCCCATATTAAACAATTTACAGATATATTTGATACATCTATAAAAAATTTATTTATATTTAAAATTTACATATATTATTATTTTGTGTCGCTTTACAATTTAGGTATTCACTATTTAACTTACAAAAATGATGTAATATACAATTTATTTAATAATGGTTGGTTTTTATTATCAAATATGATAATAGCTATATTTAGTTTTATAATTATAGTATTAAATTACTATATGTATCCTAAAAATAAAATTTCAAATACAATATTTTCTTTTACTTCTTCAAACACTTTTATTTCATTATCCAATAGAATGTATAGTCATTTATTTATAATATCATTTGAAATATTAACAAATATTATATTGTTATCAATAGTTATTTATACAATAAATAATAAAAAAGATAACTTTATAATAAATAAATTATATATTATTCTATGTCCTCTATATTTTTCAGCATTACTATTAATAAAATATTTTGATATATTAACTAATCGTCAATTTGTATATCTATTGATTTATAGTGTAATAATTCTAATATTACATTTCCAAAATATTAGAGTAATATTAAAAAGATATATGCAGAATGATTTATATTTAGCTTACTTAAATATATATTTTATTCTTATTGATATTATTAATATAATTTTTTTAGATATTATTGTAGAAATATTTTTCCCAAAAAATAAATATAAAAAATAATACTTTAAAATAAAATTATATACTATTATATAACAATTTGAATGTCTTCCAACTCTTTTACCGCACCTCCTATTTTTCACCAAACAACATTAACTAAACTAAATCAATTACCTTTTCCTAAACAACCCGATTTTAAATTATTGAATAATTGTTTTAATGAAAACTGCGTAAATATAAATATAAATCAAAATTTTAAAACAGCGCCTCTTATAAGACCTTTGTAATATGTAATATTAGTTAAAAAATGTTTTATACATTACATTATTATGTATAAAACATATTATTTTATTTTATGGTTCTGATATCATAAATCTAGCAATTTGTGAAATATTCTCATAATAAAAGGAAATTTCAAGTTCTAATAAAATTTTAGAATTATGAAAAAGTATATGTATAGGCTTTGGTGAATTAATAACATATTCTTTACCATTGATTTTTACATTGATGTATGAATTAGATACTATTGAAAAATTATACATATTTGGTGATATAGGTTTATTGTAATTAAATATTACTTGATTATCTAAATCAATTTGCCTATTTAATAAATTATCAATTAAATCTACAGTTGTATTAAACTCAAAATCAATATTATATCTATTAATTAATTCAGGTATTACATCAATTTTCTTATCTAGACATTTATTTAACGCACTAGTAATATTTCGTTTTTTTGTATTATATATAAAAAGATTGCTATTTAGTAAATTTAGTATTTCATCATTATTAGTGTTTGGTAATTTTTCTATTATTTCTATTTTTTTAAACTTTTCATCAAATTTACTATCAAATTTTGATTTTTTATTTATTATAGATTTATCACTTTTTGATCCAATTATATTTACTGAACGATTATTTATGAAGTTTATATTAGAATTAATACTACCAAAATTATATGATAACATTTTTAATCGAAATCTATTTATAAATTCATTATGTGGAGTAATTTGATTATATGATACATAAAAAATATATTTATCACTTTCAATATATCCAATAATTTGTGGGAATTCGTTTAATATATGTAATGCTTCTAATTCATTTATATCAATATACTCATATTTTGCGATGTTACTATGATATTGGATAACATTTCCATTATCAAACATTTGTATAACTCCATTATTGGAACGCATAAATCCCTGTGCTTCAATAGGTTCTTCTACGACTACATTATCTATTTCTGGATAGGTTATGCTCTGTTGAACAAAAACTTGATCACCACCTACATGTAATATATTAATTTTTTGATAATTTTCAATATTTGTGTCACCAACGGGAGCATCCATATTATTTAAAATACTGATATAGAAAAGCACAATATTGTATTTGGTGTTATATGTAAATCCATTTAAATGTTGCGATAGGATTGTTACAATATTTTTTGATTGCTCAATTAGTTTAATGCCTGTATTATTATTAAAACTATTGTAGTTGGAGTATATAAGTTTACCTCCATCTATTTTAAAAATATAAATAGACGGATATTTATAATATATATTTAAATATTTTTGTATATCAGCAATAGGCTCGTCCGAAATAGTTAAATTTTCAATTAATCCCTTATAAAAAACAGTATTTTTTCCAGTACCAATTATTAATGGCGTAATAGTAAAGGTAGGAACATTTATAATTGGATAGACTGTATCAAGTTTATCATTTATATAGATTGATACCGATTCTGCTGTTTTAGAAATTATTATAAATGTAAAGGTATTTGATACAATTTTGTTTTTTGATTTAATAATACACACTTTGTTACCATATTGATAAAAATAACATAATCTATTATCAACTGATATTTGTAAATTTGTTTCTCCATGTGTATCATTATTATCCTTTGATAAAATGCACATAGGATATAACCGTATCTCATTAATAATTGGAAATATCCACATTGAAATTGTAAATGTGTTTACTAATTGTAATTTATCAGGCAAAATATTATACGCATCAGTTAAATTTAAATTATTATTATTTTGGCCAATAAAACGTTCTAAAAAAATTTTATTTTCTAATGTATGTAATTTATCAAGTTTATTATTATTTTCACTTACATAAATACCATTTGCGTATACACTGTTATTATTGTTAGGAATTATAACACTTTTTTCAAAATCTATAGTATTTTTCATACTACTATTTATATATATATATTTATTGCCGAGTTTTTGTTAAATCAGTTTATATTATATATAATATAAAGGATGAGTGAATCATTATTTTATATTTTTTTATATGGATTAATATTTATTATTTTGCTCCTATATATTATCTTAGTTTATAATCGAAAAAACATCATTAATAATTGGGATAATTATAAATGTAGTCCATTGGTAATGCCTTTCGCATCATTTTTTGATAAAGACCCTATAGAAAATCTCAATGGATGTATGTGGAATGGATATAAATCCAATTTTGCGATATTGATTAAACCTATCACCTATATGATTGATACTATAAAATTACTTATAGGTAAATTATTTGAACAATTAAATTCTATTAGAACAATATTAAAACCAATGCGTGATTTTGTTGAAAACGCAACAGCTATGGTATATAAAAAAATAGAAGGTATAATGAACCTTACAATGTTTACATTTTTAAAAATGAATAATTTGATGAAAAGAACATTTGCTAATTTTCGTTTAATGGTTTATGCATTAGAAGCAAGCCAATATACAATACAGTCTACATGGAATGGACCAGTTGGAGAAATTACTCGATTTTGGGCTCCAGGTGTCGATTTCTTTTCAAAATTTTTTTGTTTTGAACCAAGCACAAAAGTATTAGATAATAATAACCTATCTATTGAAATATCTAAACTTAAAATTGGGGATACTTTATATAACAATAATAATGTAATAGGTATTTTAAATATGATTGGTGTAGATAATTATTATAACTATAATGGAATAATTGTTAGTGGAAATCATTTAGTTTTTAATAATGACTATAATAAATGGATTGAAGTTTCTTTAGCTCCTGGTGCAAAATATTTATATAATACCGACATTAAAAATGTTATATGTCTAATTACTGCGAAAAATACAATTCCTGTTATAGATACATGTGGAAATATACATAATTTTTCTGATTATTTAGAATCTTGTGATGAGTCGGTTATGCGTTATCAGCGTGGTCTAATATATAATAAGTTATCAATGTCTTTACCAGAAATACCTACGGGATTTAATCTTATTGATAGTAAAACTCCTATATTTATGGATAATAATAAATATATAGATATATCCTATGTAAAAATTGGTGATAAATTAAATGATAATAATGATGTAGTTGGTGTTATACAGCAATATGTTAATGAAATTGATGTTATATATATTGATAATATCATGTATGCATTTTCCAACATCATATTTCAAAATGATTCTTGGATTACAATAAAAATGTTAAAAAATTCATATAGTATAACTAAATACACAGGTATTATGTATAATTTAATAACAACAAAAGGTTATTATCAAACTAATAAATATATAGTTCGTGATTATCTTGAACTACACTCACCTAAAATTTATGATGATGTTAGAGATTTTACACTACAAATTTTAAATAAAAAAAAATAATACTAATATTTAACTATCAATAAAATATATTATGTTACCTAATATAATATATTTAATTTTTATAATTATGTTTTTTATATATCATTTTCTTTGGGAGCTAAGCATAAAAGCATTTCACCCAAACTGGCTACTTTATAATTTAAAATTAATGGATAGTTATTTTTAATTAACAATTCTACTGTATTACACAAATTAGAACATTTGGTGAATGTAACCAAATATTTAATAGCAAAAACACCTTGTATAATTTCATCACTGGAATCATTTTTAAAAGATAGACTTGAACTGTTTTCACTTATAACTTCTTCTACTTTACCAATAGTTCCATCACAACTAAATATCAATTTATTACCTACACTTTTAATTTCTAATTTTTCACTTAATGCTGAAAAATCACGACATATTTTTTGAAACATATTACTTGGAATATTAATAACATTTGAAAATGTAGTTGGTGGAATATTTAGCGAACTCTCATTTAAGTCTAGTAGTTTAAATCCTACTCTTTTTACTCTATGATCGGCTGCATTTTCAATTAAAATACCTAATTCATTTGTCTCATCTGCGTCCTGATAAAATGATATAATATCATCATTACCAATTGTTTTAATAATTTTATTAAAATTTAACATATTAATTCCACAAACATAACGCTTACCTGGTGTACAATAATATTTTTCAAAATCACATGCTTCTAATTTTAAATGAACAAGCACTACATGACTAGTGTCCATTTCTAATAATCGACAACCATTTTCATCAAAAATCATATTACCTTCCGTAATTAATTCCTTTAACGCATCTATACATGTTTTAATAGGTGCTGATTTAACTGTTCTTGCCTCAAAAAGATAATTAGAATTATTCATCGTATTATATAATTATCTTTTTAATATATAGTTTTATATATTTATACACTTATTCTTTTTGTGCATAATTTATTATCTATTTCATATTTTTTAATTTGTTCTAATGATTTTTTATACTCTAATTCATTATTTTTAGTATCATTTAACGATTTCATCATATCAGTTGATACAAATTCTAAAATAATTGGTTCATAATTAAATTTTTTCGCAAGCAATACATAGGGTATATATTCCCATTTATATTGATTGCGATTTAATATATATATATCATGTTCTCCTTTTGATAATGTCTTAATATAACTTTTTAAAACAATTGAACTATATTTAGCTAGATTTCTAACATCAAATTCACCGTTTTTCTCTATTAAGTCATATGTTGATAAAATTCTATAATTTCGACCACTCGACGATTTTATAATGTCCCGAATATTATCATCTAATTTTAAAAAAGGAAGTCTCCTTACTATATATACATTTTTTTTATTACTCTTTTTTAGTGCAAGATCTATTTTATAATACGCATACGCAATTAAAGAACAACCTGTGATTAAATAAAACATTATTATTAAAAAATGATAAAAATTAACATAACTCATATAAAAATTACTTAAAATATTACTATCGTATGATTTTAAATTTGACATCTAAATAACTTCATAGATATTTATATATATTTTTCTTTAAGCCAATATCAATATATTTTTTATATATATTGTTATTATAGCCCTAATTATCACTATATATAATCATTAACAATATAACTAATCAACATCTACATAATTTATATTTTAACCAATAGTCGTTTACACCCTTGAAGATTTAAAATTTAAAATTGATTAACATATTATAAGAAATATATATAATTATAATTTTATATGGCCAATACATTATTAATTATAGATACAAGCTATCTAATATTTTTCAGGTTTCATGCGGTTAAATCATGGATTACACGAGCAAAACCAGAAATAGAACTTGATAAAACAGACGATATTACGACTATACCTGAATTTATGGACACATATCGAAAAACCTTCTTTAAAACAATTCAAAAAATAATGAAGACTAATAATATCACTATAAATAATGTGATATTTGCCAGAGATTGTTCTGGAGCAGATGTATGGCGTAAAATGATATTTCCAGAATATAAGACAAACCGTGATTACAGCAAATTCAATGGTAAAACTATTTTTAAATGGACATATGATAATTTATTACCAGAATACACATCAAAAGGTGCCAAGGTTACTAGATTTGAATATATTGAAGCTGACGATATTGCCGCAATAATAACAATGACTATTAAAAATAGACCTATATTAATTATTACAAACGACAACGATTATTTACAGCTTTGCGTTAATCCAAACCTTAAATTATTAAATTTAAAAGAGGAAGACCTCGCATTGCGGAGTATAGGCACTCCAAATGGAGATTTAATGAAAAAAATCATATTAGGAGATCCAAGTGATAATATACCTAAAGTTTTCATCAAATGTGGAATAAAAACACTTGAAAAATATCTATTAAATCCAGAGTTACTTGAAGTTGCTTTGAAACAGGATATTGAAGCAAATAAACGATATAAACTAAATAGAGTGCTTATTGATTTTAATCAAATTCCAGAAATATATAAAAATGAAGTAATTAATTGGATCAATATTAATATTTAAAAAAATAAATAATATATATATATAATATATATTGAGGAGACATAGCTCAGTGGTAGAGCAGGCGACTGCAGATCGTCAGGTCCCAAGTTCAATCCTTGGTGTCTCCTAGCTTATCTAATTTTTTATTTTATAAATTTAATATTATTTATTGTATTATTAATATTAAATTTTATATTAGTTTATATAATAAAAAATAATTTAAAGAAAAGATTATGAATATATAATATATATAAATATGACACAACCAACAAATCAATCTAGACAGCCAAGTCAACCTGCACAACAATCGGCAGGTGCTCGTTTACCAGAAGATAGCACTATGTTATATGCTACAAAATTAGCTCTTAAAGAGGGTAAACCTATTCATTTAACATATTGGCTTGATTCCCTTAATAACAAAGTTGTAATTTATACGGATAAAAAAACAAATGAAAGAGTAATATTAAAAGATAAAGAGGAATATACAAGTCCAATTGTTCAAAAATATAATAATAAAGGCGACTGTATTTGTTGCACAGAAAATTCAATTTATATTGTTGCTGAAAGTATTAAATCTATGTAATAAACTAAATATAATTGTTTATATAAATAAAATATAGTATTTATTATTCTATATTTTATTTAGTTTTTAAAATCCATTAATTTAAAAAAACTAAAAATAAGTAATATCAAAAGACATATATAATATTAATATATTATATAACGATTATGTTGTCTGATCAACAAAGGGAAAATAGTAATGAAACATTATATGTTGATATTTCAAATCTTAATTTGAATAAATTAAAAAGAATATCAAGTGAATTAGATATCAATAATATACAATGTTCCGATTCATCTCCGATATATGATATTGACCCATCCCATAAAATTGTAGCCATAGGTGATATTCATGGTGATCTAACATCCTTATTGATAATACTTTTTGGTGCTGAATTAATAAATAATAATTTAGAATGGGTAGGAGAAAATACATTTCTAGTTTTTACGGGAGATCTTCTTGATAATTATAGAGATAAAGATAATATTGTTATTAAACAACATCCAGCTGACGAAATTACAATAATATCATTTCTAGCCGATCTTAATCAACAGGCATTAAAAACAGACGGTAGAGTTTTACTATGTTTAGGTAATCATGAATTATTAAATATCGTAAATAATTATTACGGCTATGTTTCAAAACCTACTATTAATTATTTTAACCAACATTTGGATTCTAGAAAAACACAATTTTCAGAAAACTCACTTTTAAGACAAAAGTTATCATGTCTATTTGAACCATTTATTTTGATAAACAATAAATATTTTTTTAGTCATGCTGGTCTCACAATACAATTCATTCAAGATTTATATACTAATTATAGAGATAAACTCAATATGCGTGATAAGTTAATAGAATTTAGTAGAGATATTAAAAATATAGTAAGAGGAATTAACAATAAAAAAACTAATTGGATAATAAAAAAACATATTAATAACGATGACAATAGTTCTTTTTTTTGGACAAGACAATATGGCGTTAAAAACAGAGGCTGTGAAATATTTAGTGAAGCCGCTAGATTATTAGGGCTAGAAGATTTAATTTTGATAAAAGGACATGATTACCAAGACTATGGTATAATTGAAGAAAGTTGTAACAATAATATATACTTAATTGATACTCAAATATCAAGATCATTTCTTGAAAAAAACGAAACAAATAATGAAAAATTAATATCAGATAATATGAATTATTTAGAAATTAAATATGATAAATTTTCAATGATTAATGTAAAATTAACCCAACCAGAAATTATTTATAAAGAAAAAATAGATGAATTTAATTTTTATAAAAGTCCAGAACCTAAATCTTTATTATCCAAGGTTAAAGATAAAACTGGTTTGATTATTTCAGGGATAAGTAACGCAGTTTATAATGTTATTCCAAAAAATCCCTATTCACGTAAAGTAGAACATGAAGATGGAACTACATATTATGATGATAATGATGTGCCTCATGATGCTATGGGTAGAGTATTATTTGGAGGTTTAAAAAAATGACTTATTTAAATATATATAAAAAATATAAATATCTATAAGCATACTTGATATATTTTTTATAATAATATAAATGCTAAATAGTTGTTGTTACTTAACTCATTTTAAAGAATTGTAATTACACGAGTAAAAGCTGGTTTGTTTCCAGAGGCTTTACACATGGGTTTGGAATGGAGAGTAAATGAGCCATCTTTATTCTTGGTAAGACGCACAATATCAACATATGTAGGATAAATTTTTGTAATTTCACCATATTCAATACACTTCTTGGTTTTATAGGAAATAATTTGACCAATCTTTGCGTTCTGATGTGTAAGTCGCATACCAGAGTTATCTACTGATTTTTTACATTCTACATTTGTTTCTTTAGGAACAACGCTATCCCATGCCTGCGTTGTAATATCAGTCCATTCATTGTCTTCATACAAATTTGATGTATTTACAATATCATATTCATAATATTTATCAGTTTCTTGTTTTGGTTGCGGAGCAATAACTGTTTCTTTTTGAATTGTTTTTACACGAAAATGTATTTTGGTCAATATTTGTTGAAAAGGTATAAGTTCTACTTTAGAACATTTCTTTACTTTACTTAGAATTTTAAAGCCTTGTATAAGTTTATCATCTCGTTCAGAGGTCTCCGTAAGTCCATTATCTAATTCTACCATATCATTAAAAGACATAAACACATCCCATTGATTTGAATTAGACATAAAACTATTAACCTTTTGAACAAGTTGATAAACAGTCGGTCCAACTAGATACTTATTACAATCCATATACTTTGTAAGAACTTTATCATAGTTCTCAATTGATAACGCATTAAGAATGTAAAAATATTGTTTAATATATGTATCATTTTGATTTTCGTCTATATAATGATTTCCATCAAATTCACTAGCATATCCTGGAAGAATAGCAACATATAGTTTTAGCCATTGAATTGACCTTTTAACACACTCACCATAATTTTCAAGTGAATATTCCAATTTAGATAATTCCCTAAGAGAATTCATTAATTTCGCAATGGAATAGTGCGTTTTAAGCGACATATTAGTTGAAGACAATTGAACAGTCATAATGTATAAGATATATATTATTTATCGTTTCAATAAATATGATGAATCAATTTTTTTATTAAATTACATTCATATAATTATGTATCCTTATTATATGAATAAATATTATGTCTAAAAAAAATCAAGAAATAGACTTTTTACCCCTACACAAAACTATCAAAAAAAATAAGAATTAATTAATAGTTTTTTAGATTTAGGATATGATACAATCAGTATAATCGATTTATCTTGTAGAATTAGCAAAATTCCATAAACATACATAGTATAAATTGTAAAATTATAAATAATGCTATGGGCTAAAAAAAATTGATAGTTTATTGTGACAATAGGTCGTTCTAAGTAGCGTCATCAGAAAAAGCGATTCATAACAATGGCTGAAGCAACTCAAAGAATACGGGAATTCACCGAAGCAGTCAAACAAATGCCTGAAGAGACACAACAATTGGCAAAACGCTATTTGCGAACCATGATCGACAAGGTTAGCCAAGAACCACAGGCCAAACTCAGAAGAGTCAACGAAACTTTCAGCTATCCAAGTCGAGGCGGCAAAAACGATGGAAACCCAGCACTTATGGCGATCTTGGAAATGATCCCATGCCGAAAACTTGTGGTCAAGGAGAACGAATACACACGGCAGCGCGCCATCTGGTTGTGTCACGATTTCACTGTTACTTGGTCACCAAAAGAGGCACAACACATTCTACAGGCAGCATTTGAACAACTTAGGTAAGTATAAAACATTGAAAAAACAAAAAAAAATAAATAAAAAAAATAGTGATAGATTCACTGTGTCACTATTTTTTTTTAAACTTGGTTTTAGTTAAATCACTATTTTCTAACAACACATTTAATAATTGATTTTTTACTAAAGTTGTATCATCTGGTGCTTGTGTATTAATCAATAACGCAACTCGTAATGATATATCGTATATATTAATTCGACTAAGTGTTGTTATCGCAAATTCAATCAATTGAAGTTAAATCATATTACTTTATATATTGATTAAACTAACTTAAATTTTTTCTTATTCATATATATAAAAACAATATGATTTCAAAAAAAAAATATCGCGTGTCCAGTAGTGGTGGAAGGATGAGTAGAAGTGCTATTAAAAATTATCGAAAAAAACGATCAATGAAAGGTGGGAATATGCTTAAAAGAATAAAGGCTGAATTAAATAAAATTTCAGAAATGTCTGAACCTAATCCCTATATTTCAATTAATCCACAGATAAATGAAGAAACAAACGGAAGAGTGACTATAAATGCGGTCATAACCTTTCCATCAGATAGTGTTTATTATGGTGGAAATTTTCATGTAAAAATGGTTATTAAACCAGATTATCCTTTTAGCGCACCAATTATTACGTTAACTACACCTATGTACCACTTTAATGTATCTGATGACGGTCAGATAAAACTTAAAAAACTTGATAGATGGGATCCAAGATACAGACTTTATAGTTTATTGAGTGAAATTCAAAATGCATTATATAAATTTGATACAACCGAAAATATGGAAATGGTAAATGAAAATATTTTTAGATTATTTAATGAAAACAGACCTGAATTTGACAGGATTGTCCGAGACCATGTGCTACAATATGCGTTATTATCACATAAGGTTGGAGGAGTAGGAGAGTCCTTTCAAGTTTCAACGGACACTTGTAAAAAAATATCGGCGAAGAGCGAGTGCGATAAAAAGAGTGGGTGTCGGTGGACTGGGGAAAGGTGTGTGCGAGAATGGGATAACCCACGCCAGGATTTTTCGCATTTATTCGTGCACCGTGGTGGCCAATGTGTAAGCACTCGCGCTAAAAAACTTGTTTCTAAAAGAAAAAAACTTTCAATGAAAGGTGGGAATCCTATAATAAGAATAAGAAATGAATTTAAAACAATTTCACAAATGTCTGAACCTAATCCCTATATTTCAATTAATCCACAGATAAATGAAGAAACAAACAGAAGATTGAGTATAAATGGTGTCATAACCTTTCCATCAGATAGTGTTTATTATGGTGGAAATTTTCATGTAAAAATGGTTATTAAACCAGATTATCCTTTTAGCGCACCAATTATTACGTTAACTACACCTATGTATCACCCCAATGTATCTAATATGGGTGAAATAAGTCATAATAAACTTGGGCTTTGGAGTCCAGCATATACACTTTATAGTATATTGACTGAAATTCAAGATGGATTATATAAATTTGATACAACCGAAAATATGCATGTGTTAAATGACGATATGTATAAATTATTTACTGAAAACAGACCTGAATTTGATAGAATTGCTCGAGAACATGTGCTAAAACATGCGTTATAATCACATAATATTAATTTATTTAAATTTTTATTATGTTATCAGCTTATATTAAATTAATAAAAAATATATATAATTATTTTTACAGGTAGCCTGTTTTTTGTATATTAAAATATTTGAGGCATAGTTGGGTTATGCTAAAGACGATGCATTCAATCATAATATTTAAATTGGAAACAAACGGAAGGGATGCGTCAATCGTGTGCTTAAGCAAAGAATGGATGTAATAATACACAAAAGGTATTTAATCACTATGTAGAAACAGGAGACCACTCTAAAAAATATAAGCTTGATTATAAGTTTCAATAAAATATACTTACTACTATTAGCGATTAATAATCGATATAGTCATCAAATAGTATAATGCTCTTTTAGAAACATATTTAAAGATTAATAATACTTTAACAGGTATAAATGATATCTTTATTTAACAATATTAAACAAGGACTGAATCATGCTAATAATTTTAAAATTTTTATTAGTATTACATTTTTTTTAATATCTTATGTTTTTATACCAGACACTCGATTACCAGTTTTGAAAGGTTTAATTTTAGTAATATTTCCAGAAATAATTAAAGCAGTTAAATATGAACTTATTCGAAAAGAAAATACTATTTTATCTTACAAATCTATTATATTAGAATACAGTAATAAGCTAATTGATTTAGTGTGTTATACGGGAGTTATTGAAAGTTACAATGAAATGTATTATATGGTTCCAAATAATTTAAGTTTATTAATGTATTTATGGCGAGGATTTATAGAGATGCATAGATTTCGCTTTTATTGTGAAGTTGTAATAGGAGCATTTTTATTTATGGGTTTTGTTATTTTATATCCATTTTTTAAATTTTATTATTATAAAATTGAAACTATAATTAATAATTTATCATCTATTCCATTATCAGTATACATGAATGTATTTAATGCTATTACAGATGGTCAATCAATTGATTTTCATATAGATAACATAACAATTCTTAGTATACCACCTAAATATAATACTTATATGACTGAAGATGAATTAGAAAATATAGCTCCAAAAATAATGCCCAAAACACAATTAATTATTACCCGTAAAATGAAACTTCACCAAAATAATTGTGCTATCTGCCAAGATATAATAGATATTTCAAAAGAAATGTCGCGTGTTTTACCAAAATGTAAACACACTTTTCACTGTCATTGTATAGATAATTGGTTTTTTAGTGGTCACTATATATGTCCAATTTGTAGAGATCAAGTTAAATAGAATATAATATACTTGAAAAAAAATTGATTAATAACTATTTTTTGATAAATTATAGTAAATAAGAGAATAAAGAATTTACATAATGACTACAACTTTTTATGGAACATCAAATAATAGGATTATATGTTTGATAAATCAAATTTTAGAAAAGATCAATTTAGATATACCTAGTGGTTGGGTAATTGATAATGGTTCTACATTTAAAATAGAAGGTTTTGGACAAACAAGTCGTGTAACGATGATTCATCCCGAAGAGGTTTCCAATCCTAGTAGATTTGTATCTAAAGAAACCTTTAACACAAAATTTAATTGCGAACTGGGGATTCCTATGCCTATGGGAAATGTTGTGTATGTAGTGCGACATGGTCATGCTGGTCACAATGAACCATCGGCTACATTATCAGAAGCCCATGACGCACCTCTAACATTGTTAGGTATAGACCAGGCAAAAAAAAGCGGACAAGCCATTTTAAAAGACAGTGATGGTATGCTACCCAATCTAAAGCTTAAAAGCTCCGACCTATTTAGAACTATGGAGACAATTGAAATCATTTTAAATGAGTTACCAGAAGATCAGCGCACATACACATGTCAGGTATGTATCGAAGCACGCGAAAACAGTAGGCCGTTTGGTGGTGACCATCATTGGAGACGCGATGACCCGTTGACTGAAATATCTATTGATCCAACTATATCATTAGAACAGTTGCGTTTACTAGCACCTGGGAAAACAGACTTACAACTTGAGAGAATGCGTATTGAAAATTGTCCAAGAAATGACCCTATAAAAAAATCGGATGATTGTCTTAGAAAAATTAACAAACTAAGCATAGATTGGAGTTTGTATGAAGAAAAGCTAACCAAAGGCTATGCAGCTGGAAAAACATTTGGGCAAATCGCTTCGGAAAAGACCCTTTTTGAATTGATATATGAAATTTAATTTCCATTGGTAAATAAATAAATGATACCATAAACGAATGTATTATTTATTCTCAAGACTAATTATTTTTTTAATTACATTATCTATTTGTGGAATTAGTTCATTATTATGTAAAAGTTGTATATTTAATATTTCATAGAATTCAGTGATTGGTCTATAAATTTTTGAAATACTAGCATATTTATTAAAAGCAAATAACGCCATACTTTCGTTTCCATTTAATATTATAGAACCTGAATTTATAATATTAAAATTAGAAGTGCACCCAAATGGTAAATTTACAATAATATAATATTTTGGATTAGGGTGAGTTTTATATTTATATTTTTTAATTTTAAAATTTTTTCCTATATTAAAATTGATACCAATATTTAATTCTTGTAACATGTTTGTAAAATGAGATACTAAATTATCGCATATTAATTTGTTATTATTGTTTCTAAATTTTGATATTATACTACCCATGTGCTTTTTTATATAATATGTTAATTATTAAAATATTATATATAATTTTGCAAATTATTCTAATCTAATTTTCATTTTTTTCTTTAACACTTACAGCGTTTTGAGGACTCCTGGAGTCATCCTATAATTTATTAAATTCTTACGATTTATAAATATTATATCATTTGTTGCTTGACGAATAATATAATATTATGTTATTATGTTAA
>Ga0164293_10001886_pt1 | contig 17719 bp, 17 predicted proteins | sample GEODES118metaG_FD_111487 | JGI IMG/M metagenome (GOLD analysis project Ga0164293, IMG submission 111487) | Eutrophic lake water microbial communities from Lake Mendota, Wisconsin, USA - GEODES118 metaG | ecosystem: Environmental > Aquatic > Freshwater > Lake | place: USA: Lake Mendota...
AGCACGTTCACGTCAACAAACCGAATTCCGGTGTGGGGCGGGCGGGACTGGGGTGACGCCTGTTCTGAGTTTGATTCTTAATTCGCTGGTTGGACAAAGGTGTCGTCGCTTTCGTAACCTGTTAGAGAGCTAGAGCACAGGACAGGCAGATCGACGAAGAAGCCGTCGACGGCAGTCAAAGGATGCGAAGTCTTGAAGTTTCACCCCGCGTTAGCGGCGAAATCAGTTGTCTACAGGCTGCTTGTCGCAGTGATGGCGGGCGTCACCTTCCTCGGTCTCGCCGGCGGCGGCACCGCCTATGCCGAACCCACCCACGACAGCGTGGCAAGTCTCGACGATCTGGCCCGGCAGTCCGACGAGTTGGCCAACACCATCAATGCCGCGCAGCAGAACCTCGACAGAAAACTGCAACTGGTTGTCGAGGCGGACAACAAGCAGGCAAATGACCTGGCTGCCCTGGGCGCGGCCAAGGCGCAACTGGCCACCTACCAGGGCGCGGTCAACAACCTGGCTGCTGCGGCCTATATGGGCGGGCGCACCGATGTGCAGACTGCGATCCTGACCGCCGCGTCACCGACCAACCTGATCGACAAGCTGTCCATCCAGCGGGTCATGGCCATCGAGATGTCCGAGCAGATGAAGAGCCATCGCCGGGTTGACCAGGAAGCCCAGATCGCCGCGACCGCTTCGGCAGTGTCCGCGGCACAGGCGAAGGCCGCTGCCGACGAGGCCGCCGGCCTGCGGGCGGACCTGCGGCGCAAGCAGTCGGAGTTGCAGACCCAGATCAACCAGGCCAAGGCCCGCTATGTACTGCTTCCCCCCGCCGAGCAACGGGCGCAGGCCCCGTCGCCGGCGGTCGTGAAAGCTTTGGGCCTGGTAAACCCCATCCCCACAGTCGGGATGGGCGGTCTGGTTCCCAATGCCAAAACCCTTGCGGCCTACATCATCGCCACCTACCCCGGTGTGCGTTCCATCGGTGGCGTGCGCCCCGATCCGATTCCGGATCACCCGAGTGGCCGGGCCATCGACATCATGGTCGACGATATGGCCCTTGGGGACGTGATCCTCGCCGACATCCAAAGCCAGGCAGCACGTTTCAGGATCAACTACACGCTGTGGCGGGTGGCCGCGCACTTCGACCACATCCACGTCCTGGTCAACTGAGCGACCTACGCCGACTCCCGATAAGCGGGACCACGAACTCCTCCAGCATGGTCCGTTCGTCTGCGGCATCGCGGCCGGGGACGGTCAGAAACGACGTCAGCACGCGCACGAGCCAACGGGCCTGGCGTCGTGCCGCATCCACGTCCTCGTAGTCCACCGACCGCAGGAAACCAGCCGTCATGGCCTGAACCACTTCAGAGCCCTCGGCCGCGGTGGCGCCGATCGCCGTCCGGGTGAACCACGCCGCCAGTGCGGGATTTTCGCGCACCAACCTCAGGGCATGGGTGAGCGCGGCGAGCAGCCTCTCCCGCGGGTCGGCGATGCCGCCGACCAGGTCGGCAAGCTGCCGATTGACCGCCTGGGCGTGCCGGTGCACATAGGCGGCGTGCAGCGCTTCCCGGTTGTCGAAGTACCGGTACACCGTCGCGCGTGAACAGCCTGCCGCCCGCGCGATGTCGTTCATGCCGACCGATTCGACGCCGCGTTCAGCGAAAAGCGCCCCGGCGGCCTCAAGAATCCTGTCGCAGGCCGCCGCGGTGCGCGCCGGACCGAGCCAGTCCGACATTCAGCTGCCGATCCAGATCGGGACCGTCAACGGCCGGCGCACGTAACTGCCTGCAGCCCAGATGATTCGGTCTTGATCGACCTCCAGGACCGGGCAGCGGTCCAGCAGCTCGGTCAGCGCCACCCGGGACTGCATCCGCGCGGCGGCGGCGCCCAGGCAATGATGCGCACCGTGGCTGAACGTCAGGATGTTCCGCGGCCGCCGGGTGACGTCGAGTTCGGCTGCGCTCGGGCCGTATTGGCGTTCGTCGCGGTTTGCCGATGCGTAGAGCAGCAGCACCTTTCGTCCAGCCGGGATCGTGGTGTCGTGCAGTGTGACGTCACTGGTGGTGGTGCGCGCCAAGCCCTGTACCGGGGAGGTCAGCCGGAGGAACTCCTCGACCGCATCGGGGATGAGGTCGGGGTTCCCGGCCAACAAGGCGCGCTGATCGGGACGCTGGTCGAGCAGTTGCACTGCACCCCCGAGCAACCCGGTGGTGGTGTCGTTGCCGCCGGTGACCATCGTGAAGGTGAACGCCAGGATTGACAGGGTGCCCGCAATGTCGCCGTCGGCGCCCACCCCCGCGGCCAACAGGTGTGATACCACGTCGTCGCCGGGATCTCGGCGGCGATGCTCGATCAGTTCGGTGAAGTATCCGGTCATCGCCACCAGCGCCTCGGTGGCGCTGAGCAGGCCACCTGTTGAGGTGCTGGCCGCGACGATCGCCTCGGTCCAGCCGTCGAACTGCGCCCGGTCGGCCTCCGGAACCCCCAGGTAGTGCGCCACAACCATCGAGGGCAGCGGCTTGAACAGTTCGGCGACGATATCCCCGCCGCCCGCTGCGCGCAGCCGTTCGATCCGTTCGATGACGAACTCGCGCACCGCGGGCTCCACCGCCTCGACCTGCCGGGGAGTGAACCCGCGGGCCACCAGTTTGCGGAACTCCGTGTGCGCAGGTGGGTCCTGCATAACCATCGGCGGATTGTCCTGCAGGCCAATGAGTTCCAGCTCGCGATAGGTGACGGTCAAGCCCTGCGCCGAGGAAAACGTCTGGTGGTCGCGGGCAGCGGCCCAGATATCGGCATGCCGTGACAGCACCCAGTAATCGGCTTCGGGGTCCTCGGGTACCACGCGGTGCACCGGGTCGTGGTCGCGCAGGGCCGCGTACATCGGCCAGGGATCGGCCCACGTAGGTCCGCCGCGCAGACGGAACACCTCATGAGACATTTGATCCTGCATGTATCAGGTATAGGACTCATTGCGGCCTTATGTCAATGCATGACGTGCGTGACCGCATGCAATACGCTGGGAAAACCACCTCAGGTGGGCTGTGCGGCGGAAGGGTTGTGCCGATGGTCTTCAACAGACGCAACCGCCGAGGGGCGGTGGCCGTCTCGGCGGGTGTTCTCCTGGCTGCGTTCAACATGGCCGCCGTCGCGCACGCTGATCCGGAGTCCTCGTCGCCGGCCGAGGTCTCCAGTTCAGGCGAGGTCTCCAGTTCAGGCGAGGCTTCCAGTGCAGGCGGGCCAGAGCGGTCCACCGGCGGTGCCCACCGCCAACGGGCGCCGCGCGCCAGGACAGGCGCCGCCGGAGCGTCCACACCGGACCGGGTCCGGATGGCCGACGAGGAATCACCGGCCCGGCGGTATCGAGAAGCCGAGCCTGCACCGGTGCCTCCGGCCGCGGGGCAGTCCGAGAGGCGTACGTCGCCGGAAGCCGCACCGCCCGTGGACGCAGCCGATTCGCAACTCGTCATCAGCGAGCCGAACATCCCGGCAGTACCGCCAACGGGGGTCGTTACCGTCACTGCGCCGCCGACGCTTTCGCCCCCCAGCCCGGCGGTGCCCGACCCGTCGGCGCCCGACCCGGCGGTGCCCGACCCGTCGGCATCGACGCCCCCGGTTGCGGTGACGCTCGCCATCCCGACGGTGGCAGTGCCGCAGCCGCCTGCTCTGGTCAGCGCCGTGCCGGCCCGCGCGATCGCCGCGGCGGACGAGTTGGCCGGAGGTTCTTCGACCCCGCTGCCCTCGCCGTTGGCCTGGACGATGCTGGCCGCAGCCCGCAGCGAAGTCGGGCGGCGCAATGGAGCCGGCGCGCCGGCGGCGGCCACCGTCTCGGCGCTCACCACCGATGTGCCTGCGACACGGCCGGTGGGGCAGGCGGTCAGCCCACTGGGAACACCGGAGCAGACCGCCGCCGAGGCGATGGCGATGCAGACCGCGCACAGCCTGCCGGTCTTGGCGATGAAAGCCGTTCTGGGACTTGCCTGGCGCATCATCGCCGATATCGAGTACGCCGAGGTTGGCGGTCCCGATCAGGAGAACCTCGCCATGCTCGGCGCGGCGGTCGACGAATGGGCGATGGCGTCGGTGTTTCAGTCGATGATCCTCAACTCCAACACCCCGGCGATCGTCACCCAGGTCGCGCCACCGCACCACTGGTACGGCCAGGATGTCACCGGCTCACGCATCCTCTACGACAACCCGGACACGATCTACCGCTTCGTCGGGGTGAACTACGCCTCGCAGTATGTGATCACCGGCCGCCTGCTCGAAGATGATCCGCAAGCCAGCTTCAGCGTCCTGACCGGGCTCACCGGAACCACTGCGGCTGTCCTGGACACCGACCAACTGGAACTCGGCCCGGACCGCACCTTCGTGATCACGGTCAGCGGAGAGCCGGCTGGGCCCGGGCAGAAGAACCATGTGCAGATCACCCCCGACACAACCCTGATCGCGATCCGGGACACACTTTCGGACTGGAACACCGAAGATCCGATGAGCTTGGCGATTCAGCGCACCGCGGGGCCTCCTAACAGCCTGTTCAGCCAGTTCGGGGGATTCGCGATCCCGGGGATCGGGCCGCTGGTGGCACAGAGTGAGATTCTGACCGCACTGTTCTCACTGATCCCCCCGCTGCCCGCCGTTCCGCGGTTCGTGCAGGGCAGCATCGCCGCACTGCTGATGCTGCGGGGTATCTCCGAAGAGTCGAAGTACATCAACGTGGCGACGACCGATCCGGTCACCGGAAACCGCAAGGCCCCCAACGTCTTCACCGACCCGACGAGCAACGCATCCTTCCTGGCGACCCAGGTACAGAGCGCCGGGTACTTCCAACTCGCCGACGATGAGGCACTGATTCTCACCATCAGCCCGAACAACGCCGCCTACTTCGTGGTCCCGGTGACCAATGCCTGGACCATCACCGAGAACTACTGGGATGACCAGACAAGCCTGAACAACACCCAGGCCAAGGCCAATCCCGACGGTTCCTACACGTTCGTGGTCTCACCGACCGAGCCGGTTCTGGCCGGCGGCACCAGCGTGTGGAACTGGGTCTCAACCGGCGGGCTGAATCAAGGCACGATGGCCATCAGGTTCCAGTCGATCGACCCGACCAGCCAGGTGAACCCCGCCGTCAACTCGCAGGTGGTTGCGCTGAGCGAGTTGGCTTCCGTGCTGCCAGATGGGACCGTCATCGTCACCCCGGAGCAGCGCGCAGTGCAGATCGCCGCGCGCGCTGAGGGATTCAACCGGCGCTTTGCGCCCTACCCGCAAGCCACACCGATTACCCCGGTATAGCGACGGTCGCGGCGAGGGCCGCCGGGTCACCTGCGTAGGAGGCTGCCCGGATGGCCAGGCTGGATACTGGCACCGTGAAACCGCCACCGGCCCAACGCTGTACCGGACGCAGCGTGCAGTCGACGACAACTCGCTGTGCGGCTCCCGCTGCCAGATAGACCGATCGGAAGCCGACGAGGTGGTGCACAGACCGTCCGGTGTCGGCGGGTTGCACGGCGTAGATCTGGACCACGTGCCGCCCAGGCCGGATACCGGTGTTGGTGACGGTAACCGCGGCGTTGAACCGCTCGCCGTCGAGTTGGCTGACTGCGAGGTCGGCCAACTCGAACGTGGTGTAGCCCAACCCGAATCCGAGCGGATATGCGGCGGGGATCCCGTCGCGATCGAGTGTGCGCTGCCCCCACCACCGGTCGTAGCGGACGGTGGTGGCGTCCCAATCCACCTGCGGCAGATCGCTTTGCCGGTGCGGGATGGCCACCGGTAACCGCCCGGCCGGTTCGGTGTCTCCGAGCAGGATGTCGGCGATTGCGTGCCCGCCCTCCATGCCCGGGTACCACGCCAGCAGCACCGCGGCGACGTCAGCATCCCACGGGTCCACAACGATCGTGCCCCCACCGATCACCACCACCACGGTGCGGGCATTGACCTGGGCCACCGCCCGGATCAACGCGACGTCTTCGGGGCGCAGGCGAAGGTCACGGCGATCTCCGCCGAATCGCTTGAGTTTGGCCACCCGGGCCGCCACCTTGACCAGCGCCGCGGCCACCGGCCGGAACCGGGCGATGCCGCCGAGCAACTGGGTCGTCGCAGTGTCCACGCCGATCATCGACTCGCCCTCATCGACGGAGGACAAACCGACGACGATCACGGCGGCATCAGCGCCGCGGGCCGCGGCCGCCGCCGCCGCGGGACTGGTATCGGCAACGCGAATCAGTCTGTGCCCCAGACGTTCCTGTAAACCGTCGAGAATGGTGACCGATGTCGGGGCGCTCACCATCGAGGAGCCCACGTCACCCTGGTTGCGTTGGTCGGCCAGCGGACCGAGCAGCGCCACCCGCGACAGCGACGCGTCGGTTAACGGCAGCGCCGGCGCTCCGTTGAGGTCGCGGTTACGCAGCAGGACTGCGCCTCGGCCGGCCGCCTCCCGCGCCAGGCGCCGATGCTCGACGCAGGCGACTGTATCGGCGGGTGGCTGCGGGCGTGCGCGCAGTTCCAGGCGGATCTGCGCAGATAGTTGTCGGTGGGCGGCGCGTTCGGCGTCGGATCGTTTCAGCGTTCCGTCCGCCAGGGCCGCCGCCAGGGTGCCGGCCCGCTGCTGCCGAAACGGCATCTCCAGGTCCTGTCCGGCGGCCACCGATCCGACCGGATCCCGCAGCCCCCAGATGAAGTCGGTCATCACGAATCCGGCGAAACCCCAGTCCTCGCGGAGGATCTCGGTGAGCAGATGCCGGTTGTGCCCCGCCCAGGTGCCGTTGACCGAGTTGTAGGCGCTCATCACGCAATCCACGCCGGCTTCGACGACGGTGCGGAAGTGCGGCAGATACACCTCGTGCAGAACGTCGTCGGCGACCCGGACGTCGACCCGGAATCGGGCCTCCTCCATGGAGTTCAGCGCGAAATGCTTCACGCACGACATCACCCACGGGTTGGCTCCCTCAACCGCCGCGGCCCCCATTGCTCCGAGCAGCACCGGGTCCTCCCCGTAGGACTCCTGGGCGCGGCCCCAGCCGGGTGAATAGGCCAGGTTGATGCAGATGCCGGCCCACAGGTTGGCGCCTTGCGCGCTGGCTTCGGCGCCGATGGCGTCGGCGATGCTTCGTTCGAGGTCGGGGTCCCAGGTGGCAGCGCGGGCGATTGCGACCGGGAACGCCGTCGAGGCGCCCAACGCCACGCCGCGCGGGCCGTCGGTGAATCGGATGCCCGGGATGCCGAGCCGGTCAACCCGGCCGGCTCCGAACGGCACCTTGTTGTAGCGCTGCGACATCTCCCGCAATCCGCGGCTGATCGTCAGATCGCCGTCGAGAAGCCAGAGCAATTCCGGATCGGTCAACTGCCCGACCACATTCGCGACAGCGGTGTGGAGGTCCCGGGTTCCGCGTCGGACCGCATCGACCGCTGCGGCGAACGCCGTGTCGGGCGGACCGAGCGGTTCGGTGACGGACATAGCGGGACGGGTCCTTCCGCGCCGCCGAACTTCGGCAGGGCCTGCTTAAGTATCGGAGCCCGAGTCTATCCGGGTCGATAATCATGGGATGGAATTGGAAGTCATCGCATTTGATCTGGCGTCGTGCGTAATCGCGGAGCGACATGGCGCCGACCGAATCGAATTGTGTGCCAACCCCCATGAAGGCGGCACCACCCCGTCCTACGGAACCATCGCCGTGGCACGGGACATCACCTCCATCGAGCTCTTCCCGATAATCCGTCCACGGGGCGGCGACTTCCTCTATTCGGACCGTGAATTCCAGGCGATGGTCCACGATGTGGATCGATGCCGACAGCTCGGTTGCGACGGCGTCGTCATCGGAATGCTGTTGAAAGACGGCAGGATCGACGTCGCCCGGTGCGCGGAGCTGATTCGGTGCGCAGGTGTGATGCAGGTGACGTTTCACCGGGCCTTCGACCGCGTCAACGACCCCTTCGACGCCTTGGAGCAGATCGTCGAACTGGGTTGCTCCCGGATCCTGACCAGCGGCCTGCGTCCGAATGTCGATCAGGGCATGGAGACGTTGCGGACGTTGGTGGACGCAGCCGGGGACAGGATCACGATCATGCCCGGATCCGGGATCAGGTCCAGCAATATCCTGCGGGTAGCCAGCGTCACCGGGGCGCGGGCGTTTCACAGCTCAGCGCGATCGACCCACGCGTCGTCGATGGAATACGTCAACCCGGCCATGGCTGAGGATCTCAGTTCGATCAGCATCGACCCCGATGAAGTAGCCGCGCTCAGACGACTACTTGACAGCGCGTAGGCCGCCGCCCGCCGCTCAGCCCCGGCCGAATGTCTCGGTCAGCACCGGCACGATCTGTGCCTTGCGCGACACGACGCCTTTGAGTACTGCCCGGTTGTTGTCCAGGGTGACGCCGTAGGCGGATTCGACCGCTGACGCGTGGGAGCCGAGTGCGACGCCGACCGAATCGCTGTTGAGGATGTCGGTGACCACGAACAGGAACAGATCGAGGCCCTTGGTGGCGATGACCTCGCGCATGGCGGTCTCCAACTCGCCCTGACGCGAGAGCACTTCGTCGACGTCGACCGCATTGACTTGAGCGATCTCGACCTTGCTGGCGCCCATGGCGAACTCCTTGGAGTCCATCGAAATGAGCTGCGCGACGGACTTGTCACTCAGACTCGCGCCCGCTTTCAGCAGCTCGAGTCCGTAGGACTGCAGATCGACACCGGCGACACCCGCCAGTTCCTCGGCGGCCGCCACGTCCTCGGGCGTACAGGTCGGGGATTTCAGTATCAGGGTGTCGGAAAGGATGGCGGACAGCATCAGACCGGCGATGGGCGGGCTCACCGCGACGCCCTTCTCCTTGTACATCTTCTGCACAATCGTGGCGGTGCAACCGACCGGTTCGGCCCGGTAGTACAGCGGCCCGGCGGTCTCGAAGTTGGCGATGCGGTGATGGTCGATCACCTCGGCGATCGTCACCTTGTCGATGTCAGTCGCGCTTTGCTGGCGCTCGTTGTGGTCGAGGAGGATGACATGCGAGGCCTCAGCGGCGACCGATTCGACTAGGCGCGGTGCCGATAACTTGAAGTAGTCGAGGGCGAACTGCGTCTCTGCGCTGACGGCGCCAAGCCGGACGGCCTCAACGTCGGCGCCGGTCTTGGCTTTCAGTTCCGCGTAGGCCAGTGCCGAACAAATCGAATCGGTATCGGGGTTCTTGTGCCCGAAGATCAAAGTCGCGCCCATGCTCAAGCTCCATCGCCGGTTACTTGCTGCATAGTAGCGACTCAGCAGGGGGCGGCGGGCGTGAACTAGCGGCTGTTGCGCTTCAGGAGGTACTGCAGCCAGCGAACGTCGAGCAACATGAGGCCAACGATATTGCCGAAAGTTAAGGCGGAACGGTCCTGGAGCTAACGCGTCGCTAAAAATATTTGCCAGAGAGCCATTATTTTCAGGCCTCGGCAACCGTCATCCGGGTGAGCTACCCGGTGGGATGTTTCCCCGCGGGGGAATCACCTGGGGGCACAGGTCCAGGACGGCGTAGGTCACCAGCGCGACGGCGTCCTGCTGGCTGATGCGGTGGAACGTCTTGGCGGCGATCACTTCATTGTTGATGGCCGCTCGCACCGGCAGACCCTGGCCGACGGTGGAGGAAATGCGGTCGCACGACCCGTAGCCGGCTTGCACCCAGCGATCAGGCGTCCCGGGGATCTCCGTGGCCACCGCGTTCGAGCGCTCAATGTCGCTGATGAACTTTTCCTCGGGGGTCTGCGCCCATGCGGGTGTTGCTGCACTGGTCATCGCGGCCAGGACGCCGATGACGCCGACGGCCGCTGCTGCAGTTCGGAGGCCTGCCACCGCATCCATGCCGTCCATTGTGCCCCGGTCACGGCCGTTCCGGCCTACTCACTTTTTGGTGTACGAGCATTCACTAATGGCGCAGCATCGGAAAGCAGCGATTTGGCTTGACAAGCATGTTCCCGGCACATAGTAGTGTACGTATGTTCACTGAAAAAATGGTGCAGGACGAACCTCGAGGGGCATCGACTGATGATTGAGCTGAAATACCTGGACATGCACGGGGAGCGGATCGCCTATCTCGATGAGGGCAGCGGGGAGGCCATCGTTCTGCTGCATGGCTTGGCGGGCAGTTCGGAAACCTGGCGCTCGTTGATCGGACCGCTGTCACGGAAGTACCGGGTGGTGGCTCCCGACCTGTTGGGCCACGGCAATTCCACTAAGCCGCGAACCGACTACTCGCTGGGCGCCTTGTCGGTTCTGATCCGCGATGTACTCGACGAACTGGGCATCACCCGCGCCACCTTCGTGGGGCACTCGCTCGGCGGCGGCATCGCGATGCAATTCGTCTACCAACACCCGGACTACGTGCAGCGCCTGGTGCTCATCAACAGCGGCGGTCTGGGACCGGACGTCGGCATGCTGCTGCGTTTGGCATCCCTGCCCGGCGCTGAATTGGTACTGCCGATCATCGCGGCCAAGCGACTGCTGGACCCCGGCGAGCGGGTGTGGTCGCTGATGCGTAAGGCGGGCATCGAATCCCCGCGCGGTGAGGAGATGTGGCGCCATTACCGGTCGCTGTCCGACGGTCCGACCCGGCAGGCCTTCCTGCGGACTGTGCGCGGAGTCATCGATCATCGCGGCCAGGCCGTCAGTGCGCTGAATCGGCTCAACACCAGGATGAACTTCCCGGTGATGGCCATTTGGGGGGACCGAGACGCGATGATCCCCGTCGCACATGCCTATGCCGCCCAGCAAATCCGCCCCGACGTCCGGGTGGAGGTGCTGACCGACGTGGGGCACTTCCCGCATGCCGAGCGCCCCGGCGAAGTGGCCGAACTGATCGAGGACTTCATCGCCTCGGACCCGGTCGCTGAGCCGCTCTCCGAGGTGCAGTGCTAGCTGCCGTAGAGATGCAGGGCCCGCGCCGAAGCGGTGGCCACATCTCCGCTCAACTTCACCACCGGAGGACCGCCCCGCTGATGGATCACATTGGCCAGCACGATCACATAGCTGTCTGATCCCGGGTCCATCCAGACCGTCACACCGGTGAATCCGGTGTGACCGAAGCTGCCGACCGGGAAAATCGTGCCGCGCGGGGTGGATTGGTAGGTGTTGATATCCCAGCCGAAACCGCGGAGATCCTGCCCCACAGCTGCGGGCTGCTGCGGTGTCGTCATCAATGCCAGCGTCGCTTGCTTGAGCGGGAACGGGCTGGGTCGGCCGGCGAGCCGGTCAAGCAGGGCCTGGGCGTACTTGCCGACGTCTTGCGCCGTCGAGAAGACACCGGCACTTCCAGCCACCCCACCTATCCGGCGTGCGGTCGGATCGTGGACGGTACCCCGCAACAGCAGACCGTGGTGGGGGTTGATGACGGGGGTGTCCTCGTCACGGGCGGTCGGTGCCACGCGCGCCAGCAGATCAGTGCTCCACGTCCCGTCTGGGCACGGGTCGGTTTCGGACGCGTCGGGGTCGAATGCCAGCGCGTTGCCGACGACCCGATACGGGCCGCACGCCTTCGCGGCCGGCAGGTAGCGGGTGTCGACCATGCCCAGCGGCGCGAAGATCTTCTCGCGGGCGTAGACGTCCAGCGGCTCGCCGCTGAGATTCTCGACAATCGTGCCGAGCAGGATGAAGCCGATGTCGGAGTAGTGGAAGACCTCGCCGGGTCCGAACTCCAGCGGCGCGGTGAGGGCACGATGGATGCCGTCAGCGCGGTCCGCCGCCACCAGCCCCCACGGACCCTGGCGACTCAGGTCGCCGCCGATGCCCGAGGTGTGGGTGAGCAGCATCCGCAGCGTCACCTGGGCCCGTCGCGGATCATCGCCGGCATTGAATTCGGGCAGATAGGTCTGCACCGGGTCGTCGAGTTGAACCTTGCCCTGCTCGTAGAGCTGCAGGACGGCCGTCGTCGTGACGATGATCTTCGTCAACGAGGCCAGGTCGAAGATGGTGTCCACCGTCATCGGCTCCGGGGGAGCGAGAACCCCGTCCAAACCCGGTTCGCTGGCGAGCCTGCGTGAACCGTAGGCCTGACGGACGACGACTTTGCCGCCGTGGCCGACCTGGACCACCGCACCGGGCAGCCGATTCGCGGCGATGTCGGCGTTCACCAATTCCGAGATCGCGGTGAAATCCCCCTCCGGCAAGACGACCGCCGCGGGCGGCGGAGCCGGAATAGCTGACGGGGCCGGTGACGGAAGGACGACCGCCTCGGGCGGGACGCTGGAGGCTGCCGGCGGCGTTGGCGCGGATCGTCCACACGACGACACCGCAGCGACGCTCAGCGCGATGGCTCCAGCGGCGCAGGCCCGGGCGACGCGCGAAGTCACCCTGCGACGGTAGCCGCAAGCCTGCGGCCCACGGTGGCCATCCGCACCCCGACTCCGATTTGCCCTGGTGTGAGACAGTGGCGGGGGAGGCATCGCCGGAATGCGCGATGGGAGAGGACTGCTGAATCGATGGCTGTAGCACGCCGTGTCGTCGCGGGGGGCTTAACCTTCTCGGCGCTGGCCGCGGCTGCGCTCGCCGGATCACCCGCAGCGCTGGCCGACCCTGCCGTCCCGCCCCCGCCCCCGCCGCCGACGACGGTGCTGGCGGCTCCGCCGCCTCCGCCGCTGGTGTCGAACAATCCGATGACGCCCCGCCAACCGCCGGTGAACCCGCCACCGCCGGGCCAGCCTCCCGTGCCTGGCCCGCCGGGCCCGCCCGGCTCACCGCCCGGCGGTCCGGCGGCCCTACCGGCAGCGCCTGCGGTGATGCAGCCATCCGTTCCCGATGTTGTGCCGCCGCCGGGCGGCAGCAGCGGCATCCTCGGATCCATTTTCGACCTGTGGAAGCAGGCCCAGAACCCGTATGCCGGCCCGGAGGCGCTACCGACGGGACCGATCGGTGCGGCTGCGCCGCCCGGGGCAGGCCCGCCCGCGGCTCCCGGCGCGATCGCGCCTCCCGCGTCCACCGGATACCTGCCGGCCACCCCGCCGGATGCAGCGGCCCCGGCCAGCGGTCCCGACGCCGGGGCTCCAGCCGACCGGCCCCCGCTGCCCCCCGGCTACTACTCCCTGGACGGCCCGCCGCCGCCGTCGTGGCTGGGCAACCCGGGGGCCCCGGCCAGCGGTGCCGACGCCGGGGCTCCAGCCGCCCGGCCTACGCTGCCCCCCGGCTACTACTCCCTGGACGGCCCGCCGCCGCCGTCGTGGCTGGTCAATCCGGCGGCCCCGGCTCCGGCCCCGGGGCCCGCCGTGCCGGCTCCCTAGTTCGGCGCCCGCTCAGCTCGGAAGCCGTCCCACCGGAATGAGGTAGAGAGGTACTTCCTGGCTGGACAGCCCGAGCGCCTCGGCGACCGCGGCATCGTTGAAGGCGCCGATCGGAACCGCCCCGAGGTCCATCGCCGCAGCCGCCAGCAGCAAGTTCTGGGCGGCGTGCCCAGCCTCCATCCACATGTAGCGGATTCCACGGTCGGCGTACTTGCCGGTGATGCGGGCCGGTACCCCGGTGATGATGAAGACGGCGTACGCCTCCACGCCCGGCGAACCGGCAATCGCCTGAACCACAGCACCCTTGGACTTGGTGTCAGTGCGCACCTCGACTGAGGCGGTGCCGGGGACGTAACGCAGTACCTCCTGTGGGGTGACGACATAGGTTTCCAGGGGATACAGCGCCCCGGCGGAGGGAACGGTCCGCGCGCCTGACGGCGTAGACACCCCCTGAGCCGCCCACAGCAGCGCCGCCAACTGCCGGTCACTCAGCGGTTCCCCGGACACGTCGCGTACCGAACCGCGCCGGCTGATCGCGTCGAGCAACTCGGCCTCGCCGAGTTCGTCGGCGGGGCCCAGGAAGCGCACCCGCTCATGCGCCCACGGTGGCGGTTCCGCGGTCGGCGCCGCCTGGTCAGCCGGTGGCGCTGACTCGGGCCGGCCGCAGCCGCCCGTGAGCAGCAGGAACGCGGCGCACATCACCGCGATGCCGCGCCGGTTTGGCCCCATGGCTCCATTAGGCCACCGTCGGGGCATCGGCGCCACGGTTGCCGGGGGTGCGCGCGGCACGGACTATGGGGTTGCAGGCGAAAGGAGGCCCCATGCCCCGCGCTCGTCGCCGCGTCGACGGCTGGATCGCCACGGCCCTGGCGGTCGGTGCGTGCGCCGGCCTGACCGGGTTGATCGCCATTCGTGCCGCCGAGAACGGCAAGGCGTCGCCGGACGCGGCGAAGCGGGCCGAGTTGGACTCCTATGCCGAGCAACTCACCCAGGAGGCCGCACGGCTGCAGGCCTACCGGCGGGAACTGCGTCGGGTCGCCGCCGAACTGGCCCGCGGACGAGATGTCGATCCCGAGGTCGTCGCCCGCATCGCCGAAGAGACCCGGCCGCCTGGGTCGACCGACCCCCCGACCCGCCTCGACCGCGACACGTCGACCTACAGCAGCTAGTGATGCGGAGGGCACAGCGGTGCGGCCGGGCTATGGGCAGCGAACTCCATGTGATCGTCTGGGCTCGCGGCCCGGCCGCCGAACGGCTCGCCGACCTCGCAGTGCTGCGGGTGGAACTGCTCGAGCGCTGCTGGTCGCGGTTTCGTCCGGGTAGTGAACTCAACCGGCTCAACGCCCGGGCCGGTTGCGGCGCGACGGCGGTCAGCGACGATCTGCGCCGCCTGGTCACGGCGTTGGTGGACGCATACACCTGGAGCGACGGCGATGTCGATGCCTCGGTGCTCGGTGCCATGCTGACTCTGGGCTACCGCGAGGACTTCGCTTCGGTGGCGATGTCGTTGCCCGGCAACGCGACACCGGCACCCACTGCGGCGCCGGGCTTGGGCGGGGTGCGAGTCGGGGAGCGCGTGGTGTGTCTTCCCGCGGGCGTGGGTCTGGATCCCGGCGGGGTGGGCAAGGGTCTGGCCGGCGACATGGTGACCGAGGAGATCCACGACGCCGGTGCTCACGCGGTGCTGGTCGGCATCGGCGGTGACGTGGTGACCCGCGGTATCCCCCCCGATGCCGGATCGTGGCGGGTGGCGATGCGTGACGACCGGTTCGATGAGCCCACCGAGTGCCGCGTCCTGGACCTCACCCCGCGGCACCGCGCCGTGGCGACCTCCTCGATCCTGCGGCGACGCTGGGCCGGAGGCCATCACCTGCTTCAGCCCCACACCGGCCGGCCGGCCCTCTCCGACATCGTGCAGGCCACCGTGCTGGCCGACTGCGGATGGCGGGCCGAGGCGGCCGCCACCGTCGGCGTGATCCGCGGCGCGTCGAGCGCGGACTGGCTCATCGACCGGGGCTGCATGCCGCATCTGCTGGGCGCCGGCGATGGGTGAAGCGCTCGCCGGGGTGTCGTTGACGTGGGTTCTGATCCGCGCTACCGGGATCACCGCCTGGTGCACCCTGACGGCGGTGGTGGTCTGGGGAGTGGTCGCGGCGGCGCGGCGGTCCGGTGGCTCGCCGGCGCCCCGGGCGGCGGCACTGCACCGCCGTCTGGTCGCTGTCGCGCTGAGCTTGCTGCTGGTGCACATGGGTCTGCTGCTCGTCGACACCTACGAGCCCTTCACCGTGGTGCAGATCCTGGTGCCGTTCACCGCGTCGTGGCGGGCGTTGCCCGTGGCGTTGGGAACCGTCGCGTTCTGGTTGATCATCCCGGTCTGGCTGATCATCCGGCTGCGCAGCCAGCGCAGCCGCCGATGGTTCCGGCATGCGCATCTATGTGCCTATGCTGCTTGGCCTTTGGCGACCGCGCACTACGTGCTGGCCGGAACCGACGCGCTGACAGTCTGGTCACTGGTGATCCTCATCGGCGGTACCGGCGCGGTGGTGGCCACCCTTGCCGTCCGAGCGCAGACGTCGACTCGGGTAGGTTGAGACGATGGGGTCCCAGCGTCTGCCTGATCCGCCTCCTGCAGTCGTGGACGTGCGTGGCTGGGTGCTCGAGAATCTCGGGGATCTTTGTGCCGCAACGGATTCGGATGAGTCAGAGCTCGCCGCCGCGGCGCCGATCCGGGGTGGACAGACCGCGGCCGACGCAGCGCTACAGGCCTACGACGTGGCCGGCTACGCCCGCCGCCGAAACAACGTCTGGCCGCCGGGAAACCGCGGAGCCTCACGGCTGTCGCCCTACATCCGGCACGGATTGCTGACCCTGCGGGAGGTGTGGGATCACGTGGCGGGCGGTCCGCCGGAGGATGTGACGAAGTTCCGCGACGAACTGCTCTGGCAGGAATACGCGCGACATCTCTACGCGCGGGTGGGAACCGCGTCACGCCGCTCGTTGCGGTTCGCCGTTGCGGAGCACAACGGTGCAGGCGGTGCCAGCGTTGGCGGTAATCCGTGGGCATCGCCGGCGTTGTGTGTGCAGTCCGCGTGGTCGGAGTTGGTGAGTACCGGATGGCTGACCAACCAGACCCGCATGTGGCTGGCCTCGCACTGGAGCGTGCGGACCGAACTGGGCTGGCGTGACGGCGAGGACCTGATGTACCGCCACCTGCTGGACGGTTCCCGCGCGGCCAACCGGCTGGGCTGGCAATGGACCGTCGGCGCGCTCACCGGCAAGGCCTACGGCTTTTCCCGATCGCAGGTGCAGAAGCGCTCACCCGGACTGTGCGCGACGTGCCCGCTGGACAAGCAATGCCCGATCACCGACTGGCCGGCCACCGAGGAGCGCGAGCCGCGGCCACTGACCGACCCGCGGCTTCGGCGTGACGACGAACTGTCGGCCACCGCAGGCCCGTCGGCGCCGCGGAAGTCCGCCGAGCCTGAGGCAGTGTGGATCACCGCGGAGAGTCTCGGTGACCGTGACCCGGCCGGCGCGTCCCATCCGGAACTGCCCGTGGTGTTCGTGTTCGATGAGCCGTTGTTGCGCCGACTGAACCTGTCGGTGAATCGGTTGGTCTTCCTGGCCCAGTGCATCGCCGATCTCGCTGAGCGCCGGGAAGTTCAACTCTGGCGTGGGGATCCGGTCGAGGTGCTGGGAGGCAGGCGGTTAGCGGTGACGTTCGCACCGGTGCCGGGCTTCAGGTCGCGGGCCGCCCGCCTCGATGTAGTCGCGCTGCATCCCTGGCCGTGGCTGCAACGGCCGGGGACCGGTCCGGTCACCTCCTACACCGCGTGGCGGCGAGCGGGCCGCTAGGTTTTGCTCCATGACGACACAGCCCGCTGATCACCGTGCCGCCGAAACGGTCGCCCAGAGGATCGGCCGCACCGGGCTCGGAGCGGTGATGATCGTCGCGGGCGTCGGCCATCTGACGTTCGCCCGCCAGGAGTTTCAGGCCCAGGTACCCGCCTGGCTGCCGGTGCCGGCGGACCTCATCGTCCTGGCTTCCGGGGCGGTGGAGATCGCCCTGGGTGTCGCGATGATGCTGCTGACTGGGAAGCGCGCCGTCGTCGGCATGCTGCTGGCGGCGTTCTTCGTGGTGATCTTCCCCGGCAACATCGCCCAGTGGCTGCATCACCGGGATGCGTTCGGGCTCAACAGCGACCGCGCGCGTTTCCTGCGGCTGTTCTTCCAGCCGGTGCTCATCGGGTGGGCGCTGTGGTCCACCGGGGCCTGGCGCCGGGTCAGGGCGCGGAGAAGATCTCTTTCCAGTCGTCCTTCATGCTGACGACGGTCCACCCGCGCAGCGGTGCATCCTTCAGTGCTGCCACCAATGTGCCGCTGCTGGTGGGGTTTACGTCATAGGCGTACTCGCGGGCAGCGTCGGTGTGGTGAATGAGCACCCCGAGGCTGGGCCTGGGATTGTCGATCGTGGTGTATTCC
>Ga0164293_10001887_pt1 | contig 17718 bp, 8 predicted proteins | sample GEODES118metaG_FD_111487 | JGI IMG/M metagenome (GOLD analysis project Ga0164293, IMG submission 111487) | Eutrophic lake water microbial communities from Lake Mendota, Wisconsin, USA - GEODES118 metaG | ecosystem: Environmental > Aquatic > Freshwater > Lake | place: USA: Lake Mendota, Wisconsin...
CAATATCAGAATCTTTTATATAATCAAAAGAAGAGAGAAAGTCTTTATTATATGCTTGAATTTTACCATTAATATCTAAAAGTTCATTTGTATGAAAAATATTGGTAATTGAAGAAAATTCAATAAAATTTTTACAAAGAGCATTATATGTTTTTTTATCAATTTCAAAAGCAATTAAATTTGCTTTTGGAAAATTATATAAAAAATTAATACTATCGACGCCAATATTTGCACCAACATCAACAATTTTATTTACTTTATAATTTTGATATATTTCTTTTAAACATGTGTTAACCTGGTAAATAAACCAAGGCATTAAACAGCTATATTCGCTATTTTCAACTGTATTGAATAATCTATAATTAATAGGAGATTTTCTAGAATATATTCTTTCTGGAAATCTCCCAAAATTATTTAAATTTGTATTTTTAGAAATTTCACCTAAATTGTTATTAAATGAATTACTTAATTTATTTAAATCATCTTCCATATCAGAATCATATTCGTCAGCCCAAGATTTAATAAACAACATTTTCTAATAGTTTGTGTAATTTTTTATAATAAAAATTATAAAAAATCATTTTTTTAAAATACAAAAATTTTAACAATTTTAATTTTCAATATCACTTTCTTCTAATTCAGATTGATTTTCATTATCAAATGAAATATCCAATTCTTCTATAGCGTCTTCTAAAGCTTTATTTATTTCAGTATCTAATTCATCATCATTTTTAATATCTTTCAATATATTTGTAAGTTCATCTTCTTCTTGAATATTTAATAAATTTTTTATTTCAGAATTTAACAATTTAATATTTTTATACATTTTTACATCACCTTCTATTCTACTTAATACTTTTAATGTATTTGTAATATTATCTAATTTCGAAAAAATAAATGTAGGTAATGTTTTTATAGAAAAGAAATCGCTTATTGCTTTGTGGTTATCTATATCTATATAAATAATAGTCATGTCATTTTTATATTTATCAAATACAAGTTTACTGGTTTTTGTTGAATATAATTTATTTTGAATATTCTTAGAAGGTTTAGACCATTTTGAAACAAATGTTAATAATAATAAATTATTAATTTGATTTTCATCAAGTATATTTTTAATTTCATGATAAATAGAAACTCTTGGAAGTTGAATATAATCAAATGTTGTATAATTATTTTTAGTTGATTTTATCCACTGAATCATTTGATATTTACCCTTAACAACGTTTATATTATTTTCTAAACTGTATTTAAAATCATCAACTTCAGAATAAAAACTTGGAATATATTGTAAATTATTATAATTAAGCAACTTTAAATGTTCTCTATCTAGTTTTAATTTTAAATTAAAAATTAGTTTATATAATATATTTTTACTTGGTAAAGGTAACTGATAATTATTTTCTTTTTTTAATTTTTCAATATCAAATATTCTACTATTTGATAAAATTTTATCATAATTTACATTTGAATTTATAACTATATTTCTATTAATAAACTCATTAATATAATCTTGATTTATAAATTTAGGATTATATAAACGATAATCTATAGAAAACAAGTAATAAAAATATTCAACTAAAAGTCTAGAATTATTTTTATATTGATTGTATGTATCAAGTTTACTAATTGAAATAAGTGAATCTTTTGATTCTAAAATTGGAAAATCTATATTTTTATCAGGAATATTTTCTTTAGTTTTTATTGTTCTGGTTGGAATATAAAATTCAAAATAATCATTTTTACCTTGAAATCCATAAAAATATCCAGATTTTACACAAGATGTTAATTTTATATTTTCATCTATACCAAATTCATATGAATCTCTTTCATTATTAAAATTATTATATTTTGAAAATGATACACTTATTTGAGGAATATTTAAATTAAAAGTAGGAAGTGGATTGGTTATAATTGAAATTGTTTTACTATCTTTTTTTAAAATTAAATTTATAGTTTGTCCATATTCGTTTATACCGTATGATTGAACTTTATATTTTGTAAGTATTAAATTTATATTTTTAAAACGTTTAATTGGGTATAAACTAAGAAGAGAATTATCTATATTTCTTATAAAATTATTATATTCAAAAGAAGTATAAAATACATTATTATTTGAATCTGAAATATTATATTTGAATATAAGTTCACACTGAGGATATTTTGCATTATCAGCTTCACTTCCCATATGTTCATAAATTAATACATATTTTTTTTGATTATTGGGTTCAAATTGTAAATATTCTTTTTCAAAATAAGGACAAGATAAAACACCATTAGGATTTTGTAAATCTCTTTTAAATATAAAAATATTACAATCAAAAATATGCTCAAGAACAGGATAAAAAATATGAGGATCTATATAAGATTCATTTAACAACATTTGTTTCATATCAACATTATAAGATTCTTGTAAAAATTTTATATTATTATCCTCTAATAGTTTTATCATTTTGTTTTTGATTTGTTTTATAAATTTTAATTTATCACTCTTTGTTAAATCGTCATAACTACTTTTTCTTGCATATAATAATGCATCTATAATACTGTCAACTGTACGTAATGACCCTTTTCTATAATATTGATTGAATGGATCAATTGAATGTAGAAATGAAATAATATCTTTTGGTAAAACACCATATCTATTAGATGATATAAATTTTTGTGTTTTTATAACATGTGAAGCAGTATCTGTTTCTTCTTTTTCTAAAAAATAATCTTTAATTTGTTCAAAATTCATATCTTTTCCATAATATAAATTATAAGGAGAATCTAATTTAGTTGACTGGTCAATAACAAAGCAACATGGAACAACAGGAAATTTATCAAAATTATCTAAATAATTTTTTTGTAAACCAGGATAATAATGTTTCTTTTTGTTTTCTAAACAAGAATAATAATGTTGATTTCCTTCTTCTTCTGTTTTAGGATATACCATAATATGTTTTCTTTTTTCTATATTTTCTTCAGTTGTATTTTCTCCAAAAAATGTTTCAATTTCATTTTTATTTAATATTTTAGGAGCAAATTTCTTTTCACAAATTCTAGCATATCCTGGTATGAACTGTTCAGGATCAATATCTTTTAAAAATTCTTTTTCTCTTACTTGTCTTTTTTGTTCTTTTACCTCTCTTTCTTTTTCCAACAATTTGTTAATATTTGGTAATATTTTACCATATTCTTCAATTATCCTATTTTTTAAAATATTATAATATGATATATATTTACAAAATATATTTACAAAATGTTCACTTAATTCCAAGTTATTACATTTAATTATGTTTAATTGAATATAATTTGTTCCTTGTTTTAAATTTTTAGGATCTTTTGAAATAATTTTAGTATCTATTTTTTCAACTTTATTTTGTTTAATAGAACATGCAATATAATTTTGTTTTGATTCATTTTTATCAGATATAAAATAAAAATACATATTTCTTTTATACTTGTAAATTGATAATCTTTCATCCAATTGTAAAAATTTTTTAAAAATTAAATTTGTAAACATTAAATCTTTAAATATTGTAAAATCAATTAATTGATTTGGTATTAAAACTTCAGATTGTATATATTTTTCAACTCCTTGTTTCAATAATTTAACTGGAATTGAAAAACAAGATAAAACTCTTTGTAACATTTCCTCATCGTTTAAATCGCTATTTTTATCAATTTCAATTTCAATAAAAACTTTATATTCTTTCTTTTTTTGTTTAATTGTTTCTTCTAATTCCATCTCAATTCTCTTTTTTTCCAATTCCAACTCTTTTTCAATTATTTCTTTTTGTCTTTTCGCTTCTTCTTCTCTTTCCTTTCTTTTTAATTCTTTCTTCTCTTCAAGAAGTTTAGACAATTTCTCCTCTTCTTCTGTTTGATTTGTTTTTCTTTTTATTTTTCTAACAACTGTATCTTTTTGTTCTTTTTCTTTCTCCTTTTCTTTCTCTTTTTCTGCAGAAATTTCAATTAGTTTTTGTTGTTGTTTTTCTTTTAATTCTTTTTTTTCTTTTTGTTTTTTTTCTTCAAGATATTCATCCCAAGATGATTTAAAAGTTATATAAACATTTGAATATAATTCATCTAATTCTTTATTTTGTAGTTCATTTTTTCCAGTTGATTCATTTGAATCATTAAATAATTGTGTATTTTTTCTATTTGAAACTTTTAATACTATAGTTTCCTTGTCTTTTAATTCATCATTTAAAAAAATCCATTTGTTTAATGGTTTAAACCCTTTGGAAATTTTATAAAAATCTTTCAATACAGCAAATGGAATATCATTTGAAAGATTAATAGAATCAAAAAAATAACAAGAATCTACATTTACAGTATACACATATTCTTTTTTTATTTTTGTAATATCTAATTTTGTTGAATATGCAGTTTCAAATCCTTCAAATCGTGACAATATAAGTGTTTCATCTTCAACAGTTTTATTATTGTAATCTAACTTATCTTTTAAATTTTTTAAAAAATATGACATGTTATCTTCAATATAGTTTAAACGAGAATTATATTTTTCTATAAAATCAGTTAAAAAATAATAATCTTCATTTTTAAAATCAGGAACTTTTGATTTATATTTTAAATTACACCATAAACAAGAAAAATTAATAATCGTTAAATTAAAATATTTATTATTTAAATTATATACATTCTCAATATCTTTTATACTAGAATTTTTAATAGAGTTTATTAAACTAATAGATTTATATTCGTTTTTTAAATAGTTAGAACTTTCTTTTATTAAATCAAAATAAATATAATCAGGAATTGTATTATTTAATTTGGAAAATCTTCTTTTTATAGTAAATAAATTATCCAATAAATACGTTTTAAAATCTTTATCATCAATTCTCATTTTATTATTTATATAATAAATAAATGTTTTATTATTATATTTATAAAATATAATAATAACTTTTTTATACAAAAAATTATTTATAATATAATTCATTTATATTTAAATCATTATTAAATGAAGAATGTAAAACTTCTGAATCTTCATTTATTACAACTGTTTTGTTTTCAATTGAAATATTTTCTTTACAAAAAGGACATTCACTGTATTTTAATATAAATTTTTTAAAACAAAAATAATGCATTTGATGTCCACAATCTAATTTTATAAATATATCTTTTTTTTTTGGATTCAAACAAAAAGAACAATAATAAAATGAATAATGGTCATTAAATATTTTTGAAAATATATTATTATCAGTTGTTCTTTTATATGTTTTTCTTGTTTCGTATATATTCTCTATACCTAATAATATATTTTTGTAATAAATATTACAAGTTGATTTAAAACTATCATAAAACCTATCTGTAAACATATTTAAAATATTGTAAAATATCGTATTTTTAATACTATAATTATTAGTCATTTTTAATATTATAATTATATATTTTATATATTTTTATATCATCTTTTTTTTTTAACATTTTAATATAAAAATAAAAAATATTATATTCTTCTGGACAATTTATAAAACTTATATTTTTTCTACATATAGGACATGTATTTTTTTGATTAGATAAATATTCATAAAAACATTTATAATGTAACTTATGGTTACAGTCAAATGTAATATATTGTTTACCCATAAAAATATAAAAATTTTCATTTAATGTATTTAAACATATTCCACAGAAATCTTCATTGGACTCATCCTTTTCTTTATAATGTTCTTTAATATTTTCTTCTTTATAATATTTTGAGTATTTTTCATTTATCATTTCAGAATATAATAATTCATTAGTTGAATATTTAGATGAATTTTCATCAAGGATTGACTCTTCTATTTTAAAAAAATCATATATTTTTTTAAATAGATTTTTTGGTAAATCATATAACATTTTAATATAACTTGTCATTTTTATTAATAATTTTTTATTAGCAAAAAAAATCAATTTTATATATAAAATATATAAATGAGTAATAATAATAACAATTCTGAAGAATTTGAACAAGCTGAAGAAATAATTGATTCACAGCCAGAATATGGATATGAAGAAGATGAAGGAGATGAAGAAGATGTAAAAAATAAACATTCTTCTGTATTTGAATTAGAAGAAATAAAAGAAGATGTTGAAAAAGAAGAAATAGATAAAAATATAATAGAATTAAATTTATCTAATATGAATCCAAATAAAATGTCATTAGAACAACAAAAAAAAATGAATGAAACATTTTTTACAGCAAGTATAGAATGTATAGATTTATCAACTAAATTATTAAAATTAGAAGATGATATGGAAAAAATGAAGAAAAAAATACACAGAAAATATAACCCATTATTTATAATATCAATTATAGAAGAATATATTTCAAAAGAAAATGATAACAATAAAAAGAAAGAATATAGTTTAGTGTTAAGTGAACTTCAAAAAATAGACAGTGAATATAACGATTCCATTAATTTTTATTATTATGTATGTAATGAATTCAAGGATTTAAAAGAAAATGACAGAGACAAAATAAGTGAATATGTAATGATAAATAAATTTTGTATAGATACATATTGGGATAATAAAAATAAATTATATAATATTGAAACAATAACAATAGAAAATATAAAAAGAAATAATGATACATCAATAATATTATTAAATGAAATTAAAAGGTCTTTGTGTGTATCCGCATATAAAATTGCTTTATATAATCCGTTATTTGAAGAACAAGAAATATATAAAAAAAATGTAAACAAAGATAAATGTTTAGAAACTATGCTAGATATTGAATCAGGAAAATTAAAACAAAGTGAAGACATAACTGGTGAAAGTTTTATAAGAAAGTTTTATAGAAAAATAATGGAAAAAGTATTAAAATATACAAAAATATATTCTTCAAATTTAACGTCAAAACTTTTATATCATATGAAGGCAAAAATGATAGAAAATTGTGTGAAAATTGCAAACACAACATTATTTATTGGATTTGCAAAACAAGCAGCATTTGATGTTGGATTAGGTATTTATAATGTGTATCAAGGTAAATCATTTAATATATATAATGATTATTTATATAAAGGAGATAATATCATACAAACTGAAACTATTTTGTTAATACGATTAATACAAATTTTAGCTATTACTTTTTGTAAATCATTAACAAACCAGTATATAACATGGAATTGTATAAAATTAATAACTAAGAAAATAATTAATTTATTTAATGAATTTACACCTTTTCCATATAGTGAAATTGGTTATGGTATTTTAAGAAAAGCAGCAAATTGTATATGTACTACATTTGCTTATTATAGTCCACATTTTATAAATTCATATTTTATATCTATTGTTTATTCACAATTTACATTTATATGTGGAACACTTGTTAAAATGATGGTAGACCCAAGAAAAGTAATTGAAAATTTAGCAGTTGACTTTGGAGATACATTTTCTGAAATGATAATACAATTAAATGATACAATTTTAGGTAAAATAAAGACAATTAATTTATCTGTTCAAACAAATGTAAATAAATTTTTTGATGGTGTTAAAGAACAAACTTATAAAGTTATAGATGCTGGTTTTGATAAAATTAAAGAAGTATTATCTACCAAATTCAAGAAAAATTTTGGATATTTACCATCTCAGTTAAATCCTGTTAATTTAATAGCTGATATGTCTGTATCAGAAATGTTATTAGCAAGTAAAAATGTTAATTCAAAATTAATTACAAATACAATATCAGATATTGCAATAACAGGAGGTTCTATTTCTGCTGGAAAAATAATAGCAGAAAATTTAAAAGGTTTAACAGAAGATTCAGGAGACGTAGAACTTGAAATTGAAGAATCAGATGAAATAGAAAATGAAATTGATGATATTACAGATGAAATAGTAGATGAAGTAAATAAGAAATCAAAAGAAACTGGAAAAGAAAAAGTAGATATATTAGAAAATAATGAAGATATTATAAATAAAGTTGAAAAACTTGTTGGCGATTTTGCCAAAAATAAAATAAAAGAAACAAATGATATTTTAACAAATGCTTATAATGAAGTTAAGAAAAGAAAAGGAAAAGACATTGAAGAAAGTTTTCAAAAAGTTGCAGATTTATCAATTGAAATATTATCAAAAAAAATTACAAAAGAAATAAATAGAGATGCTAAAGAAAAATTAACTGGAAAAGATGAGAAGGTAGAATATATAGGATATGATAAAAAGAGAAAAAGAGAAGAAGATGAAAGTGAAAAAGAAGAAAAAGAAAGTGAAAGTGATAAAGCAACACGTATGCTTATATTACAGTTATTAATTTGGGCGAAAAAATCATTAATATATATAAAAGAAGCAACAATAGATGAATTATTTAATATGATTAAAAATCAAAGTTTAAGAATTATAAATTATAGTTATGAACAGACAATAAACATGTTAAGAAATAAAATTTCAAATATAACAAATTCATTAAATTCGTGTAAAACAACTCTTGCAACTATGAATATTAATTTAATTTTTAATAAATTAAATTCAATTTGTAATTCTGTAAATGATGTATTTAATTATTTTATGATGTCATGGAACATGTTAGATTATGCTGATGAAATTTGTAGTGATATTCTTGAAGATTATAAAATGCAAAGTTTTGGAGCAACTACTACAATTAATAATTTTATATTAGGAAAAGTAAAATATTATTATCAAAGACGTAAAGTTCTACCAGCTTTAAAAGAAACAGAACAAAAAACAATTGAAAAAATGTCAACTGAAGATAAAGAATTTATAGAAAAATTTAGAGAAAATATAAAAAAAAGAAAATTACAATAATAAATTTATAACAAAGAAATTTTATCTCTTGTGCCAAGTATATCTGATATATTTTTGGAAATTCTACTAATTGTAATATCAGATAAATTAACAATAGAACTAAATTTAGAACATGTTATATTTTTACCAATTAATCTACAATAATAAAATACTAATCCTGATACAATAGATTGTGGATTTGATCTATTTATAAGAGAAGATTTATTTTGTATCATTTTATATAAATCAATTACTTTATTTATATGTTCTTGATTTGAATTAAATTTTTTCATTATTCTTGGAATAAAAATAACAGGTGATACATGAATTGTCCTTTTTTCTTTAATTTCTTTAATTTCCTTTCCTTTAAGGTTATAAAATTTTAATCCTGTTGATATATCTTTTTTTGACAATTTAAAATAATCCTGTAATTCATCCGAAGAAACTGGTTTTCCTTTATATTTATATGCATTAAAAATACAAGCAAATATAACAGATTTTCTAAAATTTCCTCTTCTAATAGTCTCTGATGTAATCATATTATAAAGTTTATTTGCTTCTTCAATTATATCACTTTCAAAATTCATACTTTCAACATCTTTATAAATTCCTTTATCTTCAATTTTACGAATTTGACATCTATTTGGATCAGTAAAATGTCTACTATCATTTTCACCATAATATCTCCATTCTGGTTCTAAAGATAATTGTTGATATACTTCAATTCCACAATCAGAACAAATTTCTTTTTCATTTTGTTTTATTATATTTTGATGCTCACAAAATTCAGTATTGTCACATTTTGAGTATTGGTTTATATCAAGTGTTATTTTTTCTGTTTTATTTAATGATTCATTCTCGTAATCATATTCATCATATTCTTGAAAATTATCAAGATCAATTTCACAATTTTGCAAATTATTTTCACTCATTTTAATTTTTAATATTTTAAAAACTTAAAATATTTTAAATATTAAATTAAAGTTGTTTTTAAATAACTTTAATTTTTATTTAAAATATAAAATCAATTTTTTATTTTAGAAATTAATTATTTATATTTTTTTAAAAAAAAAATATTTTACTTATATAAATAAGTAAAATATAATCTTAAAATGTTCTCATCTCCTAAATCAAAATCTAAACAAAATAATACGATGATGGGGTTAGTTGTTCTCCTCGTTGTTGGTTTAATACTGTGGTTAACTTTTGGAAAATCTGAACAAAAAGCTCCTTGTCCAAGAACTCAACCTCAACCTCAACTTCAACCTCAACCTAAAATTATAGTTCCAATTGGAAATGGTCAAAGTGTTGCATTAACTAAAGAGGAATATGCTAAATTAACAGAAGAAGCTATGAAAGAAAAATATAGAAGAGAAAATTATAGAAGAGAAGGGTTTTATGTAAGTTCTCAAGATTATATTCCTCCTGTACAAACTGAAGCTGAATATAATCCTATGTTATCTCTTTATAAACCTAAAGAAACTACTCGTGTTATTCCAGAACCAACTCCTGCTCCTATGCCTGCTCCTATGCCTGCTCCTATGCCTGCTCCTATGCCTGCTCCTATGCCTGCTCCTATGCCTGTTATGCCAATTGTTGTACCAACTGCAACTGGTACTGGAATGACTGGTACTTCAGAACCATACGGTAATGTTTTTGTTGACAATATTATTGTCCCTTCTGAAACCCAAGAAGATATTAAACATAGAATGATGTTAGCACAATCAAGTCCTTTCTTTTTAAATAACGGAATGGTTATGAATGGACAATTAGTTTAAATACATTTTAATAATTAATATACTGTAATTTCTATATTTTATATTTTAAAAAAATATAAAATATAATATAAAAATTTTATAAAAAAAAATAATTTAACTACTACAAGCAGTACAAACTTCTTCTGTGCAAATAAATTTTTGTCCTGTATATTTATTTATCTTATAAACTCCTTCTGAACTTTCTTCCACAATTTTAGATACTTCATTTTTATTATTTGTAGAAGTTTCAGTATTCATAACTGTGAATTTAACTGCACCAGTTGCTGGTTTTGTTCTTAAATAATAAGAAAGTGTTTTTAATCCACGTTTCCATCCATACATATAAAGTGATGAAAGTTTAGAAACAGTTGGTCTTTCCATAAAAATATTAAGTGATTGTGTTTGGTCAATAAAAGCACCTCTGTCAGCAGCAAAATCAACAATAATTCTTTGTGGTATTTCCCAAACTGTTTTATACAATTTCTTTAAATTATCAGGAATTGTATTAATATTTTGAATACTTCCATTATTAGTAATAATTTCATCAATTGTTTCTTTATTCCATAATCCTAATTCTTTCAAATCTTTATATAAATATTGATTTACTACTGGAAAATCACCAGCACCAACTTTTCTAATATATAAATTAGAAGTTAATGGTTCAAATGCTTCTGTATTACCCATTATCTGAGATGTACCAGCTGTAGGCATAGGAGCAACCATTAAACTATTTCTAATACCATATTGTTTTATTTGTTCTTTTAAATTATCCCATTCAAATAAAGGAATATTTGTATTTAATATTTTTGAATTAGTTTTCCAATTAGATTCATGTGTTAATGGAACAACATTCCACATATCATATTGTAATATTCCTTGTGAAGCTGGCGAACCATAAAACTTAGAATATGGACCATATTTATATCTTGATATTTCATATGATTTGCTTAATGCATGATAATAAATTGTTTCAAAAATCAATTGATTTAATTGTCTTGCTTCTTGACTTTCCCATGAAAGTTTCATTCTTGCAAAAACATCTGCTAAACCTTGAACACCAATACCAATTGGACGATAACTTAAATTATTATGTCTTCCAATATATTTCTTTGGTTTGTTTTCAGTATAATTATTTTCATCTTCATCAAAACAATCTATTTCATATTCAGGATAAAAGTTCTTATCAATAATATGATTCATATTTTGAACAACCATTTGTGTAATTTTTCCTAACTCTTCAAAATTAAATGAACCATCATCTTTTACAAACTGAGAAAGACAAATAGATGCTAAATTACATACTGCTGTACTATTTGAATTATGATATTGAACAATTTCAGTACAAAGATTAGAACCGGTAATTGGACCGATGTTTTTATGATTACTCTTATTATTTACATTATCTTTTGACATCATATAAGGAAGACCAGTTTCTTCAAGTGATTTTAATATCTTTTTCCATAATTCTTCTAATGGAATTTGTTTTTCATATTTTCCTTGATTTTCTAATTCAATATATCTCTTTTCAAATTCATCACCATAAAGTGTTACCAATTCTGGATATTTTCCTGGACAAAATAAACTCCATTTACTATTTGATTGTTGTAATCTCTTGAAAAATAAATCTGGTATCCATAAAGCAGGAAATACATCTCTTGCACGTGCTTCTTCAGGACCTGTATTCAAACGAATTTCTAAAAATTCAAGAATATCTGGATGCCATGGTTGCAAATATAATGAAATTGCTCCTTTACGCTTGCCTCCACCATTATGTGCAATACCTAAATGAGCAATTGTATAATCATGTGGTTCATCAACTTCTAAATCATAAACGGGACCTTCATAATCAATTACATTAATTGTATCAATTGCTATAAAACCGTAATTATTATATTCAAAATCAAAATCAATATTTTTAGTATATTCGCATAGAGGAAATGCTAATCTATCTCCATTTTTTAATTCTTTCATGTCATGAAATTCTATAGTTGATATTCCTGTATCTAATTTATGTTTTAATAATGTATATTGTTCATTACCTATAGGATAATCATCACATAATAATGACATCATTTGATGTTCTGGTGTTACTTTTATTTTATCTCTTCCAAATAATTGTACCTCGTATATTTTACCTTTATAATTATGTTTAACTAACATATTAACATTTTGAAATGTTCCATTGCTACATAATACTTTGTTATCAGGAACTAATTTATCAATATAAACTAAACCATTGTCTGTAATAATTTCAGTACCTGGAACAAAACACTGGTCTACATACCTTGCAATTTCATTAAAAACTTTAATTAATGGAATTATACCATTTGAATTTCCGTTAGTTCCTGAAATATATGCACCTTTACTTCTAACTGTAAGATCTACACCAATTCCACCAGCATGTTTTGAAATAAAACTACAAGTTTTCCAACAATCAGTAATTCCATTAATAGAATCTGGACAATTTAATAAGAAACAACTTGACATTTGTGGTTTAGGTGTTCCTGAATAAAATAAAGTTGGAGTTGCATGTGTAAATTTCATTTCACTTAATTCATTATAAGTTTGCAAAGCTAATTCAATGTTACCTTCATGTAAAAATCCATTTCTATCACAAGGGCCATGAATTCCTAATGCAACTCTCATTAACATATATTGAGGTCTTTCAGCCACTTTTCCATTTACTTTTTGAAGATATGATTTTTCAAGTGTTTTAAATCCAAAATAACTATATTTATAGTCATTCTCATGTTTTACTGATGTTTCAATTTTTTCAATATTTTCTATAGCAAAATTATATACTTTATCATCAATTAAAGGATTAGGTTGATTATTAACTGTATTTACATTTTTATGTAATTTTTCAATACATTCACGAAAAGTAGATGGTGTTGTCTTATGAAGGTCATTTACAGCAATTCTAGAAGCTAAAATTGCATAATTAGGTTCATAAGTACTTTTGTAAATTGCATTTTCACAACTTAATAAATCAATTTCACGAGTTGTCATACCACTTTTTAATCCTTGAATAACTGACATAGATAAACTTGTTGTATCAATATTCAAATCATTTGCTAACTTTTGATTGCGTCTTGTGATATTATCAAATAACATTACTTGTTTTTCACCATTACGCTTAATAACAAACATTTGTTCCATTTTCAAGTCAGATAAAGATTCAGAATTATTTTGCATTATATGTTATTTAATAATTAAAAAGAATTATTAAATAATCAGTTTTTTTAAATTATTTTAATTTTTAAAATTAAAAATTAAAAATTAAAATTAAAAATTAAAATTTTGACATTAATTTTTTAAGTTTTGATTTTGAACTTTTTACTTTTTTTTTCAAATTATATAAATAAGTTTCTTCCATATCTGATGGTGGAATATATTCTTTTTTTGATTTTTTCTCCTTAGTTTCTTTTTTATCTTTATTTATTTCTTTTTTATCTGATTTTTTTAATTTATAATATTCAAAAAATTCACTATCTGTAATAGATTTATTATTTAATTTTTTTACTTTACAACATTTATCACAATTTACCTTTTCAATTGAATATTTTTCAAGTAATTTCATAAATTCACTAATAACTGGTTCTTTTTTTTCATATGAAATTTTATATAAAATTTCATCAGCACTTGGTAACTTATCATCTTTAAATTTTTTAACAGGTTTATTCATATACAATTTATAAACATTTGTATATCTTAATTTTTCAGGTAAATGTGCATGTGAACTATAACGAATTGCTCTTCCTATTATTTGTTCATCCATTTCTTTATTCCAATTTGGTTCCATTAAAATAACATTATTAGTACCTTTTAAATCTAAACCTTCACCACCTGCTCTAGTAATTATTAGAATTTTAATTTTATCATTATTAAATGCATCTCTCATCATATCTCTTTGATTTTTTGTTAATTCTCCACTTATAATACCATATGGAATCTTAGCCATATCTAATAATTTTCTAACTTTAAATACTCCAGATTCTTTCCAGGCAGTATAAATAACACTTTTTCTGTTATTATTATATTCTTCTTTAACTTTATTAAATGTCCACTTAACTTTTGGACTTTTTTCATCATCTAAAGAAAGTGAAGCTCTTCTTACAATATTATAAAACATATTTGATTTTTCTCCATATTTTTCAAATGATTCTCCTGTTTTTTCCTGAACGTCATAATAACCTTTATAATATTCCGGACTCATAACAAAAGTAGTTTCTTCTTTAGGTTTATCTATACGAATTGGATAATCTGACCCTTTTTTGTTTCCTGGATTTATACTAATTTTACATTTAAATTTTTTTTCAATATCATAAATAGTATAATCTTCTGGTAAATGTTCAACATCAGTTCCATCAATCATTGCAATTAGACTGTCAATATCAGATATTCTATTTTGTAAAGGGGTCGCTGTTAATAATAATACTTTACTTGCTGATTTAATACATTGAAGAATTGTAGCAGAATTTATACCTGGTGGTGATTTTTTAAATTTACTTGAATCAGAACCTTTTTTTTTAGATTCTAAATTTCTAAGATTATGTGCTTCATCTATTATTACAAAATTTTCTTTACATATATTAAAGTTCTTTTTATTAGTATGTATATCAATTACAAATTCTTTAAAACTATAAAATCTAATTCTATCTCTTAATTCTGGTTTATCTATATTAAGTCCAAATTTTTTCATTTCTTTTTTAAAATTACTAATAAGAGATGTAGGTGTAATAATTATAACATTCATTTTAGGATAATTTTTCATAATACAATTCATACTTGCAACAGCTGTTAAAGTTTTTCCGGTTCCTGTTCCGTGAATTGCTAATAAACCTCTATGTGTTAACATATGTTTTGCAACACGTATTTGATAATCTTTTAAAACTACATCGCTAGCATAAGCTTCATAGCAATTTTTTATTTTATCTTTTTCTAAATCTTGTATTAAAAATTCATCAATATTTGGGGACAAGTGTTCTTTATCTAATTTTTCCTTATTTAATTTATCTTTATCTAAACCTTTTAATTTATCTAAATATATACAAAGATTTTCTTTATTCATTTTCATAACACTACTTCTAGATAAATTAAATTTACCAATATTTTTTAAAATAATTTCTAATATTTCATTTCTTGTATATGCTGGATTATTTTTTGTATTTCTTGGACCACATTTTTTTTCATCTTCGTTTTTTTCAATATTGATAATTGTTTCCTTTTTTTTATCTTTTTTAATTTCTTTATCTTCAGATATTAATGTTTCAATTTCTTCAATATCAATACTTATTTCCTTTTCTTTTTTCTTTTCATTTTTATCTACTGTCAAACCTAATATATCAATAATTTCATTATCGTCTTCAATTTTACCAAACCATCTACACAGTTGTTCATTTGTATATTTTTTTGAAGTTTCTTCATCCAATATAAATAGATTTTTTAATATTTTTTTAAAATTTAATTTATCTGGTTCATCACAAGTAAAAGTTTTTCTTGAAGGAATATATTTATTATATAAAAATGCTCTATATAAAATATATTCATTAATATCTTTAAAATGTTCTTTTAATTTTTGAAATGTTATATCTTTTATATTAATATTATTATCAAGTAAATATTTATGTATTTTTTTTTTAGTTTCAAGAATAATTTCAGAATCATCTATCATTTTGTTTATTTCTCTTCTTGTTGTAACTTTATCAATAATATTAAAATATTTCAAAGAATTAATAATATAATCAGTTTCTATTGTATAATCTTTAAATAATTTAACCCTTTTTTCATAAGGAATAAGTTGTATACATAAATAAGAAAGTTCAATATTTTTTCTTATAGAATTTCCCATATTTTTATATTTTTTAAAATATAAAAATATAAAAATATAAAATATAAAATATAAAATATAAAATATTTTATTTTGATTACATTTTGTATCTTATATAATTTAAAATAGAATTTTTCAATTCTAATAATTTTTCATCTTGTTTTAAACATTCTATAAAGTCTTTCATATTATTTATATTTTTTGTTTCAATTAATTCCTTACATAATAATAAAGCACTATCTATAAAATCTACTATTTTAACTACATCTTTACTATTTGCACCTATTGTTGTAATTGCTGGTGTACCTATTCTTATACCTGAAGGATTTAATGCTGATACATCTCCTGGTATTGTGTTTTTATTTACATAAATATTCACATATTCTAGTATTTTTTCTGCTCTTGCTCCATTTACACCCTTATTTCTTAAATCTAATAAAAATAAATGATTATCAGTTCCTCCAGTTATTATATTATATCCTCTTGAATTAAATTCTGAACACATAATTCTAGCATTTTCTCTGACTTTTTTTATATATTCTTTAAATTCAGGTGTCATTACTTCTTTTAATTGACATGCAACACCTGCAATTTGATTTTGATGTGGTCCACCTTGTAATCCTGGAAATACACCATCATTAATTTTACTTTCAAGATGCCTTTTAAAAAATATAATTGCTGATCTTGGACCTCTTAGTGTTTTATGCGTAGTTGTTGTAACAACATCACAATACTTAAATGGAGAATTCATTTCACCTGTTGCTACAAAACCACTAATATGTGCAATATCTGCCATTAAAAATGACCCATTTTTATCTGCTATTTTTCTAAATCTCTCATAATCAAAATCACGAGAATATGCACTTGCACCACAAATTATTAAATTTGGTTTTACTTCATCTGTTTGTTTTTCTAACTCTTCATAATCTATAAATCCATTTTCATTTACTTTGTAAGGATAACTCTCATAATACTTTGAAGAAGCTGTTATTTTTTTAGTTTTTGTAAAAAATCCATGTGTTAAATGTCCACCCGATGATAATTCTAAACCCATTATTTTATCACCAGGATTCAACAAACTTAAATAAACTGCTAAATTAGCAACACTCCCTGAATATGGTTGCACATTACAACCCCATTCTTTATCATCTAAATTAAATGCTTGTAATGCTCTTGAAATACAAAGTTTTTCTAATTCATCTATATGTTCATTACCACCATAATATCTTTTACCAGGTAATCCTTCAGAATATTTATTTGTAAATATACTTCCTAAACATTCAAGAACAGCTTTAGAAGTATAATTTTCAGACGCAATCAATTCAATACCTTCTTCTTGTCTTATTGTTTCTTTTTCAAGTATTTCAAATAATTCTGGATCAA
>Ga0164293_10001888_pt1 | contig 17717 bp, 14 predicted proteins | sample GEODES118metaG_FD_111487 | JGI IMG/M metagenome (GOLD analysis project Ga0164293, IMG submission 111487) | Eutrophic lake water microbial communities from Lake Mendota, Wisconsin, USA - GEODES118 metaG | ecosystem: Environmental > Aquatic > Freshwater > Lake | place: USA: Lake Mendota...
ACAACGTAGACTTTTCTACAGAGAAAAATAATCTAGGACAACCGATTGTTTCATTGAAGTCAAATGACGCCACGGGTCTTATACGGTACACTTTAGATGGCACTATGCCAAACGAAAAATCTCTGATTTATACACCCACAAAAAAAATATTAGTAACTGGTGACAGAACAATAGCTGCAGCATTGTTTTCAAAAACTGGCAATATTGTTAGCGGAATTGCAACAAAATCGTATGTGATATCGAAATCTACTGGCAAAACATATACATTGGGCACTGAGCCCAAAAGATATACAGGTGGTGAAAAATACGCCTTAACCAACGGTGTTAGAGGTGACATAAACAACAACGAACCATGGGTGGGCTTAAATGGAGCAAACTTCGACTTCGTACTTGACTTTGGCAAAAAAACAAACTTTAGCAATGTATCTGTTGCCTTTCAAGGTGCATATACGTCATGGATAATGCCACCGAGAAACATCGAAGTTATGATTTCTGACGACAACAAAACCTTCAAATCTATCAAAAAAATGGACTTGTCCACTGGGGTAAAAATCGAGAGTTTTGTACAACAGTTAAACATAGCCGTGGGTAACAACAATGCCCGTTATCTAAAAATACTGGCTGAAAACTACGGAAAACTACCTGAAGGTCACCCCGGAAAAGGTACACCGGCATGGTTATTTGTAGATGAAGTGTCGGTAAGATAATCCCTATGCAAAATAATGAGGAAGGGCATTTTGAATATTCAAAATGCCTTTTTTATTTTACTAAACCACATTGAAGGGGGGGATTCTGAAAACAATCATTTCAGCAATCTTGTTTCTAAAAATAAAAGCATGAAAGTTTTAATAACGGGTGGGAGTGGTTTAATAGGCAAGGCTTTAACAAAAAGACTATTGGAAGAAGGACATCAAGTCAATATTCTTACCAGAAAAATCAGCAACAAAAGTACAGCGAAGCAATTTCTTTGGGACAACAAAAACATAGATAAAGGAGCATTTGCCGAAGTAGATATTCTAGTTCATTTGGCAGGAGCGGGCATTGCTGATAAAAAATGGACTTCTGAAAGGAAGCAGGAAATCATAGACAGTAGAGTAAAAACACTAGAACTTATTGGTGAAAAATATACAGGAAACTCGCTAAAAGCAATCATCGGAGGTTCTGCAATAGGATTCTATGGAGGAGATTCTGGCGAAACCCAAAATAACGAAAACTCACCTCATGGAAACGATTTCATGGCTGAATGTTGTGTAAAGTGGGAAAAAGCTGAGGAAGATTTTGCAAAAGAATTAAACTTGAGACTAGTCAAAGTCAGAACTGGGGTAGTTTTGGATGCAGAAGAGGGTGCTTTACCACAAATCACTCTTCCAATTAAATATTATGCAGGCACGGCTTTAGGCTCAGGAGAACAGTGGGTGTCTTGGATACACATTGACGATATTGTAGAAATATTCTATCAAGCCATTGTGAACGAGCAAATTGAAGGAACAATAAACGGCGTTAGCAACAATCCAGTTCGCAACAAAGACCTTACAAAGTTGGCAGCCGAAGTTATGAATACAAAAATAATATTGCCCAACGCCCCTGCTTTTATACTTAAAATGATTTTAGGAGAAATGTCAGTAGTAGTTTTGGGCAGTAGCCTAGTTCATAATAAACAAAAACTCCCGTTCGAGTTCAAATATGAATCTCTCGAAAACGCACTTCGTAATTTAATTATTAAAAAATAGGCTTAGAATACAACATGGCTATTATATTGAAACTTTATTCCTCTGAAAATCAATAAGATGCCTAAGTACATTATAACATTTAAAATGTCATTACAATTAAACCATTATTGAAAAAAAAGCTTTTGGCAGTGCACATTAATGCTTAAAAACTTTATTAAAAAAAACTAAAATTAATGTAGCTTTTGTAAACTTAATTTTTCGATTTTTGAAAAAAATCTACTACCATTTACACATTGCCAAGATATAGTTAAAAGCAACTACCCTGAAACCAAAGAATTTACACACCAAAGGTGTAAAAATGGCAAACCAAATCATGATCAAATCTACTATAATGTCTAATGCTCTATGAAAACTTAGTTGGCCGTAAGCCAAAGCTTGTGTATTGAAAATGGAGATTATACCAGAAATCTAAATAATCAACCATACTGAATTGTAAAACAGATTGTTTCGCCTTTCAAAATTGGCATGTACAAATGTACAGAAAAGGATTGAAACACTTAAAAATAAGAAAAAACCCTTCCAATGTTGGAGACCTACACTTACCCCAATTATTTTTTGAAGATTAAACAAAAAATAGAAACCACTAATAGACAAAAGCAAATCCGTAAAAGAAGTCATAGTTTCTGAAAGCGTAGATGATAGTATCTCAAAAAGATTCAGCTATAGTATTCATAGGCTTTATGTTTCACTCTTCTCAAAAATCCAAATTGAAAAAATAATTTTAGTTTGATAAATTATTATAGATTTCAGGATTTATCTGCAAACCCAATAAAACACATTTCGATTAGATAATTTCGGAGGCGGATTTCCCTAAAAAACAAAATTTCATCCCTAAATTCTATTAATATTTTGATTACAGATTTAGTGCTTAGCCGTAAAAAACTTGAACAGTCAGCTATTTTCAGCCATTACGCAAAAAAAAGAATATCAGTATTTTAACAGTCAATGAAATAACAAATCACCAACATTCGAATTTTTCATTTTTTTTCTCGAAAACTCCCAAAAAACTTCTAGTTCTGACATTATTCTAGAAAAGAAGTTTTAATTTTGCGGCTCAGAAAAATCGAGTAATATAAATTATTAAATAAATCAATGTCAGTATTGAATTCTACTCCGAACAGAGACAATCAAATTTTTGATTTAATTCAGAAAGAACATAACAGACAGCTACATGGAATTGAGCTGATTGCCTCTGAAAATTTTGTTTCATCACAAGTTATGGAAGCTGCTGGAAGCGTACTAACCAACAAATACGCTGAGGGATTACCTGGAAAAAGGTATTATGGTGGTTGTGAAGTGGTTGACGAAGTAGAGCAGATTGCAATAGATAGACTGAAAGAACTTTTCAAATTGTCGTGGGCAAACGTACAACCGCATTCTGGTGCTCAGGCAAACATGGCCGTTTTTTTGGCTTGTTTACAACCCGGCGACAAAATTTTAGGATTTGACTTGGCACACGGTGGCCACTTATCTCATGGTTCACCTGTAAATATTTCTGGAAAATATTTCCAACCATTTTTCTATGGTGTTGAAAAAGAAACTGGTCTTATAAACTGGGACAAAGTAGAAGAAACCGCTACAAAAGAAAAACCAAAATTGATCATTTGTGGTGCATCGGCCTATTCCAGAGATTGGGATTATGCCAGACTTAGATCCATAGCTGACAAAATTGGAGCTCTGCTTTTGGCCGACATCTCGCACCCAGCGGGTTTAATCGCCAAGGGACTTTTGGCCGATCCATTTGACCATTGCCATATCGTGACTACTACTACCCACAAAACCCTTAGAGGAACAAGAGGTGGTGTAATCATGATGAGAAACGATTTTGAAAACCCATTCGGTATCAGTACTGCAAAAGGAAAAATCAGATCGATGGCATCACTTTTAGACTCGGGTGTTTTCCCGGGTACACAAGGAGGACCTTTAGAGCATATTATTGCTGCCAAAGCTATTGCATTCGGAGAGGCCCTTACAGATAATTTTGGTGCTTACGCTGCTCAGGTTCAGAAAAACGCCAAAGTAATGGCTCAAGCATTTGTGGATAAAGGTTATAGTGTAATTTCAGGCGGAACAGATAATCACTTGGCACTTATAGACCTTCGCCCTAAAGGTTTGACTGGTAAATTGGCCGAAAATACACTTATAAAAGCAGACATCACAGTAAACAAAAACATGGTTCCGTTTGACGATGCTACTGCAATGACCACCTCAGGAATGAGAGTAGGTACCGCCGCCATGACTACACGTGGATTGGTAGAAAGTGACTTTGTGAGAGTAGTTGACTTGGTAGACAAGGTATTAATGAACCACGACAATGAGACAGTGATTACAAGTGTGAGAAATCAAGTTAACGAGTGGATGCAAGAATTCCCGCTCTTCAAATAAATATTTTAGACTAAAAATGCCCCATCTGAATGTTTAGATGGGGTATTTTGTTTTAAAGAAGCGTTTTAAATTATTACATTTGCATAAAGAAATCAAACAAATGCCTTTAGACCAATCTCCTTACATACATTACGACGACAATGAAGACGAACACACAGGTGAACACGTCGAAAAGGAAATGACCTTTATCGAGCACTTAGAGGAGCTCAGATGGCACATTATTCGGTCCGTAGCTGCCATACTTATCTTTATGATAGCGGCGTGGGTAATGATGGGTAAAATTTTTAACCTCATAATATTAGCTCCTTCAAGACCTGACTTCTGGACATATAGAAAATTATGCGAACTGGGTAATAAAGTAGGTATTCCGAGTCTTTGTGTGGAAAAATTAAATTTCTCATTGATGAGTCGCGAGGTTTCGGGTCAGTTTATGATGCAACTTACAGCTTCAGCAATAGTTGGACTTTTGGTGGCGTTTCCGTATGTATTTTGGGAAATTTGGCGATTCATAAAGCCTGGCTTGAAAATTACTGAGAAAAAAGCTGCAACCGGCTCTGTTTTCTTTGTGACTGCTTTGTTTTTCTTAGGGATTTTATTTGGCTATTATGTTGTTGCACCTTTCGCTATCAACTTTTTGGTCAACTTTCAGATAGATCCAAGTATTGAGAACCAATTTGATATTCAATCTTACATTTCGGTTTTGGCCACCCTCACTTTGGCTTGTGGGGTTACTTTTCAGCTTCCGATGGCTATCCTGGTTCTTACTCGTATTGGCATCGTTACCCCAGCGTTCTTGAAAGAATACAGAAAGCATGCCTTCGTAATAATACTAATTGTGGCAGCCATTATAACACCATCTCCAGATATGATTAGTCAGGTTTTGGTAGCTATTCCACTTTATATCTTGTTTGAAATCAGCATATTGGTATCCCAAAGAATATATAACAAAAAACTAAAAGAAACGGAATCATGATAAAAAAACAAGGTATATTCCCTATTCAAAATGCTGCTTTTGCATTGGTTATTTTGGTAATTGTGGTTTATGCCTTGTATATTTTGAAAGATATCTTTGTTCCATTTATAATTGCCGGGTTACTCTCCTTCTTACTTTTTCCAATATCAAGATTTCTTGAAAAACATCATTTCCCGAGGCCACTAGCCATTTTGATATCTATAATAGTGGCCTTGTCGATTTTGAGCTCTATTATATATTTTTCCTATACCCAAATAATCCAACTGGAAAGCCTGATACCGCTGATAGAGAAAAAAGGCACCGTTTGGATTACAGCCACTGAGAAACTTTTAAGGAAAAATTTACACATCAATCAAAGCCAATTGGTGGCCGAAAGTCAGAAATACATGACAGATGTTTTGAAAAATAGTACAAAACTTATAGGACAAACACTTAGCACTACCTCAGGCTTCCTTGTAAATTTCTCATTATTACCTTTATACATTTTCTTATTCTTGCTCTATAGAGACTTCTTGAAGACTTTTGTATATAAATTGTTGCGAAACAGTAGTAAACACAATATCTCTAATACCATTAGAAAAATAAATGAAGTAGTTAGAAATTATATTATTGGCTTGCTCTTAGTAATATTAATAGTAGGAATACTAAATACGACGTCTCTTTATTTTCTTGAAATTGAACATGCACTTTTCTTTGGCTTTTTTGCGTCTTTTTTAGTTTTGATACCTTACATTGGTATTGCTATAGGTTCTGCTTTGCCCATCTTAGTAGCATTGATAACGAAAGATTCTTATTGGTACCCGGTTGGAGTTGCGGCATCTTTTTTTATAATTCAATTTTTAGAGGGTAATTTCATTACGCCGTTTATTGTGGGTAATAAAGTTAGTATAAATTCTCTAGCAGCCATTACGTCGCTTTTACTTTTTGGCAACCTATGGGGCATCAGTGGTTTGGTGCTCGCATTACCTTTAACCGCGATTATTAAAGTCATATTTGATTCATCAGAATCCCTAAAAGCTTGGGGTTTCCTACTCGGAGACTCTGACCATATAGATGTGCAGGTGACCAAAAAGCACTTTAGCTTCAAGGGATTCGGCAAATAAGAAGTCCTTACCCTCTATTTTTCCTTTGAAATTAGTTATTTGAAGAACGAAAAGATTAGATTAAACCTACCTTCTTTGATAACTTTTTTCCCAAAAAACAGTCCCAAGGAATTAGCAAAAAAATACTTCTACAAAGAGCTGAATTTTGTCTATAATAATGATTCAAAAAATCAATTTGTGATTATATTTGAACTAGGAACTCAAAAACAGATATAACTATATTAGTACAACCAAAAAATGAACGTAAAGGATAATCTTTTTGAGGTTATAAAGACAAATGCTTCTCAAAAAGAGCTTAATTGGATTGAAACAAAAGCGACGAGCAGTTTACAATCTCTGCAAACCGCATTTGTTGCGACCCCGAGATTTGTTAGTAAAACCTCGGTAAACACCTTTGAAAAGTTAAAGGGAATTAATTTCAATACCTGGAACCTAGACAAGTTGGTTCGTTCCTATTATTTAGTCTGTTTAGATGTAGCGGACGAAGTATCTTACACCAAAACGCTTAATACGCTTTTTGAAACTGCAGAAAACAACGAAGCCGTTGCCTTAATATCATCTTTGGCACTTTTAGAACACCCCGAAAACTGGCTTCTGAGAGCAACAGATGCAGTTAGAAGCAACATCGGAATAGTTTTTGATGCTATCGCATTTGAGAATCCTTATCCGCAAGAGTTTTTCTCAGAATTAGCTTGGAATCAACTGGTTCTAAAGTGTATTTTTAATGACAAACCGATTCACAAAATTCAAGGTTTAGACGATAGAGCCAACAAAGAATTGGCCATATCTGTCTCCAACCTTGCTCACGAGCGTTGGGCGGCAGGCCGTACAATACCCCCACAAGCTTGGCGATTGGTAACCAATTTTTTAGATGAAACCATCTTTGAAGACATAAAAAAACTGTTTGATTCAGAAGATAATAAAAACCAATTAGCGGCTGCATTAGTTTGTAAAAATAGCGGATTTCTTCCAGCAAAAAATGAGTTAAAAAAACATATTGAATTGGAACAAAAAGTTAAAGACCTATCGTGGAGTTTTTTGGAGGTCTAAAATGAATTAAAAAAACCTTATTAAAATGTGCCAAAAAGAATCAGAAATAAAACAAAACCCTTCTCATTTTGAGGGTACGGACGAAGAGCTAGAAATGTCTAAAACCATACAGGCTGACTTTATGGACTATGTAAAAGGCATGAAATTCTTTGACCCGCATATTCACATGACATCAAGAACAACCGACGATTATACAGCCCTTGTAGATGCAGGAGTGGTGGCTATCATTGAGCCAGCATTTTGGCTGGGACAACCTCGCACAGGTTTATCTTCATTTAAAGATTATTATAGTAGTTTGGTAGGCTGGGAGCGTTTTCGTTCGTCACAATTTGGTATAAAACATTATTGCACCATAGGTTTGAATTCAAGGGAAGCCAACAACGAAGCTCTAGCTGAGGAAGTTATGGAAATCCTACCCTTATTTTTATACAAAGAAGGTGTTGTGGGTGTAGGCGAAATTGGATTTGACGACCAAACTGCTGCGGAAGAAAAATATTACCGTCAACAACTTGAACTGTCGAAAGAGGCTGGTTTACCAGTACAAGTACACACGCCGCACCGAGACAAAAAAAAAGGTACAGAACTGAGCATGTCGATAGCTTTGGAACACGGCATTGACCCGGGAATGGTGATTATCGACCATAACAATGAAGAAACAGTGGAGAGTGTTTTGGATAAAGGTTTCTGGGCGGCGTTTACCATTTACCCATTCACGAAAATGGGCAATGAACGTATGGTAGAACTCGTAAAAAAATACGGCCCAGAGAGAATAATGATTAATTCGGCCGCAGACTGGGGCATTAGTGATCCATTAGCAGTGCCAAAAACAGCCGCTTTGATGAAAATCAGGGGAATTTCAGATGAAGCCATAAAAATGGTTTGCTACCAAAACGCCATAGATGCTTTTGCTCAAAGTGGACAAATAAATGTGGCCGACTTCGAAACTCCACAGGAAATTGACCAAAGTTTGAAATTTAATGGAAATACCGTTTTGAGGGGCGGTCAGATTCCGAGAGTGGACAAAAATTCTATTTTTATTAGCTAAATATATTTTGAACATAAAAGCATATCTTCAACTCTGTCGCCCAGCCAACATTATCACGGCCATAGCCGATATTTTGGCAGGGGTAGCTATAGCGAATTTTGCAACTCCAATTACCGAAGTAAATGCGTTTGGGGTTTTACTATTATGTATTTCAACCGTTGGTTTGTATGGCGGGGGGATAGTTTTTAATGATATCTTCGATTTGGAATTAGACAAAATTGAGCGGCCAGAAAGAGCAATTCCAAGTGGAAGGATAAGCTTACAAAATGCATTTATTTTTGGAACTATGCTTTTGCTAATAGGAATAATATCAGCCTTTTTAAACAACAGCTTAAGTGGTATTATTGCATCATTGGTCGCAATTTTAGCCCTTGTATATGACAAGTATGGCAAACATCATTCGTTTTTGGGGCCGATGAACATGGGTCTTTGTCGTGGTGGAAATTTAATTTTGGGTATGTCTATCGTTGCCAGTACTGTTTCTGAGTGGTGGTGGCTTGGAATTTTGCCGGTCTGTTACATTGCTGCTATCACAATGATCAGCCGAGGCGAGGTACACGGTGGCAAGAAAAACACCTTGTATTTTGCTGCATTTTTATACGCTATTGTCAATATTTCACAATTAACGATTGCTTACAGACTAGACACTTTATGGTTTTCACTGGCATTCGTTTCTTTACATATTTTTTTAATTTTCAAGCCATTGACCAAAGCCATTTCAAACCCAATTGGACCAAATATTGGCAAGGCTGTTAAGGCTGGAGTATTGGCTTTAATCGTGATGGATGCAGCATGGGTAAGTATTTCGGGCAATTTTGTTATTGCACTTTTTGTACTAATTTTACTGCCTATTTCGATAAAATTAGCTAAAGTTTTTGCTGTTACCTAACTTGCTGACATGAGGAGTTTCTTATTTTTATTCAATCCTAAATGAAGTCTATAAAACAAACCTTTGAGGTTCCGTTCAGTTTTAATATTATTTTTACTGAAAACCTTTTCTCTGCTGATAATCAAGAACTTAAAAGTTTTCTTGAGAACTTTGGAAACAGTGGTTTTCATAAAAAAATATTATTTTTAATTGATGCCGGTGTTGCGGAAAGTCATACTTATCTGCAAGAAAGCATCCATCGCTATTTCAAGTCCACCAAAAACGTTTCTTTGGTTGATGAAATATTGGTAATGCCAGGCGGTGAGTTGGTAAAAAATGACCCACAATATCTAGAAAAAACGCTTTTAGCCATTAATGAACACGGCATAGATCGGCATTCGTTTGTGGCGGCCATTGGCGGTGGAGCTTTTTTAGATATGGTAGGTTACGCTTCTTGTATAGCCCATCGAGGAGTAAAGCACATCAGAATTCCTAGTACCGTACTTTCTCAAAACGATTCTGGCGTAGGCGTAAAAAACGGAGTTAATTTTCTCGGTAAAAAGAATTTTTTAGGCACATTTGCACCTCCTGTGGCTGTATTTAATGATTCCAATTTCCTAAAGAGCCTTTCGGATAGAGACTGGCGATCTGGAATTTCAGAGGCCGTTAAAGTTGCTTTAATTAAAGATTTGCCATTCTTTGAATGGCTTGAAGACAATGCAAAAGCCATGGCTGACAGAAACATGGAAGTCATGAGCGAGCAGATTTTTCGCTCAGCAGCTTTGCATACCAACCACATTTCAAGCGGTGATCCGTTTGAACTAGGTTCGGCTAGACCCCTGGATTTTGGGCACTGGGCCGCACACAAATTGGAATACTTAACCAATTTTGAAATTCGACATGGGGAGGCCGTAGCTATCGGCATAGCCTTAGACGCTGTCTATTCCAAAATTCTCGGTCTTATCAGCCAAGAAGAAGCAGATAGAATTCTTATTTTGCTTAAAAAACTGGGTTTTACGCTATACCATTCCGCACTTGGAGAGAACGAAAAACTGAATCTTTGGGAAGGTTTGAATGAATTCAGGGAACATTTGGGAGGCGAACTGACCATAACGATTTTGGAGAAATTGGGTAAAGGAAAAGAAATACACGAAGTAGATTTTGAGGCGATGAAACAAGCCGTGGATGAACTTGCAAAATTGAACCAATAATAAAAACCAATAAAACCTTAGCGTCTTAGCGACCTAGCGGTAAAATCAAATATGAAAACAGCACTTGGTCAACTTAGCTATTGTAGCAATATACACCCAGGAGAAGACTGGAAAGAGCATTTTGCGATACTAAAAACCAGTATTCCGGAAATAAAGGCAGCCGTTAGTCCGACAGAACCATTGGGCCTCGGACTGAGATTAGCCAACCAAGCGAGCATAGACCTATTCGAAAATGAGAATTTTGAGGATTTCAAAAACTGGCTTGAAGCGAACGAAGTTTATGTGTTCACGATGAACGGATTTCCGTATGGAAATTTTCATAATGTGGTGGTAAAAGACAAAGTTCACACACCCGATTGGACCACCAAAGAGCGGGCAGACTATACCATCAGAATGTTTGAGCTTTTGGCCAAATTGCTACCCGAAAACCTTGAAGAGGGTGGAATTTCAACCTCACCACTCTCCTATCGTTTTTGGTGGAATACGCCAGAAAGTTTAGAGAATGCAACCCAAACAGCCACCAAGAACATTTTATTGGTCGTTGATACTTTGATAGATATTTACGAAAAAACTGGCAAAACGCTACATTTAGACATCGAACCAGAGCCTGACGGTATCTTGGAAAATTCAGAAGAATTTATCAATTGGTACACGAGATATTTACTTCCAATGGGCATTAAACACCTCGCAGACAAAGGATATTCGACGCAAGACGCCACCTCAATCATCAAAAAGCATATAACGCTTTGTTATGATGTTTGCCATTTCGCCGTTGGTTTTGAAAACCCACAGGAGGTTATCGATAAGCTTGATAACGCAGGACTCAAAGTTGGTAAAATACAAATAAGCTCTGCCGTAAAAGTTGATTTTTCTGAAAATGCAGAAGAAAAACTAAAAACTATAGCACAATACAATGAGCCAACTTATTTGCATCAAGTAGTAGCTCAAAAAAAAGACGGAAGCTTCCTGAAATTCCCTGACCTTACTGAGGCTATCACCGCTTTTAATGAAGACATCAGCGAATGGCGGGTGCATTTCCATGTGCCTTTGTTTTTGGAGAGTTATGGTTTAGTAGGTTCAACCCAATCAGACATCGTGGAAACAATCAAAGTTCATAAAAACAAACTATTTACCCATCATTTAGAAATTGAAACCTATACGTGGGGAGTATTACCAAGTGAGTTTCAAGCACCTCTTAATGAGTCTATTATACGAGAAATCAATTGGGTAAAAGGTCTTCTTAATGGTTGAATGGATGGATAATTGGATAATTGGATGGATGAATGATAGGTTGGATGAATGATTGAATGAACTGATGATTGATTGATAGAATATTTGAATTGAAGCAGTAAAATATAGAATAATATGCAGAAAACAGTTGTAATTGACATAGTAGGATTGAGCACAAGCGTGATTGGTGAGCATACGCCTTTTTTGCAAAAATATATTGCTAAAAACAATCTCACGCATATAAAACCTGCATTTCCTGCTGTTACAACTACTGCACAAAGTTGCTACGTGACAGGCAAAACACCTGCCGAGCACGGTATTGTGGGCAATGGATGGTATGACCACGAGGCATCTGAAATAAAATTCTGGAAACAATCCAACAAATTGGTGAACGGTGAAAAAATTTGGGATGCCGCCAAACGTAAAAATCCAGATTTTACAAGTTCTAAAATGTTTTGGTGGTACAATATGTACTCCACAGCAGACTTTTCGGTAACGCCACGACCCCAATACCACTCCGATGGTGTAAAAATGCCGGATTGTTATTCTTACCCAGCAGATTTGAGAGATAAACTCCAAAAGAAGTTAGGGACATTTCCTTTGTTTAAATTTTGGGGACCAGGAGCCAATATTGAATGCTCCAAGTGGATTGCGGATGCTTCTATGGAAGTAGACAGAGAAAATGACCCAACACTTACATTAATTTATTTGCCACATTTGGACTACTGCCTGCAGAAATTCGGCACTGATTTCACAAAAATAGCCAAAGAATTAAACGAAATAGATGCTCTCGTTGAAGAATTAGTAATCTATTACGAACAGCGAAAGACCAACATCATTTTGCTTTCTGAATATGGCATCAACAACGTTTCTCGACCCATTCACATCAACAGAGTTTTGCGAGAGAATGGCCTTCTAGCCATCAGAGTAGAGGCTGGACATGAACTATTGGATGCAGGTGCCTCAAAAGCTTTTGCCGTAGCCGACCACCAAATTGCACATATTTATGTAAATGACCCCAAAGAAAAAGCTCCGGTAAAAAGCATTTTGGAGAAAATAGAAGGTGTCAAGTTGGTAATGGATGAAGCCGAAAAACAGAAACACCACATCAACCACCAAAGAGCGGGAGATTTTGTATTGATGGCCAAAGCCGACAGCTGGTTTACCTATTACTACTGGGAAGACGACAAGCTAGCACCTGACTTTGCAAGAAGCGTGGACATACACAACAAACCTGGCTACGACCCTGTGGAGATGTTCATGAACCCTGCAAATCCATTCATAAAACTTCGAGCAGCCTATAAACTGGCTCGAAAACTCCTCGGATTTAGATACCGAATGGATGTAATACCCCTAGATGCCAGCTTAATAAAAGGCTCACACGGCACCTTGGATATTGGCAAAGAATATTACCCTGTACTTATTACTAATCAAACTATTAATCAAAAAGAGATAGCCCCCACTGATGTTTATAGTGTTATTTGGGAGAGTATTTTTGGGGACGAGTAAGTTGTTTTTTTGGAACACAGATGACACTGATTGGACTGTTTTCTACAGATTAATTGTATCGAATATTTATTTTTCGTTAATTCAATTCTGAATTAAAATTGACCCATTAATTTAATGCGAATCGATATAATAGACCCAAAAGCTACCAAACTCTTGAGAGAAAAATCGAATACCAAATCAAATCTCCAACCCCCTCACCTCGCAAACTTCTCCAGCTGATTTACCAAAACTTCGAAATCGTTGGGATAAGGGGCAGTGGCTTCGATCACTTGACCATCTAGATCGTGGAATTTTATGGTGTGGGCGTGTAGGGCCACTCTTTTCATCAAGGGTAATTCCTCGGTGTCGTTTTTGAGATTAAATTTTCTTTTAATGTCTGACAGAAAAACCATTTCGCCACCATAAGTGGGGTCACACACTATTGGAGCTTTGAGGCATTGCAGGTGCACCCGTATTTGGTGCATACGGCCGGTAATTGGGATACATTTCACCAAAGTATGCCTTGTATATTTTCTGATACTAAAAAATATTGTTTCGGCCATTTTGCCTTTTGCTTTGTCTATCCTCACTGCAGTACCATCTTTCAAAGGAGCTATCGGCAAAAAAACAGAGATGGAGTCAAAATCATGCAAACCATTTACTACGGCGTGGTACTCTTTCTGAACCTCGCGGTGCTCAAACTGCATGGCTAGGTTTCTGTATGCCTCAGGATTTTTGGCAATCACCAACGCACCAGAGGTTTCTTTATCAAGTCTATGACAGAGTTGCACATCGCCGTAGGTTTCACGGGCCAGCTTCAGAATGCTGATGGAGCGGTCGGCGGTGCGTTCGTCTAGCGAAGGCACAAACGGTGGTTTGTTGATAACCATATAGTTATCGTTCTCAAAAATTACTAATTCCTTAAAATCTAAATTCTTGGGTGCCTTTTTAAACCTACTTAAATCCATCCTACCGTTTGTTATTACAGTGCAAAGCTACGCAATTTCCTTGGGTGGTTTGGCCAAATGGAAGGTAAATCTTGTGCCTTTATCCATTTTGGAGGTTACATTAATGGCAGAATCGTGGGCATTTAAGATGTGTTTTACGATGGCCAAGCCTAAGCCAGTACCTCCCACCTCGCGTGTTCTACTTTTATCAACTTTATAGAAACGTTCAAAAATTCGAGGCAATTGCTCTTGCGGAATTCCCGGGCCGTTGTCCTCAATGACAACCTCTACTTTTTTATTTTCGGTGTTAAGTTCTACCACCACTTTGCCATTATCTTTACCATATTTTATGGCGTTATCTATGAGGTTTATCAATACCTGAGACAAACGTTGCTTGTCGCCATATACCCAACACGCTCTGAGGTCTTTTGGCTTATACAGCAGCGTAGTATTTCTTTTATTGGCTTTATTTTCAAGCTGTTCAAATATTTCTTTGACTAACTCCAATATATCAAACGTGCCAAATATCATTTTGATATCACCCGTTTCTACCTGCGAAAGCACAACCAAATCTCTCACCAAAATATCTAAACCATCGAGGCTTTTAGCAGCCTTTTTAAGGAATCTTTCGGCTATTGCGGGGTCTTCCAAGGCACCATCAATGAGTGTATGCACAAAACCTTGGGCCGCAAAAATCGGGGTTTTAAGTTCATGAGAAACATCGGCCAGAAACTCCCTTCGAAATATCTCCATTCGTTTTAGCTCATCTATCTCCTCTTGCTTTTTACTTACATAGTTAGAGATTTCCCTATTTAGTTTTTTGAGAGGGTTCACACTTTTCAACAGTGTTTTTCTAGAAATATCAAAATCACTGATTTTCAGTTTTTGTATGCTAGCGTATATCTGATTAACCTCCTTAAAAACCAATAAATCAATAATATAGAAAGTAAAAAAGAAAGTAGAAAAGAAACTACCAATGGCCGCAATAAAGAGCATGGCGAGGTTAACCTCTGGCACGAAACTAAGGAAACCAGTAGTGATACTAGAAACAAGCAAAGAAGTAAAAAGAGAAATCCACCTAGGCGATAAAAACATACGGAAATTTTAGCACTACGAAATTGCGGTTTTATGGACTAGAATGCAAACATTATGTAATTAATCTGTCTTAAACATATAACCAACACCTTTGAGTGTACCAATGTATTGGTCACCAATTTTCTCTCTTACCTTACGGATATGAACATCTATGGTACGCTCTACCACAAAAACATCTGAACCCCAAATTTTCTGAAGTAAGCTTTCGCGTGACTGAACTTTGTTAGGTAAAGTGGCTAAATAATGCAAAATTTCAAATTCTTTTTTGGGTAAAACAACCACCGAACCGTCCTCTTTTGTTACGGAATAGGTTTCCTTGTTGATGATTAATCCAGCAATGCTCAAAACACCATCCTCATTACTTTTCTGCGTTTCTTTCCTAAAAAAGGCATTTATTCTGCTTAGAAGAGCTCTCGGTTTTATGGGTTTGGTAAGGTAATCGTCGGCTCCAAGTTCAAAAGCTGCAACTTCTGAATATTCTTCGGCACGTGCAGTGAGATATAGTAGATGTATGTGTTTTAGTTTTTCAGTGTTTTTGATTACTTTTCCTGCTTCTATTCCGTCCATGATGGGCATCATTATATCCATCAATATCAAATCTGGCATAAATTGCTTGGCGGTTTCAATACCTTCTAAGCCATTTGCTGCAGATTTTACCTCATAACCTTCTTTTTCTAGATTATAAATCAATAGCTCAAGTATGTCTGCGTCGTCGTCAATTACAAGTACTTTTTTGGCCATATTTACTATTTGTTAATTGAACGTTAAAATTCTGCTACAAATGTAGGCTTCCCAAGGCTGAGGTATGTTAAGCCAGTGTTAAATTTCTATAGAATATATTTTGCGTTGTTCGTTAGTAAAAATAATTTTGGAGTTGTTTTCAAAAACTACTGCTTCTGTCTGGCTTTTACCAATTTTCACACATTTCAAAGGCTTTTTAAAATTCACTTGGCCGTTCTCGATACCGTAAATCAATAATTTACCATAAGTTATGAGGGCATATTTGGTGCCATCTGGGCTTATGTCTGCTCCTGTAACCTGGGCTTTGAAGTACACTTGGTCTTTCGACATTACCGAATATTCACCCGCCTTATCGGGCAAAACGTAAAGTTTTGTGAGCTTTTTACCTTTGTTCCAACTCTTGGTAAAAAGATAAAGGGAGTCATTCTTCCAAAAAAATGCCTCACAGTCAAAAATACGATTTGTAGAATCCGCAGGAGTTTGATCAGCATATTTGAACTTAATCTGATCGACACCGTAATGCCCTCTTTTATATATAGTTAAATCTTTCCTACGGTTTGAATTATTACCAAAATCACCGATGTAAATATTGCCTTTGGTATCTTTTGCTAAATCCTCCCAATCGATATTTACCGAATTTGGCACTTCTAGGGTATCAAACATCAAACCCTCAGCATTCACCATATACAACTCAGGACTACCGCCAGAGTCGTTATGTGTCCAATAATATCCATCTTGCCAAGCTTTGCTTAATCCCGAATTTTCGCCTATACAAACAGGAAACTTACCAGTTTTCACTATTTTGGGTTTGCTTTTAACAAAAAAAGCATTCCTTACCTCATAGTTGCAAGAGCAAGTGGCTGTTTTAAGGGCAAAAAGAAAAAGATAAAGTTTGTATATAATCATCTTAAAAAATCTAAATTTATGTCCCAAATATTTACAAATTTCGTGATACTTCCATTCAACTTATTACGGTGATGCCGACCCAACGATTCTCAGTATTAAACTGTTTGACAAATGGAGTTTCAAATCCCGGTAATGCCAACTGTCTTACGAGAGAGTATTTGCAATGAGCTGCAAGGTTTTTGGGCTACATGTGCAAAATAGTTTGCACCAAATTTATCAAAATATCCCATAACTTACTATCTATAAATACTTTTCGCCTTTTTCAGTAGACCCTAAGTAAGGGCACTTCTTATGTTCTTTGTTAGGCAATGACGTATTCGGCTTAGGATATGTAGTAATTAAGCCCATTAGCTACATCGATCGCCTTCTTCTCTTTATGTTAACACAAAACCCTAAAGTTTCAAGATGCAAAAGCATCCTCCATTTACTATAAAAAGGAGTTATTAGATATTGTTTATCTAATTTCGCCATAATTTCAAGATTCAAGTCAGACTCTTGATCTTCTGGAGTGTAATAGAGTGTTGACTAACAGACACTTTACAAATCACATTGACGAACAATACTAATATCATTCTCCTCCATTTCTACCATTTTCAAGCGTTCAGTTTTTGACTTGGTCATAATTTTTTTTAAAAAAGCTATATCCATTTGCAATCTACCAATTTGCTCGTAAAGTGCTGTTCATCCTCAGATTTGTCAGCCTTTTTGGCCTTTAGATTATACAATACCTGCTCCTGCCAAAAAAATCTTCTTCCAATCTGAAATTTGTGTTGGAAAGACATCATACTTGGATGCCAATTCGGCCAAAGTAAGTTTTTCCTAAATAGCCTCTAATGCCACTTTGGCTTTAAAATTACTGTCAAAATTCCGCCTCTTGTTTTGCTTGCTCATGTTTCTAAATTTAAAAGGTGATAATCAATTATCGTACCTGTCTAATTTAGAGGT
>Ga0164293_10001889_pt1 | contig 17711 bp, 22 predicted proteins | sample GEODES118metaG_FD_111487 | JGI IMG/M metagenome (GOLD analysis project Ga0164293, IMG submission 111487) | Eutrophic lake water microbial communities from Lake Mendota, Wisconsin, USA - GEODES118 metaG | ecosystem: Environmental > Aquatic > Freshwater > Lake | place: USA: Lake Mendota...
ATGCTTTGCTGGCGGAGTGCGAAAAAATGGAGGACGAGCTAGCGGCGCAAGGAAAGCTCGAACGCGAACTCGCCACCGTGACAGAGCAACGCGACAGGCTGGCGGAGGCTGGAAAAATACTGGCTGAAGAATACGAGGATCGTCGTTCACAATTTGGTAGTGAGTATCTTTGGCAAAAGCATGAGGATGCGGAGCGCGTAGATGCTGCTATTGCCGTTTTTACAGCCGCCGTGAAAGGAGGGAGCGATGATAATTGACGAAATGACAACGACCGACAAAATAGAGTACTATAAAAAACTACTCGAACTTGAACGGCGTACGCTTGAGTCAGTTACTGAGCAACGCGACGAGTTTCGAGGATTGCTGATTGAGCTTTACAACGACATCAACGTCATCCATTCCGGCAAAGCTGTCAGCAAACTCAATAAACTTTTCAGGGATGAGAACTACAACTAAGGCTTGCACAAAGTGTGGCGAGCACAAAGAAGAAAGAGAATACTACTTTGGACGGGTCGATTGCATCAAGTGCAACAACGCCTACCACAGAGCTTACTACCAAAGGAACCGTGAAAAACGGATCAAACAAATCACAGAATACGATAAACAAACAAACCGAAAAAGATGAAACCATACTACTACGTATACCGATACAACGATAGGGGACCAAAAGTCCGACACGCCACACTCGAAGCCGCACAGACAGAAGCAATGCGTCTCTGCGAACAACACCCGTCAGAGTATTTTGAGATCCTGAAGTGCGTCGGCTTTGCCAGAACAACCAAAGCAGAAACATTTTGGATGGACGGTGAAGAGCCACCTAAAAGCGGAAACCCCTTCAGACATGTCAAACCACCAGAGTTCTACTAAGCTGCCATCACGCCGCTACCCTTCCTTCTAATGAGAAACGCTAACCTACCTAAATCTAGAGTCTACGTTCGCTGCGATGCGTTCGGCGGATCAGCCGTCGAATTTGAACCTGCATGGCTACTTAGTGTCCGCGCCATGCGAAACCGCCCGTTTTGCTTTCAGGTTTGGGTGGATAAATACGCAGCATGCTTCGACAAGATCCCACCACAGTGCATCTACCACTACGAGCCGGACGGTGACCAAATTGATCTACCACTCCACAAGGTGCAGATGTGGGAGTGCTTGTCCGGCGGCATCGAAGTCTGGCAGAAAGCACAGCTCTGCGACGTTCCGATGCTGGTAAACATGGGCAGGGGATGCCCCCCAATGACAGGACATTACTGGTTCACGATAGATTTCCTGCCTGAGAATCAAGCTGCTGGAATGCTGGACGTCGGAGACGTAGAGCTTCTGGAAGAGCACAAAGAGGGCAATGTGGTCAAGCTGGAGAATGGGCAGATTGCTATCTACCCGAACAACAGACTCAAATGGATGCCAATTAGCCTCACCCCGAAAGATGCCGTCGAACGCATACCCGACTGGAATGTTGCCACAAACGAACAGTGGGACGATTGGTGGCAGGACTCGACAGAATTTCTTGGAGATGCTAAGTGGGCTTACTGATGAACAATATGATCTACCAGAACCCTACTAAACTGCCATCACGTCGTTACGCTTGTAAGGTGTGCGGCTGTAAAGGACGCCGCAACAACGTGCCGGAGCAAAGGCTGAAAGAACCCGTCTGTCCGTCTTGCGAAAAAAATCTTCGACATTTCGATTCAATTATCGCACACATGTCTCTCTTCGACATCATCAAACGTAAAATTAAAAACAAGTACCATGACACTAAAACAACTAGAAGACATAATTCATTACCGAAAGAAACTTGATGAGATAATCCGCGACGCCGAAAGAGTCGGTGTTATTGATTTTACCGGACCGCTCTTTGAAACTGTATGGCGGACTATCGAAGCCGCTACTTGTGTTGTAGATCCTTATGACTGGATCGGGTGGTTTATCCACGATAACGAGTACGGCAAAAACGGACTCGAAGCCGACATCGATAACAAGACCATCAAAGTCAAATCCGTCAAAGATTTACACACCGTAATTAAAAGGTCAGAGAAATTATGAGTTCTGTAGACGACGCCATCTCGAAGATTCTTGCTGACAAAAATGCAGCTATCGAAGAAGCTGCGCTTCGGAAAGCAGAAGCTGCGCTGTGGAGAGCAGAGGCTGAGATGTGGAGACAAATAGCTTTAGAACAATCACATGAAAACAGAACAGATAGAGAAACAAATAATACAGAAACTAATCCTGACTGCCCTTAAAGAGGCTTATTTAAGAAGAGCCAAAAAAGAAAAGTTAGGGTCTACAGAACAATTAACAGCAGAAATAGACTTACTAGAAATCGCAATCAGAGAAATTACACAACAAATTAAAGAAGATGAAGAAAATTGAACCGTTCAAAATCATGGGCCGTAATGGCCATTCCTGCACACTCACGAAACTCAAACCAAAAAGATATTTGATTTCGTTCGTAAACCCCATTATTCGTTTTGGCGGTGTTCCTGAACTCGAATTCATCGATCCATCTGGTGGTCCTTTCATTAGTGTCGGAACTCCATTGAGAGAATACCACCCAAAATTGCCTAACAAAAAGATTGTGTCGATTGAGCGCAACGATAAACTCTTGATCATTGTAACCGAATGAAACAACAACCAGACCACAGCTCGCGTGGACACGCAGAGTTCTCGCCATCGTCGCTCAAGTACGTATCGAAGTGTGCAGGATTCCACGGACGGGAAGGCACTAACGCCGCTGCCGAAATGGGTACTCGAATCCATGAGGCGTTGGAGATCTTCGACCCGTCCGCTCTACACAACGAACAGGAACTGGATATCTACGAGAAGATCGTAGCGATGGAGAAAGAGTTCCTGAATAACTTTGGAAACATCACTGAGGAGTACAACGAGATTCAAGTTACTGTAGCCCTCAACGGCACAGAGACATGGGGTACGTGCGACCGATTCCTGATTCTTGCTACCGGAAACGCTGTGATGGCAGACTACAAGACGGGCATCAGTATCATCGATCCGCCGGAAAAGAACTGGCAAGCGAAGGCATATGTCGTCGGAGCGTTCCAAAAGTTTCCTGACGTAGAGGAAATCACATTCGTGTTCTATGTGCCGCAACACAACCAGTCTCTGTACCACACATTCAAGAGGTCGGAAGACTACGATACGCTGGTTCAGGATCTGAGCGCAGCAATCCTCAAAGCAGAGAAGACGCGACCCAAATGGATCGGTGGCAAGCCAGATCTGGAAGATCTGACACCAACTCCCAATTGCCGCTTCTGCCGTTACGAAGATATCTGCCCATCGTTAGGTGGACTTATTCTGGAAGTGGCGAAGAAGATTGACCCACAACTTCCAGATGTCGATATCGAGAATACGGAAGATCCATTAGTACTTGAAGACCTCTGGAACATTGGAAAGATCGTCACGAATTGGGCTGACCGCCAGAAGGCACGAACCCTTGATCTTGTCAAGAACGGACTTGAATTGCCTACATTGAAATTGCACTCAATGGGCTCATCGAAAAAAGTCGTTGACAATCAAGGGCTGTTAGGGATTGCTCTGGATTACGGAATGATGCCAAACGAACTGATGGACGAGGCGACATTCCCCCTTTCAAAAATAGCAAAAGCGATTGGTGATCGCCACGAAAAATCAGAAAGAAAAAAAATATCGCAAGAATTTCTTGACGCCTGTCAAAATGCTGGCATCGTCGAAAGCTCTGACACGCGCTTCACACTTAGGTGAGCCGCCTGTCAAAAACAAGAAACAACAAACAACAAAGTAGAAACCAGTAACATGGAAGCAGTAACAACAGAAGTAGTAGCAACTAAACCCACAGCAATCATCACCAACGAAAGTGGACTGATGATGGACTCCAGCGATATTGATATCCCCCGTATCAATCTCGTACAAAAGACTAGCGACATCAACGCCCCCGTTGGATCAGTAGTCGTCGATAAGAAACACGTCCTCCTTAAACCCGATGAACCTGCCGAAGTCGTTGTACTTGCGGCGATCAAAGGCTGGCGTGAAGACATCCCATATGATGATGACGGCATTCCGCGCATCGCGTATACTCCAGAAGACATGCAAGCAATTGCAGCTCAATCGGATTACGATATGCTTGAGTTCGCTGAAATCACATTGATGTTCAAGCAACCCGAAGGAAGTGAAGACGAAGAAGCTTACCCGTTCCCAATTGGCGACCACCAATATGCGATCGGTAAGATCAACGTTGCGAAGGATGCGTATCGCCAGACGTACAAGCGTCTTGCTACATTCGCAGCCTTCAACAAGTCGGTTCCCCTTCAGAACAAGCTCTGGAACTTTGAGTCCAGCTTGATGACGAAAGGGAAATACAGCTGGTACGCACCGTCTCTGAGCACCACTCAGAAGCAACCAGATGCCGCCGTTCTTGAATTTACCGCTAACTTCTCACGATAATGACTATTGACGCGCAACCTACTGAAACTGAAATCATCAAAGCTGAAGTTGAAATGCTCAGTAAAATGATTAACGAAGTCCTGAGCAACATCAAACAAGCTCAGGCAAACCTGATTAAGATGTCGGTCGTCCGCGACCACCTTCTTAAAAGCATTGAAAACAAAGACGAGCAATTGGTCTTCGATTTCAATGGACCCGATGCAGAGCAGACTGCTTAATAAAACTGTATAACTCAGCCCGTATCGGTACATGTTCAAACCGATACGGGCTTCCTACTACCCCCAATTATGAACACTACTCATGAATACATACGCACTGGATTTCGAGACATACTATGATAAGAGGTGCTCGATTAAGACATTAGGCCCGTTGGGCTATTTCTCTCACCCCGATTTTGACGCCTATATGGTGTCAGTAGTGGGTGATAATGGAGTCAAATTTGTTGGTCACCCAAAAGATTTTGACTGGAGCTTGCTTAAAGACTCTATCGTCCTTTCGCACAATGCGTCATTTGACGAGTCCCTTTATTTTTATGGGGTCAGCCAGAATTGGTGGCCTGATAAATGGAGTGGTGAATGGAACTGTACTGCCGATATGGCTGTATATTGTGGTCTCCCACGTTCTCTGAAAGGGGCCACAGCTCAGGCTTATAATCTCAAAGTTGACAAGTCAACGCGAGACAACATGAGTGGAAAGCGATGGGAGAACATGACCTCTGAGTTTAAGAAGGAGGTCAGCGATTACGCCCTCAAGGATTCGGAGTTGTGCTTGCAACTTTGGCAGGACTATTCCAGCAACTGGCCCGAACGCGAGCGTAGGATAAGTCTAGTCAATCGCCGTTGTGTACAACGAGGATTGCCGATGAATACTGAGCTACTTCGCCAGCAACTCGAAACTATCAAGGCTGAACTCTTTGAAGCAGAGAGTCTGATTCCGTGGATCGGGGAAAGGCCGCTGTTGAGCCGCCCCGCTTTTGACGATCAGTGTCGCGCTGTGGGGATTGAACCACCTGCTAGTTTGGCTGAAGGCGATCCAGACGCTGAAGAGTGGCTGCGTGTCAATGGGCAAAAGTTTGCGTGGGTTGGTGCTGTCAAGAACTGGCGGCGTATCAATTCTCTCAAGTGTAAACTAGAATCCTTCGATTATGCGACGATGCCGAACGGACGTTTCTATGGAAACATCATGTATTTCGGAGCCCATACTGGTCGCTTCTCAGGATCTGGTGGCAATTTGAATCTCCAGAATCTCCCTAAAGACGAGATGTTCGGAGTCAAAATGCGCCATCTGATCGCCCCTAAAGAAGGCAAGAGACTGCTGGTAGTTGACCTTTCGCAGATCGAAGTACGTACCCTTTGCTGGCTCGCCAAAGACTATGAGACGATGAAGGAGATCAAAGAATCGGAAGATATCTACGAAGCCTTCGCCATCCGTTTCGGTCTATGGTCCCGTGAAAAGGGCTCCCTCCGTAACGATCCTAAGATGCGCCACAAAGTGAAAGCGATGGTGTTGGGTTGCTTTGAACCAGATACTCTAGTGTTGACAGAATCTGGCTGGAAGCCTATTCTGTATCTAAGCCTCCACGACAGAGTATGGGATGGGGTTGAATGGGTAAACCACAAAGGAGTTATATGTCAGGGGATACAACAAACATTCAGGAAACACGGAGTGGGTGCTACTATGGACCACGAAATCCTAACGGAACATGGATGGCAGGAGTGGTTCGAGGTAGCAACAAACCCTTCCCTTACGGAGTTGGCGACAAAGTCGGTAGCTTTACCGTCCTTGAATGGGTCAACAAAAATAAATCGTGGCAACCTAAAATGCGTTGTAGCTGCGGATGGGTTGGTGTTGTGGACAGACACAACATTAAATCAGGAAAGTCAACTAGATGTACCACATGCGCCAAACAAAAATCTGCTGAAACACTCAGAAGAAACAGTGGATACGAAGTGTGTGTCAACGATACGACAGCAAGAGAACGATTACTCAATCGGATCTCCGCATGTATTGGTAGATGCCATAACTCAAACGATTCAGCATACAGGCATTACGGAGGTCGTGGAATACAAGTCTTTGAACCGTGGAGACTTGATAGAAGAAAATTCCTCGACTACTTGTCAAAACTTGACGGATGGGACAATCCAGAACTCCAGCTTGACCGGATCGACAATAATAAAGGATACGAACCTGACAATCTCCGATTCGTATCAAGATCAGAAAACATGCACAATCGAAGAAAAGTTGGAGATCTCCAGTCAAGAATCCTCGAACTTGAAGCGGAAGTCGCTAGTCTACGACGTGAGCTATGCCGGAAAACGGAATAGGTTTACGATTCTTACTGATGCGGGTCCGATGATTGTCCATAATTGTGGATACGGGGCTGGTGCTCCAAAGTTCGCTATGATGTCTGGCATGTCGGAGAAGGAAGCGAAGGACGCTGTTAATCTCTACAGATCGAAGATGAAGAGTGTTAAAAAGCTGTGGTCTGATTATACCACAGATATTATTACTTCTTATGATACGGAGAACAGATTCACTGTAGACCTTCCTAGTGGCAGGACACTTGATTATGGGAGACTTAAACCAGTCAAACAGAACGACAAGATCCAGTATGTGGCGATGATGCCAAAGAATGGCAAGCGTGTGCCTGTCAAACTTTGGGGTGGTCTAGTGGCAGAAAACGCCAGTCAGGCTCTTGCCCGTGATATCTTCAGTCATATGCTGTGCAAGATCAATGATATCGGAAACGGTGTCGAACTGATCATGCACGTACACGACGAAGTTGTCGCAGAAGTTGATGCTGATAAAGCCGAATGGGCTTTGAACGAAATCATTCAAATCATGTCCACTCCACCAGATTGGATACCCGACATCCCAGTTTCCGCCGAAGGACAAATTCTAACTAAATACGAAAAATGAGCTATCGATACCTAAAAAACTTGAGAGAAACCAAAGCCGTTAAGGCGCAGAGCCTTAACACCCTCCAGAAGCCCAAACCTAAATTTGCGTCCAAAGCAGATTTCCGTGCATGGTGTTCTAACGCAACTACAGACCATGTGTTCTACAATATGGTCGAAGGAAGTACGCCGTCGAAACGGATCAGCAATGACAACCCGCCGAACAAGATCTGTGGAGTAGTTGCTGACTACGATGCTCCAGTCAATTGGGGCAACATCGATAGCGATATCGCCGCAAAGTGTGGGGTCAACATGCCAACGTGGCGAACTAAAACCCAATCAGGATATTTGCGTCTAGTATGGGAGTTCGACAACGCGATCCCGATTGCTCCAGAGATGTTCGACGCATTCATGAAGCAGATGAACTCCTCCCTCAAATTGGAGCGTCTGTTTGCCGGATTCGATAGTACGTCCCTACGCGCCAGCCAATACTTTGAATTAGGTGAAGATTGGCACAATTTAGGCGGGAATGTTTCTGACGCGCTAGTGCAGACTGCGCTGATGAAAGCAGCTAATGACCACCCACCTCAATCATCTGATACTTCAATTCCAATCGCTGTCGTAGCGGCTGAAGTTGAAGCCCGATTCCCGAATCGTTGGATCGGAGAATTTGAAGTGGGATGCCGTGGGCCATTGTTCTGGATCGATGACGGCATCAATCGAGACGGGTGTCAGGTAGCGGAAGACGGAATCATCTGTTACTCTGACCGTGCTGGAAAAGGATTCGTGTCGTGGAAGGAAATCTTCGGATCGAAGTTCGTCAAGGACTACGAAGAGAAGAAGATGGGTAGCCTACTGGACGAGTACTGGTACAACGGACGCTCGTTCTTCAAAGTCCTATTCACCTCTGCTGTCACGATTCCACGCGAACAGCTTGTGCTGGAGTTGAGGCAGTACGGATTCTCTATGAAGCCGAAGAAGGGTCAGCCGCTTTCCGAACTGGAGTCGGCTATCCTGACTATCTCCAACCAGAACCGCATCGACGAGATCGCACCTGTCGTATTCTCGAAGGATCGAGTCGTAGCCTACAACGGACATAGAATCCTCAACTGCGCCAACATCCATCCAGTTGAGCCAGATTCCGACGGAGATCCAGCTAAGTGGCCATTCATTCACGAATGGCTCAACCAGTTGTTCGTCAATACAGCTGGTAACAAACCAACTGTGGAGTACCTCTACTCATGGCTCAAGCGATTCTATAGCGCAGTTCTAGAGCGTGAGTTCGTTCAAGGACAGGCACTGCTGCTTGTCGGGCCCACAAACAAAGGGAAGTCACTCCTATCCAACAGAGTTATTTCGGGTCTAGTGGGCGGATACGCAGATGCCAGCGATTACATTTCTGGACAGACGAAGTTCAACAAGGATTTGGGTCGCGTAGCGGCGTGGGTCATCGACGACACTACGTCTGCTGCTTCGTTTCAAGACCAGCGCAAAGCCACAGAAATCATTAAGCGTTCTGTTGCCAACCCGCGAGTCGAGTATCAGGCGAAGTACGCTGACGCTATGTCTGTGCCGTGGACGGGGCGCGTTATTATGTCGCTTAACATGGATGCAAACAGTCTGTCCGTGATTCCGGCACTGGATTCGAGCAACAGAGATAAGCTTATGGCTCTTCGCATTAGCGATAAGGCTACCAGCAAGTTTCCCCGCAACTCAATTATTGAGGCTACGATTGAACAGGAACTACCTCACTTCGCTAGATTCTTGCTGGACTGGCAGATTCCTAAGCAGATCGAAGACTTCGGACGATTTGGAATTATCAGCTATATCGACGAGACTATTGCGTCCGCCGCTTATGATAACTCCAGCCGTTCTTCAGTTGCCGAACTTGTTGAGTTCTTCTCGAAGCGTTGTAGGGCACTCAATCCAGATATGGCAATCTGGCAGGGAACTCTTACAGAGTTTCAAGTTGCACTGCACGATTTCAACAATGGTCGTGGAGTCGGAATGTCCAACAATCTGGAATTCGTCCGCCGTGGCATGTCCACGATGGAGGAAGCGAGTCGCAATAACAAGCACTTGCGTCCAGTGAAATCCCATGGACAGGGCGGTGGTAAGATTTGGGAGATCAATCTAGACCCCAAATTCGACATCACAGTCAACCCGCAAGATACTCCTTCAGAGTCGTAATGGGACTGAGCTTCTTAATTTCAATGTGGTATCCATCGACACTATACTTGAAATTTGAATCTTCATCCACATGACCAGCTGGTTTGAAAGTAGAACGACGCTTGAATGAATCCGTTTTAATCCATCCTAAAATCCACAACTTGTTCAACGAGTTGTGGGAACGGAGGAAAACATAAACGTCGTTCTCAAACATATGGGTCTTCTTCGATTCCACAGACGCCAGATATTCTGGCTTAGGGATCGAAGAAGCCTTTTTTGTTTTTACTTCGACTGTAAGGCCAGACTTACACTTCAAGTCGTAGCTTTTAGTTGCTACGCTATCTTCAGCAACAAGTTCAGCTAGATACTTTTCTACTGCAATTTCCCCTAAGAACCCGTTCATGCGTCCAGCACCTCTTGTGTGGGAGTTTGCTAGAATGCCCATTTGTTCGGTCATGTCAGCGGCGCGTTTGAAATCCTCTCCTGACGGACGGAATTCTACATATTTCCCGTCAGCGACGGGTTTGAATTGTTCAAGCATTTGCTTTAGTAATACGTTTCAAAAAGGTGTCCCATGCTGGAAAGAAGATCTCCTCCATGCATCGAACCACTGGCTCTTGCTCATAGCGATCAGCAAATCCCACTCCTGATAGAAGCAGCGATGCCTCCATCAGTTCGTGGCGGATCGTAATCAATTTGGCAGAGTCCGGTATCGCACGACTGATCTCGATAGTTTTTTGGTCGTGCTTATACTGGCCGTAAGTATCATCAAGATCGCAGAAGAGTAGGCGTACCCGCCTACCCGCTACCATGATGGTCTTTGGCCATTTGCTTTTCATAAGTTTGAAATGCGTTGAGTAAGTCAAGTCTAGCTTGACCTACTACTCACATCTTCTCCTTCTTGACCTTAACAGCTCCGCTGTGTAGCTCGTCTTTAAGTTTGCCCTGTTTCTTCTTAGAGAGCGGGCTAACTTTGGAGAGCAAGTAAGCGACTTGTTTCTTAGATTTGGATTTGGATGGATCTGGTTTCACGGTTTCTCTGCGGATAGCCAGCTAATAATTGCGTCTGCGTAGACTCTGGCAAGTTCTTCGCGACGGGCGGAATAGAAAACGGTTTCTTCGACATTGCTGCCGAAGTAGGGTTCGAGAATTGCGGCAGGACACGGAGTCCTTTGCAGGAACGCTGAACCTCTGTCCTCTTTAGTGATCGGCTTCAGACCTCTGGAATTAGCGGACGGGAATGCCTTCTTGAAAGCGAAATGGAAACAGGACGCTAGTCTGGCGGAACGTCCAGAGCTGTGCCAGTGCAGGAACTCATACCCCTTTGCGTTGGGGCCAGCAGAATTGAAGTGGAGTTCGATGGCGACATCTGCTCCGTATTCCTGAATCTGCTTCGCAATCCAGCTCATCGCGCTGCTATATCCAGTCCCTTCATAGCGAGACCAGACTTTGACGTCGTGCTTTGCGTCGCGGAGAAGTTCCGCTGTGCGTTCTGCAAGCGGCTTATTGAACGCCCACTCTGTGACGCAGTTGGTATTCACCGCACCCTTGTCGCCGGAACGGCTGTGGCCTACACAAATTGCGATCTTTTTAGGCATACGGTGAATACCTTTCTGCGGATCACTTAGCGTCTTTGGCTTTGATCAAGCCGATGCCAGCCGTCACGGCTGCGAATGCGCCGACAAAATCGGGCGCACCGCCTTTGAGGATTTGGATGCCAACGCCCGAAAGCGTAGCCACAATTGTCAGGATGCCTAATGCGGTTGTTCTCATTTGTCTGTGGGGTTATTTCTCTTTCGCCATTTCACAATGATCTGGCTGACCATGTTATACAGTGAAATAATACTGATTGCAAGCAAAATAACGCTGCCGCTAAAGCGTACCCACCAGTCCAGTTGTTCCTGAAATGAAGTAATTAGAGCGAGTGAGGATGCGGCGATTCCAGTAAATCCATTAGTGTAAGACCACATAGGGTTGATGGACAGGTCAGTGGTTAAGTGGTCGCTAATCATTTTACTTAGTACATGTTGTAGGGAGTCCCGTTTCCTGAATAAGGGTCGATGGTAAAGACTTGTCGTGCACCGCCTCTGGAGGCATCTTTTTCCTCTTCCAGTAGCTGGCGGCAGACTTGCCAGTGGTAGCCAGAGCGTTCGATGTCAGCGTTGTCTTCCGCTGTAGTGGCGAGAATAGCGCATTTAATGGCGTTCACGTTACCCAAATAGACGATGTCGGACTCGTCCATTAGCGGCAGGAACGCCCGCTTGAGGAGCAGGAAGACCTTCTGAGTAGCTCCATTGTTTGGCTCGCTAGTGCGGAAACGCCTGTATCTGGCGACGAAATCTCCTCTGCCTTCTGCCAGAGTGTAGGTGTCTGCTCCTGCTATTCCGACGAGGCGGACGTTCACTGGAATGCCTTCAAAACGGACTTCGACCACTTTACGGATGTCCGTATGGGGCGACAGCATTGAGGCGGCATTGCTGATATCGTAGGTATAGTTGCTTGTCGCGCCACTTTCCCGCTCATAAACGACATGTACGTAGCCGTCGTTTGGCAAAGTCGTGTTAGGCGAGATAGGCTCCAGACGCAAAGTATGGTTGGTGTCGTTGGGCAGGACTTCCTTTACGGGCCCGTAACCGTCATCAACAACACCGAAAATCGGGAAGGCTTTGTAGTTATTGGGGACTCCAGCGATTTTGTAGTCGTGCCATTGGGCCCACAGATTCTTAGGAGTGCCGTCTACAGTGGCGCACATGATCGATTCGGCTTCTGCTGGCAGGGAGAAATAGCCGTTCGGAGTGGTAATCTCCAGCTCGTAGCAGAGATCCCGCCAGTAGCCCATCGCGTAGAGTCGCGGCAGGACGAGATTGAGGACGGGCAAAAACTGCTGATCAGGCGAACAGTAGTTCGACAGCTGGTCAGACAGAGACTTTACGGTCATAGCGGGCATAGGGGCAGCTTACAGGAAAAAGGGTTGGGGGTCAAGGATTAAGGGTTCAGGTAAAGGGGTTCGTGGTACGGGTTCCAGTAGAAGTGTTCCAAATCGGTTGTTCATCCGCATTAGCGTAGGGATACCATTCAGAGGCTTCTATTGTCAAAGACCCGCCAACAACTGTTCCAGCACCAAAAACAGCACATCTAATATTGTGTGTTTTAGATCTTACTTTCAATTGACAGTCGGTATAAAAACCCTCTTCAAATTCTTCTTCCCCTCTAGTTAAAGAGCCAAAGCCGTTACCGCTACTATCGCCAACTGAAATTGTAATTGGTAGATAATATCCCTCATTTGTTTTGTACGGAGATGTACTCGACATATCAACTGAGGATGGTTGGAAAGATAAATAATCTGGTTGTTCTTTATAGAAAATATCATTGAAAAAATAATTAAATCTGTTAACGAATGTCAGAGAAACTTCTGATTCTTTATCGAGGGCTTCAGTTTTATATTCAAAAGTAGCAAAACTACCACCACCAGTCTGGCGCACTCTTAGTATACTTCTAATAATATCATAATTAAGATCTATAGTTTCATTGTCAGGATTTCCTTCGTCGTCAAATGCTTCGATAACAATAGAACCAGATAATGTAAACTTTTTAATCCTGTATTTGAACTCCATCAACTCGTCTAAAGTTAATGGACCAAATAAAAAATAGTCAGCAGTATCTGGAATTGCAGCAACATCTACCTGAAACGGATATGGCTTTGTAGCCCGTTGCCTTCCGCGATATATTATTCGTTCGGCCATTATACACGTGATTGATGGGTTGGTGCTGGTTCAAGAACTAGAACAGATACGCCATTGTAAAAGGAATTGGATGTGCGATATGAAGTAGTGATCGCTTGCCATGGAGTTAGTTTTACTCCAGTATCTGTAGTTTCAGCAGTAACTTTTCCGATAAGTAGGCGCAGTTTTGTTTGCGTCGCAGTACTTCCAGTTCCAGACATAACGATTTCGTCTGTCTCTCCAGCATCGACTGCTTTTATAGTGAAACCAGTAATTATAAAATTTGATGGTACATCAGCCTCAGCGATAATAAATTTCTGAGAAGTAATGCTGATATCTGTATTAAGATTAGTAATATTAAATGGACCCCCGTTTGTTCCGTCCATAATACTGGAGTAAGACGCGACTTTAAAAGATGGCTGTACTCCGCTTCCGAAAGTGGAGTCTTTCGTAGTTATTAAAAAAGGAAATTGGATATCAGATCCGCCGCCGACGACTGATCCAGAACTGATATTGCTTGACGTAGGCGTTAGTGGTGGTGCTTCCGATCCAATATTAGTTGAGGTTCTGGAAACATTAGTTTGTTGTGATGGAGCACGATCTTTTTCCCGAATTCTCTGGTAGGATTTGAGAGTGTCGCGTATGAACGCGTCCATGTCTTTACCATTTTCCATAGCCTTATTGGATTAAGAAGCGAACTGATTTGCGTTTACCACTAGTGCAAAACATTTTACCCACCCCCATTTGAATGGCTCTGCTTTAGAACTAACGATATATAATCCAGATCGAGGGATATCGGCGGGGCTCGTCGCTGGAAATGAAGTAGGGACAATACTAACTTGTGCGTTAGCCGTATATGCTTTAGAAGCCGCCACATCAAAAGCTCCAGTTAATCTAGCCTTAGCCGAAGAAGTCGCAGAAATTCCGGTGTACTGATTAGCGTTAGTAATGTTTAATGCTGCGTGGATTGTTGGGCCTAAATTGATTACGTCCACATTTCTTTCGATAGCCCACGAATATTCTTCCCCACTCGATTGAGAATTTCCTGTAGTGCCGTCGATAGTAACTATGTTTGTTTGGTCTGCTGAGGCTTGCGTTCTGGCAGAAACTGTCGCACCTCTAGTTACAATAGTATGTGACTTTGCTTTAAAGATCGGCCACACATTAACGGATTGTCCTATAAGTGTGCTAAGTCTATTGACTAGATTCGTTTCATTCATAGAACCGTTTCCAGCATCGTAGTAAAAGAAATAAGCGGTAGCCGAAATATCTGATCCTGTGACGTTTTCAATCTCAGTCTTAATCGATGGGACAGCAGATTGTTTTGCGCTTCCGGTAGAACTTGCTTGCGCCTGTAGACTAGCACCACCTCCAGTCGGCATTACTCCAGTTCCTTGCGTATCTCCATCACTGATCGCTGTATCAGATACCCATACAGCGTCGATAGATTGCAGAACAGCTGGCAGCTGCATATCTGTTCTCGTAGGCAGTGATACAAGATACGAATTAAGAGCATCTGTTGGGGCTTCTTCGACAATCTTCAGCGAACGATCTTCGTTTACTGCTCTGTAAGAAGTGTTTGGTTCATTAAAGGTTGTCGGCGGAACAACCATTTGTTGTGTGCTAACAACTTGTGTGTTCAACAGATAGTCCCATTCAGAGCCTTTGAGTTCGGGCCATGATTCAACTTCTACCGTTTCCTTGACAAAACTCCCGTCTCCTAACGGAGTGACAGTAGACTGTACAACATTTACGCCAGTGTCTACTTCGATTTCATCTTTAGAATACGTTTCTATTGTGTTAGCGGGAGGGCCACCCTCCACATAAGCCCGCTTCCCAATTAAGGAAATATCGTCGTCCGGCTCTTCTCTGGACACGATCTTTACGAGCTTAATGTCGGGATTGATCTGGTCTTCAGTAACGGAAAGCTGCGATCCAGTTAGCACTGGCTGTTCAGCGAGTCCTTCTACGATCTGTTCCGTTGTCGTCTGAGGAATCGAAACCCTAAACTTTTCTGGTACGACGTCGCTCTTCTGCGTCCCGTACGATAGCTTGTAGTCTAGAAATGCTGTCTCAATGTACGTGTGAACTTCTGCGACGTACAGAGAATCCAGTTCCTGTTCATTGATCCGCTGTTGTTGGCGGTCAAAGAAAACGTACTCGACTTCATCAAACTTGCCTTCTGGAACGTTTGGCATCGCTGCCCCAAACTCGATATCTAACGGCTGAAAGTTCTCACGTAGCGTCACATAAGAACGCTGCACAACACGGAACTCACGACCGCCAGCATTGCCAACTACGTTTCGATATCCTGAAGAGAAGTTGTAGAGATCCTGATTCTCCCTATCAGCTGCGTAGAAGAACTCGAAGATCTCGTTGCGTTCGATGTCTACTGGCTTGATGTAGACGAGCTTATGATCTGGCCATTTATTGGCATTAGGATACGGGGAACCGTATTCGGGGAAAGGATTACCACGATTACAGTCACGTACTTCACTGAACAAGACATCCCCAATAATCGGGGTTGGGAAGATCTTGCGGTCTTGCCTATATGGGGCTTGCGGTAATTGAGAGACTGCCATGTTAAATTAGATTAAGTCGGGTCCCATGAAATGGTCGAGAAATCGTATCCGATTGCTTTTGCCGATGAAGAGTCTGTGGATGTTCCAGTAAGTATGATTAGATACGGAGTTGAATCTAAAGTCAATCCAGTGACGTTAGTGTATTGTGTTGTTAGCACTGTTGTAGGTATCCCATTTCCATGAAGCGTAACAGAGACATCCAGTTCAGTATTGCTTACTCTGGAAAACGTTGCCTCTAGCGTCCAGTATAAGGTAGACGGAGATGTTACTGACGGAGTAAAAGAAGTAGAATCAAAGACGGTAGTTGGTGTTCCTGAAGGCCCGATAGACAATGTAATCTGTCTGTTAGCCGGAGATGAAGCCGTTGTAATCTTTCCGTGATACCTTGCCTTGATTAACGTTCCAGTATTTCTAAAGCCTGTAGCTGGAACAGTATATGAGTTCATTACAGAGGCAGCTGTAGAGGAACTGAGATATGCAGTAGAGTCGCTGTTAATGATACCGCCGACACGCTGGCCGGACGGGCCAGCAATGATTCTTGGATTAACGAGAATCGATCCCTGTGTCGAGCTAACCTGAATTACGTGACCTAATTTAATCTGACTATTGATGAAGCTCTGCTGCGTGTTCAACCACTTACCGTCTGTTGACAACCAGATTTCGTCACCAGCGGTCATGCCACTAGTCGTGTATCCAGCAGTATTTGCAAGCCCTCTTACAAGACCAGTGAGGGTTATATAGCCATAACCGCCAGCGGAAATTGCTTGTGTGCTTACGCCCAAAGTCTTATTGGCTAGAGCATTTACACTCGTAGCTATTTTTACAGAGGGTATATCACCAGTAGCAACACCAAAAATATAAACAGCAGCTCCGTTTGGAATCGTTACACTTTCAGCGTTTTGGACATAAATATTTTGCTCCTGCCCAACTTGAAGTGTTACGTCGCCTTCGAGTTTTAAATCGAGTGTTTTGTCAGTCGTGTTCCAGCGCATCTCTCCAGTAGCGAGTGCGTCTGAAGATGGGGAAGATGTTTTATATGCGAGCGTATCAAATACAAGAGCGTCAACGGCTGTTCCATTATTTCCAGTACCTCCTTTTGCTACTGGAAGAATTCCAGTAACTAAAGCTGTTGAAAGATCTACGCCAGTTGATGAATTAGTGCCGCCGTTAGCAATCGGAAGTACTCCAGATACGTGTGTGGTCAGACCAATCTTCCCATAAGATGGGGCTACTCCAATACCGCCAGAAATAAGGGCGTTCCCAGTAGCGACGCCAGCCAACTTTGAAAGTGCTGTCGTTCCGCTCGCGTAGAGGATATCCCCGATAGTATACGATGTTTGGCCCGTTCCACCAGTTGCTTCAGAGACAGAACTTTGAGTAGCAAGAGTACCTAATCCCAAAGTCGATCGGGCAGCAGCAGCGTCTGCCTGACGCAAGAATCCGGTGCTGGCTTCCAGCATGAAGGAAGAGGAGCCAATCTCCGCAATATCTCCAGAACCAGTTGTTGGCTTTCCAACGATCGAGTAGCCGGATACATTTTGCATCTTGCCGAACGTGACGGCGTCGTTAGCGATTGTTGTGAGACCAGCATTAGAAATAGTGACGTCGCCAGTGACTGCGACGGATGTCGGAACGCTGCCGCTGCTGCCTACGAGAATATTGCCACTCGACATAGAGGCGAGTTTCGAGTGTGCGATAGCGGCGGAAGCATTGATGTCCGCGTTGACGACGGCTCCAGAGGCGATCGATGTCACGCCAGTATTGGAAATAGTAACATCTCCAGTAACGGCAACGGATGTCGGAACATTGCTGCTGTTGCCTACAAGAACGTTTCCGCTAGTCAGCGAAGCGAGTTTGCTGAACGCGATTGCGGCATCGGCTGCGACGGAAGTATTCGTTACTGATCCGAC